>Ga0182743_1000741_pt1 | contig 36707 bp, 31 predicted proteins | sample eDN3rd30CKraftOP_FD_128522 | JGI IMG/M metagenome (GOLD analysis project Ga0182743, IMG submission 128522) | Enriched Organic Plus compost microbial communities from Emeryville, California, USA - eDNA 3rd pass 30_C Kraft OP (version 2) (version 2) ... | reverse complement strand
GCCCTTTATGCTGAGCACCCCGATCAGGTCGAAGCGCATGGGCAAGGCTTGCGGCACGCGCTGGCGGATGACGTCCATGCTGAGCCGGGCGCGGGCTTCGGCATTGATGCCCGCATAAGAGATCTCGGCCTCGCCCAGCCATCCGTCCTCGTAGTAGACGTTGGTCTTCAGCGTGTCGGGCCGCACGCGCCCACGCACGCCGCTGACCTGGACCACATTGGGTTCCAGGACGCGGATGGAGGCGTCGGTGATGTCCACCACCACGTCGGGCGTGATGAAGGCGGCGGGATCGTGGATCTCGTACAGCAGCTGTTCCGTCACGGTGCGGCGGTCGACCACCCCACCGGTGCCGTCGGCCTTGGAGATGATGCAGCTGCCGTCGGGCAGGATTTCCGCGATGGGGAAACCCAGGTTGGCCATGTCGGGCACGTCTTTCTTGCCCGGATCGCTGAAATAGCCACCGGTGACCTGCGAACCGCATTCCAGGAGATGGCCGGCGATGCTGCCGCTGGCGAGCTTGTCCCAGTCGTCGGCAGCCCATCCGTAATGCGCGATGGCCGGCCCCAGCGTCAGCGCCGGATCGGCCACGCGTCCGGTGACGACGATCTGCGCGCCGGCGCGTATCGCCTCGGCGATGGGGAACGCGCCCTGATAGGCGTTGGCGCTGAGGACACGCTGGCCGCGGCCGTTGCCGAACAGATCGCCCATCGGCAGCACGTCGCCATCCAGCGGCACCTCGTCGCCTTTCACGACGGCGATCCGGGGCGGCTCCAATCCGAGTTCATGTGCCAGGGCGGCAATGCGCGCGGCCGCACCCTCCGGGTTGGCGGCGCCGAAGTTGCCCACGATGACGATGCCGTGACGCAGGCACAGGGCCAGCACCGGACGCAGCTCGTCGGCAAGCAGGGGCTCGTAGCCCAGGTCGGCATCGCGCGAACGCGCGATCTGGGCGAATGCCAAGGTGCGTTCGGCAAGATTCTCGAAAATGAGCGCGGCAGGCTGGGCCCGGCGGATCAGCGTATTGACGACCGGCAAAGCGGCGTCCAGGCGATCGCCAGAGAAACCTGCCCCGCATCCCACCAATATATTTTTCGGCATGCTTGTCTCCACAGCGGGGTACGCCGCGAATTATGGGAGGCCGCCGTCATCCTGTATATTTAATTTATTTTAAAAATTATCCCGATTTACTTAATGAAAATATCCACCACACAGATCGAGGCCTTTCTGGCGCTGGAACAGACGCTGCGCTTTTCCGAGGCGGCGGACCGCTGCCACATTTCCACCTCCGCCTTCAGCCAGATCATCAGCCGGCTGGAGGACACGGTGGGCGCGCGCCTGTTCGACCGCAGCACCCGGCAGGTGGCGCTGACGCCGGAAGGCGAAGTGTTCTCGTGGGGGGCCAAGCGCATCGCCGCGGAAATCGACGCCACGGTCGGCGAGTTGCGCGCGCGGCTGGCCGGGCGATCGGGGCAGGTCACCATTGCCGCCACGCCCTCGCCCTGCGTGCATTGGCTGCCCGACGTCATGCGGCGCTTCCGGGCGCAATATCCTGGTATCTCGCTGAAACTGCGCGACGCCACCTCGGATCGCTGCCTGGTGATGCTGCGGGAGGGCTACGCGGACTTCGCCGTCGTGGCCCAGTCCGGCAATCCGCCGGAATTCGTCAGCGCGGCGCTGTTCAACGATCCCTACTACCTGCTGTGCCCGGACGACGACCCGCTGGCGCACCACGCATCGATAACGCTCAGCCAGCTGAAGGGGCGGGACTACCTGGAGCTGATGGGGCAAGGCATGGTGTGGGAAAACCGCAGGGCCGACCTGCGGGCGGCCGGCGTGCGCCATACCGGCCTGGAGGTCAACAACGTCGGCACCCTGGTCGGCCTCATCATGGCCGGTTTCGGCATCGGCCTGGCGCCGCGCATGGCCCTGCCGCTTTGCCAGCGCGAGGGGCTGGCCATCATCCCCATCACGGACGCCGGTTTCGTCCGGACGTTCTACCTGGTCAAGCGTTCGAATCGCAGCCTGTCGCTGGCGGCGCAGAAGATGGCGGATTTTCTGCAGGAAAACGCGGACGCGGTGTATCCGTAGGCCGCGCCCGCCGGCGCAGGCCGGCCGGCCGGCGCGGCGCTCAGGCCCAGCCCTCGAGCCGCAGCGTGGCGCGCACCAGGCGCTGCTCTTCCTGCTCGATCTCGCTGAGGCTGCGGCGCACGTCGTCGACGTGCTCGGTGGCGGCCTTCAGGGCCTGGTCGGGCAGCCGCCCCACCACGGCGTTGTACAGGCACGCGTGCTGGCGGTCGATCTGGCGCTTGTGCGGCGCGCGGTGGTACAGGTTGTTCACGCACGCGAACACCGAGCCCAGCAGCAGGTCTTGCAGCGACTGCAGCGTGTGCACCAGCACGGCGTTGTGCGAGGCCTCGCAGATGGCCAGGTGAAAGGCGTGGTCCAGGTGCGCATGGGTGGGGATGTCGGTCTCGCGGTCGTGCGCGGCCACCATTTCCTCGTAGCGGCGGCGGATCAGGATGAAATCGGCCTCGGTGCCGCGGATGGCCGCCAGCCGTGCCGATTCGCCCTCCAGCAGCGAACGCACCTCGAGCAGGTCGTACAGGGTGCGCGGCTGCGAATTGAACAGGTGCACCAGCGGCCCGGCATCCACCTGCGAGATCTGCGCCACGTACGAGCCCTTGCCCTGCTCGGTGTGCACGATGCCGCGGGCGCGCAGCAGGCGCAGCCCCTCGCGCAGTGCCGTGCGCGAAACACCGAGCTTTTCGGTCAGCCGGCGCTCGGACGGCAGCGCCTGGCCGGCCTTGAGCACGCCGTCGACGATCAGCCGCTCGATCCGTTCGGCCACGGTTTCGGCCACCTGCTGCGGGCGCGCTGTTGCTTCCCTGTCCATGAGACGTTCTTCCCTCGCGCCGACAGCGGCGCCTGGCAACTGGTATGACCGCGGACCGGACCGGCGCGTGGACGCTGGAGCGGCGCGGCATCAACTTGCTGAAATCAAAGCATAAAAATCCGGGCAACGCGAATCAGGCCCCGCATAAACTGGTATGACCAGTGGCCCGGGCTATGGACACGCGCCCCCGCCAGAGGCGATCATGGCAGCCGAATCCCGGGCTTCCGGTTCCTGTCCGCCCGCCGGGCGCATCACCGTCCCGGCCCCCCTGTTTTTTCCGAGATCCCCATGACCGAACGCATCGCGCAACACGGCCTGCAAGTGGCAGCCCCCCTGTACCGATTCATCGAAGACGAGGCCCTGCCCGGCACCGGCCTGGACAGCGCCGCCTTCTGGCAGGGCTTTGCCGCGCTGGCGCACGAACTGGCCCCGCGCAACCGCCAGCTGCTGGCCGAGCGCGACAGCCTGCAGGCCAAGCTGGACGACTGGCACCGCGCCCATCCCGGCCCCATCGGCGACATGGCGGGCTACCGTGCGTTTCTGGAAAGCATCGGCTACCTGCAGCCGCAGCCGTCCGGCGTGCGCGCCGGCACGCAGAACGTCGATACCGAAATCGCCGAACAGGCCGGCCCGCAGCTGGTGGTGCCCGTGTCCAATGCCCGCTACGCGCTGAACGCGGCCAACGCGCGCTGGGGCAGCCTGTACGACGCGCTGTACGGCACCGATGCCATCTCGCAAGACGGCGAACTGGCCATCGGCTCGGGCTACAACGCCAAGCGCGGCCAGGCCGTCATCGCCCGCGCGCGCGCCTTCCTGGATGCAGCCGCGCCGCTGGCGCAGGGCTCGCACGCCGACGCCACCGGCTACACCGTGCGCGACGGCAAGCTTGTCGTCACGCTGAAGCAGGGCGAGACCGGCCTGAAGACGCCCGCCCAGTTCAAGGGCTACCAAGGCGATGCGCAGGCGCCCTCGGCCGTGCTGCTGGCCAGCAACGGCCTGCACTTCGAGATCCAGGTCGACCGTACGCACAGCATCGGCGCCACCGACGCGGCCGGCGTGAAGGACGTGCTGATGGAAGCCGCCCTGACCACCATCATGGATTGCGAAGACTCCGTGGCCGCGGTCGACGCCGAGGACAAGGTGCTGGTCTACCGCAATTGGCTAGGCCTGATGAAGGGCGACTTGGCCGAGGAAGTCGCCAAGGGCGGCAAGACCTTCACGCGCCGCCTGAACCCCGACCGCGAATACACGACGCCCGACGGCGGCGCGCTGAAGCTGCATGGCCGCTCGCTGATGTTCGTGCGCAACGTCGGCCACCTGATGACCAATCCCGCCGTGCTCGACCGCGACGGCAACGAACTGCCCGAGGGCATCCTCGACGCCGTGGTCACCTCGCTGGCCGCGCTGCACGACCTGAAGGGCAAGCGGCTGAACTCGCGCACCGGCTCGGTCTACATCGTCAAGCCCAAGATGCACGGCCCGGCCGAAGTCGCCTTCGCCAGCGAGCTGTTCGCCCGCGTCGAAGACCTGCTGAAGCTGCCGCGCAACACGCTGAAGATGGGCATCATGGACGAAGAGCGCCGCACCAGCGTCAACCTGAAGGCCTGCATCCAGGCCGCCGCCGAGCGCGTGGCCTTCATCAACACGGGCTTCCTGGACCGCACCGGCGACGAGATGCATTCGTCGATGGAGGCCGGCCCGATGATGCGCAAGGGCGACATGAAGACCAGCGCCTGGATCGCGGCGTACGAGCGCAACAACGTGCTGGTGGGCCTGGACTGCGGCCTGCGCGGCCGCGCGCAGATCGGCAAGGGCATGTGGGCCATGCCCGACATGATGGCCGCCATGCTGGAGCAGAAGATCGGCCATCCCAAGGCGGGCGCCAACACCGCCTGGGTGCCCTCGCCCACCGCCGCCACGCTGCACGCGCTGCACTACCACCAGGTCGACGTGCAGGCCGTGCAGCAGGAGCTGGAGAAGACCCGCCTGGACAGCGTGCGCGACGAGCTGCTGGCCGGCCTGCTGACCATTCCCGTGCAGGCCAACCCGTCGTGGTCCGCCGAGGACATCCAGCGCGAGCTGGACAACAACGCGCAGGGCATCCTGGGCTACGTGGTGCGCTGGATCGACCAGGGCGTGGGCTGCTCGAAGGTGCCCGACATCAACAACGTGGGCCTGATGGAAGACCGCGCCACGCTGCGCATCTCCAGCCAGCACATCGCCAACTGGCTGCGCCACGGCATCGCCACGCGCGCCCAGGTCGAAGAGACCTTCCAGCGCATGGCCGCGGTGGTGGACAAGCAGAACGCCAACGATCCGTACTACCGCCCCATGGCGCCGGGCTTCCAGGCCTCGTTCGCCTACCGGGCGGCCTGCGCGCTGGTGTTCGAGGGGCTGACGCAGCCCAACGGCTACACCGAGCCGCTGCTGCACCAGTACCGCCTGGCGTTCAAGGCGGCACAGCGCTGATGCACGCTAGCCGGGACGGCCCAGTGCCGCCTCGCGCGGCGACATGCCGTAGTGGCGCCGAAACGCCGTGGAGAAATTCCCGGCGTGCTCGTACCCAACCTCCAGCGCCACCCGGGTCACCGGCAGGCGCTCCTGCCGGATCAGCGCCATCGCGTGGCGCATGCGCGCCGCCAGCAGGTACTCCGACAGCGTCACGCCTTGCACCTGCTTGAAGGTGCGCGCCAGCTTGGACACGCTGACCCCGACCTGCCCGGCCAGCTCGCGCACGCTGGGCGGATCGCGCAGTTCGGCCGCCAGCCGCGCCGCCGCCCGCTCGGCGATGGCGCAATCGCGCGGGCTCGGCTCGCCGGAAGGCGCCTCGGCCCCGGGCGGACGCATCAGGGCGAAGAAATGGCGCAGCACGTCCTGCGTGCCGGACTGCAGGCGCAGCCGCCGCGCAACCCGGTCTTCCATGGGCTCGAAGAAGCACAGGGCCGCCTGCCGCATAGCGGCCGACAGGCTGGCGTGGTACAGCGCGAACGGATCAGGCTCGCCCGCCAGGTAGCGCGCCAGCGCGCCGCTGTAGCGGCCGGCATCCAGCCCCAGCTCGTGCACCAGGTAGTCGCGCGTGCACGAGATCGTCACCGAGCGTTCGCACTCGCTGGAACGGAACAGCTCGACCTTGCTGGCGCCGCGCGGCTGCAGCAGCGCGCTGCACGAGGCCGCATCGATGGCATGGACCGGCTCGCGGCCGTCGGTGATGGCCGAGGTGCCCGCCAGCCGCAGGTGGATCTTCAGTGCGCCGCTGCAGTCGTATTGCTCTTCGGTGTCGCGCGGCCGCGCCACCTCGGCCCAGCTGGCCGACAGGCCGGGGCCGAACACCAGCGTGTCGCGGTAGCCGCGCAGGCCGGCGCCCACGGGCCGCGACGCGATGAAGCACGCCGCACCGGCCGCGGCGATGTCGGTCACCTCGAAGGAATGCGGCACATAGGCGTGCAGCCCGCTGGCCACGATGTTGTTCACGACGCTGCGCCTGTCGGAGACAGGAAGGATGAATATGGCGGCAACGTTACCGGCCGGCTTCCGGCAGCGTCAAGCGCGCGCGCCGGCGGCGCCGCAAACCTGGGGAAAACCCGCAGTTTTGCGGCCATGCAGCATAGCCGGACCGATGCGCAAACGAAACAGCCGCGCGCGCAGAAGCGGGGCGGAGGGCCCGTGGCTATGCTGCTCCGGTCATCCCGATCACCCACTGCCATGGCCGACGCCCTGCCCCACCCCAAATTCTCTTCCACCCGCCGTGCGGGACCACTGGTTTTCGTCTCGGGCCAGATGGCCTTCACGGAAGGCTTTCGCATCGTCGGCGACGACGTGGCGGCGCAGACCCGCACCTGCCTGGAACACATCGAGCGCCAGCTGTCGGCCCAGGGCCTGGCCCGTGCCGACATCGTCAAGACCACGGTCTGGCTGGCGCGCGTGGAAGACTTCCGCGCGTTCGACCAGGCCTACGGCAGCTTCTTCGGCGACGCCACGCTGCCGGCCCGCTCCACCGTGCGCGCCGACCTGATGGTGCCGGGCGCGCTGGTCGAGATCGAGGCCATCGCCCAGACAAAGGAAGCCGCATGACCCACGCCACGACCAACGTTACGACCGACGCCGCCATCGACTGGATCCAGCGCCTGGTCGCCATCGACACCACCAGCCGCAACTCCAATCTGGGCTTGATCGAGATGGTGCGCGACGACCTGCGGCGCGCCGGCATCGAGGCCCACCTGAGCCACGACCGCGCGGGCACCAAGGCGAACCTGTACGCCACCGTGCCCGCGGCCGACGGCACCACGCAGGGCGGCATCGTGCTGTCGGGCCATACCGACACCGTGCCGGTGGACGGCCAGCAATGGGACCACGACCCCTTCACGCCGCAGCTGCGCGACGGCAGGCTCTACGGCCGCGGCACGTGCGACATGAAGGGCTTCATCGGCACCGCGCTGTCCATGGTGCCGCGCCTGACCCGCACGCGGCTGGCCAAGCCCGTGCACTTCGCGCTGTCGTACGACGAGGAAATGGGCTGCCTGGGCGCGCCCATCATGCTGGCCGACCTGAAGGCACGCGGCGTGCGCCCCGACGGCTGCATCGTCGGCGAGCCCACCTCGATGCAGGTCATCGTGGCGCACAAGGGCATCAACGTGTGGCGCTGCTGCGTGCGCGGCCACGCGGCCCACTCGTCGCTGACGCCGCGCGGCCTGAACGCCATCGAATACGCGGCGCAGCTGATCTGCTTCATCCGCGGCCTGGCCGACGAGATGCGCAGCGAGGGCCCCTTCGACCAGGCCTTCGACGTGCCCTTCAGCACCGCGCAGATCGGCACGATCCAGGGCGGCATCGCCGTCAACACCGTGCCGGCGCACTGCCAGTTCGATTTCGAGCACCGCAACCTGCCCACCGCCGACCCGCAGCGCTTCTTCGGCCGCATCCAGGCCTACGCGCAGGAAGTGCTGCTGCCGCGCATGCGCGCCGAGCACGCGGACGCGGCCATCGACCTGACGCCGCTGGCCGGCGCGCCGTCGCTGGACGCCTCGGAACAGGCCGCCATCACGCAGCTGGTGCGCGCCCTGACGGCCGACCGCGAGACGCGCAAGGTGGCCTACGGCACCGAGGCCGGCCAGTTCCAGCAGGCCGGCATCCCGTCGGTGATCTGCGGCCCGGGCGACATCCAGCAGGCGCACAAGCCCAACGAATTCGTCGCGCTGGACCAGATCGCGCAGTGCGTGCGCTTCCTGGACAAGGTGATCGACAGCCTGGCGCATTGAGCGCCATGCGGTCCCACGCACAACCATAACCTCGGGGAAACCACACCGCCATGACTACCGCCGCCACCCTGTCCGCCACCGGCAGGCCCTCTCCCGCCGCCTGGCGCATCATCGCCTCGGCCTCCATCGGCAATGCGCTGGAATGGTTCGATCTGGTGGTCTACGGCTTCTTCGCCGTGATCATCTCGAAGCTGTTCTTTCCCGCGGCCAACGACACCGTCTCGCTGCTGCTGACGCTGGGCACCTTCGGCGTGTCGTTCTTCATGCGCCCGCTGGGCGCGCTGGTGCTGGGCGTGTACGCCGACCGCGTTGGCCGCCGCGCCACGCTGACACTGTCGATCGTGCTGATGATGATCGGCACGCTGCTGATCGCCCTCATGCCCACGTACGAGGCCATCGGCATCTGGGCGCCCATCGGCATCGTCGTCGCCCGCATGATCCAGGGCTTCTCGGCCGGCGGCGAGTTCGGCAGCGCCACCACCTTCCTGGCCGAGCACACGCCCGACCGCCGCGGCTTCTACGCCAGCTGGCAGGTGGCCAGCCAGGGCCTGACCACGCTGCTGGCCGCGGGCTTCGGCGCGGGCCTGACGCAGTGGCTCAGCCCCGAACAGCTGCAGATTTGGGGCTGGCGCATCCCGTTTCTCTTCGGCCTGCTGATCGGCCCGGTGGCGTATTACATTCGCACCCGCATCGACGAGACGCCGGACTTCCTGGCGGCCGGCCCCAGCGAAACGCCGCTGGCCGACACCTTCTCGCAGCACCGCACGCGCCTGCTGCTGGCCATCGGCACCGTGGTGCTGGGCACGGTGGCCACCTACCTGGTGCTGTACATGCCCACGTATGCCGTCAAGCAGCTGCACATCCCGCAGTCGGCGGCCTTCGCGGCCACGCTGGTCACGGGCATCGTGCAGTTCCTGTGCGCGCCGCTGGTGGGCCACTGGTCCGACCGGCACGGCCGCACAGGCGTCATGTTCACCTCGGCCGCGCTGTTCCTGGTGCTGATCTATCCGCTGTTCCACCTGCTGGCGGCCTCGCCCACCTTCGGCACCATGATCGCGGTGCAGATCGTCATCGGCGTGCTGCTGTCGGGCTACTTCGGCGCGCTGCCGGCCCTGCTGAGCGACCTGTTTCCCACTCGCTCGCGCAGCACCGGCATGTCGCTGGCCTACAGCATCGCCGTCACGATCTTCGGCGGCTTCGCGCCGTTTATCATCACGTGGCTGATCTCGGCCACCGCCGACCCCTACGCGCCCAGCTTCTACCTGATCTTCGCCGCCCTGGTCAGCATCGCCGCCCTGATCGGCGTACGCCGCCGCCTGGGCCTGCGCTGACACTTCCGAGCCGCACCATGACGACGCCTTTCGACACCACCACCCAACCCGATCTCGCCGCCATCCGCGCGCTGCGCACCGAGCTGCAGCCCTGGGTGCGCACCACGCCCGCACTGGACAGGAACGACTTCGAGCCCCTGGCGGGCATGTCGCTGAACTTCAAGTTCGAGCTGCTGCAGGCCAGCGGCACGTTCAAGGCGCGCGGCGCCTTCTCCAACCTGTTGGCGCTGGACGAGGCGCGCCGCGCCGCGGGCGTCACCTGCGTGTCGGCCGGCAACCATGCCGTGGCGGTGGCCTATGCCGCCATGCGCCTGGGCATCTCGGCCAAGGTGGTGATGATCAAGACCGCCAGCCCGGCGCGGGTGGCCCTGTGCCGCCAGTACGGCGCCGAGGTCGTGCTGGCCGAGAACGGCCAGGCCGCGTTCGAGGCTGTGCACCGCATCGAGGCCGAGGAAGGCCGCTTCTTCGTCCACCCCTTCAATGGCTACCGCACCGTGCTAGGCACCGCCACGCTGGGCGACGAGTGGCTGGAGCAGGCGGGCGAGCTGGACGCCGTCATCGTGCCGATCGGCGGCGGCGGGCTGATGGCCGGCGTGTCCACCGCGGTGAAGCTGGCGGCGCCGGGCTGCCAGGTGATCGGTGTGGAGCCCGAGGGCGCCGACGCCATGCATCGCAGCTTCGCGGCGAACGGGCCCATCAAGATGGGGCCGATGCAAAGCATCGCCGACAGCCTGATGGCGCCGCACACCGAGCAATACAGCTACGACCTGTGCCGCCGCAACGTCGACCGGCTGGTGAAGGTCAGCGACGACGAGATCCGCGCGGCCATGCGGCTGCTGTTCGACCAGCTGAAGCTGGCGGCGGAGCCCGCCTGCGCCACCGCCACCGCGGGCCTGGCCGGGGCGCTGAAGCACGACCTGGCGGGCAAACGCGTGGGCGTGCTGCTATGCGGCACCAATACCGATCCGGCCACGCTGGCGAAGCACCTGGGGGCCTGAGGCCTTTTCCGGCCCTGCCGGCGGGGCGGTGCAATGCCGCCCTGGCGCCGTCCCGACATTGCGCGCTGCGGGCACGCCGGTGCGCGCCGCACGCCGTCGCGCGTGACGAGACCCGCGGCGCCCAGCGCCGCGTCTTCACATTTCCTATCCCGCGAGGCGCGCGCAGCCCCTATAATTTTTCGCATCGTACCCGGATCGTGCTGCCTTTTTCGGTTCGCTACCGACGCGGCCGCGTGGTTCGCCACGCCCCGCCTCCGACGCCCCGCCATGACCCAGCACGCCGACCCGTCTGCAATGCCCGCGAGCCGTCGCTGCGACGCCCTGCAGACACCGCTGGGGTCGGTGATGCGCATGGTCGACGCCGCAGGCGGCGCGCACGCCGGCACTGTCCGGGTGCCACAGGCCGACGCCTACTCGATCATCGTGCAGCTGCGCGATTTCACCTCGCACAAGCTGTGGCGCGACGGGCGGCTGGTCTACTCCGGCGGACACGCGCGGCAGACCCTGGCGCTGACCGACCTGAACCACGACTACGCCTGCCAGCATCTGTCGGCCTTCGACAATGTCCGCTTCCGGCTGGGGCGCAGCGAGCTGGACGAACTGTCGGAGGACCTGATGGGAAAACGCCTGCATCGCCTGGAAAATGTTCAGCACACCGTCGACCCGGTCGTCCATGGCCTGGCGCAGGCGCTGCTGCCGTCGCTGCGCCGGCCAGCCCACTCCGATCCGCTGTTCATCGAGCACGTGACGCTTGCACTGGTCAGCCACGTCATGGGCCGCTACGGCAGCCATGGCGGCGTTGTCGAGGCCGCCGCGGCCATGGGCGGCATGACGCCCTGGCAGGAGCGCCGGGCCAAGGAATTCATGAACGCCCATCTGGCCCACGCGCTGACGCTGGAGGACGTGGCTCGCCAGTGCGGCATGTCGCGCAGCCACTTCGCGCGCTCGTTCAAGAAGCGTACCGGCATGGCGCCGTTCGAGTGGCTGCGCCATGCCCGCGTCGCGCGGGCCAAGGTCCTGCTGCGGACCCGCGCCGTGCCGCTCTCGTACATCGCGGCCGAATGCGGCTTCACTGACCAAAGCCACTTCGCGCGCGTCTTCACGCAGCTGGTGGGCCAGGGCCCGCGCGCCTGGCGCGACGCTGCCCACGCGTAACCGCGACGGATCAACCGACACGGCAGCGGCCCGCCGCGGCCGTGCCAGCCGATGCAGCACGCATATACAAGGCGCGCGGCACGCAAATCCTATCGAACCGATGCGCCTTGCCGCATAGTGCGATGCATCCCGGCCACATGGCCCGCATCCTGCAAGGAAACATCATGTACCTCATCTCGCTCGGTGCGGGCATTCTCGTCGGCATCATCTACGGGTTGCTCCACGTACGTTCCCCCGCGCCGCCCGCCATCGCGCTGGTAGGCCTGCTGGGCATGCTGATCGGCGAACAGGTGGTACCGCTGGCAAAGCGCATGCTCCATGGCGAGTCCGTCTCGGCCGCCTGGTTCCACCAGGAATGCGTGCCCAAGATCACCGGCGTGGCGCCCAAGGTGGCCGCCGCGCCCCCAGCGCCGCGCGACGACAGCGCCTCCTGACCCCCGCGTTTCCCCGTCCCGCAGGCGCGCCAGGCGCCGCTGCCGGCCGGCCCTCCTTTCTAACGGACGACGCCTCATGACCGCCTCGCTGATTCTCCATAACGGCCGCATCCACACCATGGACCGGGCGCGCCCCCTGGCCGAGGCCGTGGCGATCGCCGACGGAACCTTCCTGGCCGTGGGCGATGGCCAGGCCGCCATGCGCCATCGGGGCCCGAAGACCCGGGTCGTGGACCTGCAAGGCCGCACCGTCGTGCCCGGCCTGAACGACTCGCACCTGCACCTGATCCGCGGCGGCCTGAACTACAACCTGGAGCTGCGCTGGGAAGGCGTGCCGTCGCTGGCCGATGCGCTGCGCATGCTGAAGGCGCAGGCCCAGCGTACCCCGGCGCCGCAATGGGTGCGCGTGGTCGGCGGCTGGTCCGAATTCCAGTTCGCCGAACGGCGTATGCCTACGTTGGCAGAGCTTAACGAGGCCGCGCCCGACACGCCGGTCTTCGTGCTGCATCTGTATGACCGGGCGCTGCTCAACGGCGCGGCGCTGCGGGCCGTGGGCTATACCCGCGACACGCCCAATCCCCCGGGCGGCGAGATCGTACGCGATGCGGCCGGCAATCCCACCGGCATGCTGGTCGCGCGCCCCAACGCCACCATCCTGTACGCCACGCTGGCGAAAGGGCCCGCGCTGCCGCGCGAGGCGCAGCTCAATTCCACGCGCCAGTTCATGCGCGAACTGAACCGCCTGGGCGTGACCAGCGCCATCGACGCGGGTGGGGGATTCCAGAACTATCCGGAAGACTATGCGGTGATCGAGGAGCTGGCGAAGGCGGACCAGTTGACACTGCGCATCGCCTACAACCTGTTCACCCAGCGCAAGGGCGCCGAGCTCGACGACTTCCGCAAGTGGACCGGCATGCTGGCGCCGGGCCAGGGCACCGACTACCTGCGCCACAACGGCGCCGGCGAGATGCTGGTGTTCTCGGCGGCCGACTTCGAGGACTTCCTGGAGCCACGCCCCGACCTGCCGCCGCAGATGGAGGACGAGCTGGAGCAGGTGGTGCGCCACCTGGTGGCGCACCGCTGGCCGTTCCGCCTGCACGCCACTTACGACGAATCCATCGGCCGCATGCTCGACGTGTTCGAGAAAGTGAACCGCGAGATCCCCTTCGACGGCCTGCACTGGATGTTCGACCACGCCGAGACCATCTCGGTGCGCAATATCGAACGCGTGCGCGCGCTGGGCGGCGGCATCGCCATCCAGCATCGCATGGCCTTCCAGGGCGAGTATTTCGTCGAACGCTACGGCGCGCAGGCGGCGCGCCACACGCCGCCCGTTGCACGCATGCTGGAGATGGGCGTGCCCGTGGGCGCAGGCACCGACGCCACGCGCGTGGCCAGCTACAACCCCTGGACGGCCCTGTACTGGCTGGTGTCGGGCAGCACCGTGGGCGGGCTGCGGCTATACGACGCGTCGGCGCGCCTGTCGCGCGACACCGCCATGGAGCTGTGGACGGCGGGCAGTGCCTGGTTCTCCAACGACCAGGCACGCAAGGGCCGCATCCAGGCGGGCCAGCTAGCCGACCTGGCCGTGCTGTCTGCCGATTTCTTCAGCGTGGCCGAGGAGGACATCAAGGCCATCGAATCGGTGCTTACGGTGGTGGGCGGGCGCATCGTGTACGGCGCGCAGGCGTTCGCGCCGCTGGGCCCGCCGCCCCTGCCCGTGCTGCCCGACTGGTCGCCCGTCAAGACGGTGCCCGGCCACCACCGGCCATTCGCCTCGGCCCGGATGCGCATGCTGCCGCACGCCTGCGCAGGCGCGTGTGGCGTGCATGGCCACGCCCACGGCGCGGCGCGCGGCGCCGCCGTGCCCGCCACGGATCTGCGCGGTTTCTGGGGCGCGCTGGGCTGCAGCTGCTTCGCATTCTGAGGCCGGCGGCCCGCGAAGCCCTCGGGCCGGCGCTTCAAGGCATTTCCTCAAGACCGGCGCCAGCCGGCCGTCTCTCTCCACCCCGGGGATGGGACTTGTTTCTTCAACTTTGTTACGGAGCACACCTATGTCGACCAATCCCAAGCTCGAGCTGCTGACGGCCCGGAACTGCCAGATCATCTTCATCGACCACCAGCCCCAGATGGCGTTCGGCGTCCAGTCCATCGACCGGCAGGTCCTGAAGAACAATACCGTCGCCCTGGCCAAGGCCGCCAAGGTCTTCGGCATCCCCACCACCATCACCACTGTGGAAACCGAAAGTTTCTCGGGCCACACCTACCCCGAGCTGCTGGACGTGTTCCCCGAGGCGCCACTGCTGGAGCGCACGTCGATGAATTCGTGGGACGACCAGAAGGTGCGCGACGCGCTGAAGAAGAACGGCCGCAACAAGGTCGTGGTATCGGGCTTGTGGACCGAGGTGTGCAACAACACCTTCGCGCTGGAGGCGATGGGCGAAGGCGGCTACGAAATCTACATGGTGGCCGATGCCTCGGGCGGCACCTCGAAGGAAGCGCACGACTGCGCGATGCAACGCATGATCCAGGCCGGCGTGGTGCCGGTGACGTGGCAGCAGGTGATGCTGGAGTGGCAGCGCGACTGGGCTCGCCGCGACAGCTATGACGCCGTGATGGCGATCGTGAAGGAGCATTCGGGTGCCTACGGCATGGGCGTGGATTACGCCTACACGATGGTGCACAAGGCGGCCGAGCGCGCCACGGGCAGGCACGAAGTACTGGCTCCGGTGGCGGCCAAGGGCTGAGGCGCCATGGCCTCGCCGTTTGCCTCGCGCGCGTTCACGGTACTGTGGATCGCCACGGTACTGTCAAACATCGGCACGTGGATGCACGACGTGGGCGCCAGCTGGCTGATGACCACGCTGTCACCCTCTGCGCTGATGGTGGCGCTGGTGCAGACGGCGACCTCGCTACCGATCTTCCTGCTGTCGCTGCCGGCCGGTGCGCTGGCCGACATGCTCGACCGGCGGCGGCTGCTGATCGGCGCTCAGCTGGGGCTTGCCGCGGTGGCCGGCACGCTGGCGGCGCTGGTGTGGACGGGCATGGCAACGCCGGCGTTGCTGCTGGGCTTTACGCTGGCGATGGGCACCGGTGCGGCGCTGGTGGCGCCCGCCTGGCAGGCCATCGTGCCCAGCCTGGTCGAGCGCGCCGTGCTGCAGCAGGCGGTGGCGGCCAACAGCGTAGGCATCAACATCAGCCGTGCGATCGGGCCGGCCCTGGCCGGTTTCATCATCACGCTGCTGGGCATTGCGGTGCCCTTCGTGCTGAACGCGCTGAGCTTCCTGATGGTGGTGGGCGCGCTGCTGTGGTGGCGTCCCCCGCCCGGCGCGGCACGCCGCCTGCCGCCGGAGCAATTGCGCGGCGCGATGGCGGCCGGCCTGCGCTTCGCGCGCCACAGCGCCCCGCTGAAGGCCACGCTGGCGCGTGCCGTCGCGTTCTTCCTGTTCGCCAGCGCCTACTGGACGCTGCTGCCCGTCATCGTGCGGCAGGTGCTGCAGGGCGGTGCGGAGCTGTATGGCATCGTCCTGGGATGCGCGGGCGCCGGGGCGGTGGCGGGCGCCCTGGTGCTGCCGGCACTGAGGCGGGCCTGGGGACCGGATCGCGTGGTGATGCTCGGCACCACCGGCACGGCGCTGACGCTGGCGATACTGGCGGTGGTGCCGGTACCCGCGGCGGCCGCGGGCGCAAGCCTGCTGGCCGGCGCGTCGTGGATCGCGGTGCTGACCTCGCTGAACGTATCGGCGCAGGTGGCGCTGCCCGACTGGGTGCGCGCGCGCGGGCTGTCGATCTTCGTCACCGTGTTTTTCGGTTCGATGAGCCTGGGCAGCCTGGTATGGGGCCAGACGGCCAGCCTGCTGGGCATTCCGCACGCGCTGCTGGCCGCGGCGGCGGGCGCGCTGGCGACCATGGTGCTGACGCGGCGCTTCCCGCTGCAGGCGGCGGCGGGGCTGGATCTGGCCCCCTCCATGCACTGGCCGCCCCCCTTGGCGGCGGACACCGTGGGCCACGACCGCGGGCCGGTGATGGTCACGGTGCAATACCGGATCGATCCGACGCAGCGCCAGGGCTTTCATGAGGCGATGCAGGAGGTGGGCCGGGAACGCAGACGCGACGGCGCGTATGCGTGGGGCCTGTTCGAGGACGCCACGCAGCCGGGGCGGTATCTGGAGTACTTCCTGGTGGCATCCTGGCTGGAACACCTGCGCCAGCACGAACGCGTGACCCGGGCCGACCAGGACCAGCAGGCGCGAGCGCGCGCATTCCACCTGGGGCCCGACGCGCCGCAGGTAGAGCACTTCCTGGCGCCGGACGGCGAGCAGGCGTAGCGGCGGGGGACCTTAAGCCCCGCGGCCTCATAGCCGGATCAGCCGATCCGGACCGAGCTCCCTTAGCGACGACACGCCCAGCAGCGCCATGTCGCGGTGAATCTCATCGACCAGCAGGCGGACGCCATGCGCGACCCCCTGCTGGCCCGCAATGGCAGCCGCGTAGAGCATCGGCCGGCCGACGAACACGAAGTCGGCACCGAGGCTCAGCGCCTTGAGGACATCCGTGCCGCGCCGGATGCCGCTGTCCAGCATGATCTTCATGCCGCCGCGCACGGCCGCTATACCAGGCAGTACGCTCAGGGGCGCGGCAGAGCCGTCCAGTTGGCGGCCACCGTGATTGGACACGATGATGCCATCGGCGCCATGGTCCGCCGCCAGACGCGCGTCTTCGGCAGACAGAATGCCCTTGATGACGAGAGGCCCCTTCCACAGGCGCCGCATCAGCGCAAAATGCTCCCAGCACAGGTGGTCGCGCAGACCGAACTGGCGTACCGCGCGCCGCGCGATGATAGGGGCGCCGCGATTCACGCCGGCGTTCTCGAAATGCGGCATGCCGTGGGCCAGCAGCGTGCGAGCCAGCGTGCCAAGCAGCCAGGCCGGCCGCGTCACACCGTCCCATGCCAACCTGACGCTGGGCCGCAACGGCGAGGAAAAGCCGGCCCGCACATTGTTCTCCCGATTGGCCAGCGTGGCGGTATCGACGGTCAGTACCAGGGTGCTGAAGCCGGCCTCGCGCACGCGTTCGACCAGCCCCTCGATGTGCGCCGGTTCGCCAGGCAAGTAGGCCTGGAACCAGGTATGCCCAGGCGCGCGGCGTGCCACTTCCTCCATGCGGATCAGCGAAGCGCCACTCATGATCATCGGAATGCCGGCCGCCTCGGCGGCCTTGGCCAGCACGATGTCTCCGCGGTACGCGGACAACGCACTGATGCCCATTGGCGCAATGCCGAACGGCGCACGGTAAGTTTGGCCAAACAGCTCGGTCCGCTGCGAGCGAGCCGAGACATTGACGAGCACCCGCGGCACAAACCCCCAGCTATCGAAGACGCGGCGGTTGGCCGCGTGGGAATGGCCGTCTTCCACGGCACCGCTGACATAGCCGAACAGCGGGCGGGGCAAATGGCGGCGGGCGGCGGCTTCGAAGTCATTCAGGCACAGCACGCTGCGCAGGCGGCGCGGCAACCGCTTGCGTTCCGCATGTGGCACGGTATTGGCGGAAACCGGTCGGGACGACGTGGCCCGCGCGAGACTTTCGTTGTCGGACATGAGGCAATGGATCCAGGGATTGCGATGCGTCGGCTAATCGGTATGACCCGCTACGGCGGCGTCTCGGCCCACAATGGCGGACCAGAAGAGCAGGCGGTGGTCAGTGGACACAGGGTGCCGGTTCAGCAGGGTCAGCCGCCCATCCCTCTCGACGCGGAAAACGGCAAACCCCGCCTGCACCTGCCGCACGCCCGTAGGGCCGTCGAAAGACGCCGCACGCAGGTTCGCGGCCACCAACAGGCGGCCCGCATCATCGAGCGACAAGGTACGCGGATGCACGCCTTCGGTGCCGATGGTTTGCAGCGGCACGGGCACGCCGGAGTTCTGGTCGAGGCGATAGACAGCGATGCTGTTCTCACCCGGCCCGACGTCCGGACAGCGGTCTCCTCCGGTGGTGCGGTGCGTACGGTTGGCCACGTACAGGAACTGGCCGTTCGGATGCAGGCGCAGCGCACCCGCGATCTGGGGTGCATAGGAAGGCAGGCCGCGCAGCGTCGACTGCATCGAGATCGGTTCGGCGCCAAAGCGGCCATTCTCAAGCGCATAGACCACTAGGCGGTTCTGGCGCTCGACGGATACGTAGGCCCGAGTCCCGGCGGCGTTGAAGACGATATTGCGCGGCCCGAAACCATATCCCCCCGCAGGTGTCACCGCCTGTACGGCGCGAATGGCGTCGCCCTCCAGTGAGAGCACCTGCAGCGAACCCGGCAGCTCGGGAGCCGCGCCATGCGCATCGGCACCGCGGCAGACCACCACGACGTGTCGGCCGTCTGGCATGGGTACGACCTGGTGCGCGTAATGGGCGCCTTCGGGCAAACCGGCAGCCAGCGCCTGCGACACGGACCCGTCGGCCGCCACCGCGTGAAGGCTGAGACCCGGTGCCTGGTTGTATGCGACCAGCAAGCGCCGGCCTGAACCATCGAGGCTGAGGTGGATCGGCCGGGACGGAAGCGGCACCGGTGCGCCCTCCAGGGCCGGCCGCTGCGCCAGCCGTACCGCGACGATCCAGTGCCGGTCCCCCGGTGCACCGGGGCTTCCGTTGCTGCAAGCCACGTACAGCAGCCCGCGGGCGCGGTCGTGTACTGCGTATTGGACGGATTCCGGCAATTCCAGCGCAGCGTCTTCGCGCAACTTGCCGTCGTCGGCATCGACGAGATAACGCGCCAGGCGCTGCCCCACGGATGCATACAGTTCCACCGGCCCGTCGGAATGCGGGGAAGCGGGGGTTGCCATCATTCAGCCCGCAGCAGGCCTTCTTGCACCAGCTGCGTGTACTTGGCCTCCTCGCCGGCCAGGAAGCGGGCGAACTCCGCGGGCATCTGCGGCGCCGGCGTGGCGCCAAGCTGTTCGAGCCGGCCGCGCACTTCGGGCTCCTCCATGGCCTGCGCCATGGCTTGCGCCAAGCGGTCAACCACGGGCTGCGGGGTATTCTTCGGCACCAACATCCCCGAGAAGGTCGTCACATCGACGCCCTTCAGGCCCAGTTCGCCGACCGTCGGCACATCGGGCAGTGCCGCCAGGCGGCGGTCGCCGACGATTGCAAGTGCACGCAGGCGACCCGACAGCACAAACTGCATGCAGGCGGTTGCCTCCGCAGAGGTGATGTCGGTCTGCTGGCCCAGCACGTCCTGGACCGCCAGCGACGACCCCTTGTAGGGCACGACGATGAAGTTCGTATCCAGCGCCTTCTGCAACTGCAGCACCGACACATGGTTGGTGGTAGCGTTGCCCGCGTGGCCGAACTTGATCGATCCGGGCGCAGCCTTGGCGGCTTTGGCGAATTCCTCGAATGTGCGATACGGCGAATTGACGTTGACCGCCAGGATGAGCGGAACGATGCTGGCGCGGCCGATGGGCTGCAAGTCCTTCAACGCGTACGGCGCCGACTCTCCCGCCAGGACGGAACTGGCGAAGATGGGCGCTCCCGTGCCGAACATCACGGTGTAGCCGTCGGGTTCGGCCTTGGCCACCACGGTGCCACCGATCAGGCCGCCAGCACCGCCCTTGTTCTCGACAACGAACGGTTGTCCGAGCTTTTCCGACATAGCCTTGGATACAAGGCGGGCGGTGACGTCGGCGTTGCCACCGGGTGCAAACGGCACGATGGTGCGGATGGCGCGGTCCGGGTAGGACTGCGCATGGCTGGCCGTGGCCAACGCCAGCGTGCCGAGCAAAACGGCGGCCAGGCCGCGCCGGATGTTGTCGATCATCATTTCCTGTCTCCTCTCTGGGGTGTTGTGCCCCGTTGGATTTGTAAAGGACCCGGCCGGCGGCCGGTCCTGCGATATGAACCGATGCGGGTGGATGCCTACAGCGACTCGTCGGCCGGCAATACGCCGGCTACGCGCAACTGCGCTTCCAGCCACGCCGGCCGGAGGTCGCCCGCCTGGATGGCAGCCAGCCTGCGCGCTTCGTCCTCCATCTTGCGGCGGGCCAGCGCCACAATGGACCCGACCTGATCTCGCGGCACCACCGTCACGCCGTCGGCGTCGCCTACGACGAGGTCGCCCGGCGCCACGTTGACCCCCCCCACCGACACCGGCCCGTTGACCCGGCCGGCAATCGCCTTGGACGGCCCGCACGGATTGGTGCCCACGGAGAACACCGGGAAATCCATATGGATCAGTTGCTCGCGATCGCGCACCGCTGCGTCGATGACGAAGCCGGCCACGCCCAGCGCGCGCGCCTGTGTCGCCATGATCTCGCCAACCAGCGCACACGTCTGATCGCCCTTGCCGTCGACCACGATGACATCGCCCGGACGGGCCACGGCCAGCGCGGCGTGGATCATCAGGTTGTCGCCGGGCCGGACTTCCACCGTGACGGCCGGGCCAAGTACCTGCATGGTTGCCGCCAACGGTTGCACGCGGCCGTGAAGCGTGGAGCGGCGCCCCATCACGTCGGCCAGCACGGCCGTCGGTATGCCGCGTGCCGCTACGACCAGTTCGGGCTCGACTCTTTCTATGTGGCGCCGGATCGCCGTTCCCCCGCCGGATTGTCCCGCCGCGCTCATCGTGCGACCGCCATACCGACCGCCTCGGGGGTCGGCACGCCCATGCGCGCCGTACCCGGCCCGAAGCGCTCGGCAAATTCCGGAGCCAGCGGACGATGATCGGTACGCAACCAAAGGCGCAGCAGGTGGCGCTTGCGGTCTTCGTCCTCGTAGTCCTCGAATTCGGTGCGCGAATGCACGATCATGTGATTGTTCAGCAACTGCATGTCGCCAGGTTCCATTTCCATTTCGAAGCACAGTTCAGGATCGTTGGCCTGTGCATCGAAAAAGTCCAGGGCGGCAATCTGAGCCGGTGTGGCGGGCTGCCCGGACTTCTTGAAGGCCGGTTCGATCGCGTTGCGCAGATAGCGGCAACTGAGTTTGCCGTCCTGCTCGCTGAAGACGGGGATGCGATGATCGGACAGCTCTGGCCGGCCGGGTAGTTGCTCACCCTTCAGGTCGTAGTAGAAGCCCTCGAACAACACGTCCAGCAGCTCCGGGCGCTGGGCCATGAAGCGGTTGAAGATGGACATGGAGCTGGTGATGCGGCTTAGGCCTCCCGAGCGCGCCGTGCGCAGGCAGAGCAATCCCACCACGTCACAGTTGTCGGTGTGGAAATTGAGTTTCGCTGCGGTGTTGTAGCCGCGGGTGTTGTGCCCGTACTTGACGCCTTCGTCCTTCACATGGCCCAGCAGGTGCGCCCGGGAGTTCTGCGTAACGGGACGGCCCAGGTACTGCCCGATACCCCAGTAGATACGTGAGGCGTCCTCCTTGGAATATTTCAGCACCGGCAAGCCACGCAGCACCGCCATGCCGATGCCTTCCTCGATCTGCTCGGACACACGGGCCAGTACGTCTCGCACGCCTTCCAGTTTGAAATCTTCGCGACGGATGGACGTCACCGGCATGTGCCGCACCGCCGCAAGCGCCCGGTCCAGTTCCTGAATCGCCGCGTCGTCGAACCGGTAGATCCACGATTCGTCCGCTGCCAGCGCCGGCGCCCGCCATGCACTGGCGTCCGTGACGGGAGTGGTCCTGATACCCACGATTGTCTCCTTGATGAGCCGTGCCGGAGCCGGCGGAAATGTTGCTATTCGGCCAGGCGAGGCCGCATGTACCTTTTCATCATAGCATTATGAAAAAGAAAGCGCCAAAGAAAATCGCCGCCCTGGTCCGCGCCGAATACGGCGTCGGCAGCCAACCGGGCGGCGCAATGGCTTCGGTATACTCCGGTGGTTTCCCCTTCAGAGCGGCTTAGCTATGCCAAGAGCCCCTGTAGACCGTTCGGTCACAGCGGTGGAACGGACTTTCACCATACTCGGCGCATTTCTCGATGGAGGCGGCATCCTGACGCTGCCCGAACTCGAGCAGAAGACCGGACTGTTCAAGAGCGTCATCTGGCGCTACCTGATTTCCTTCGAAAGGCACGGCTACATCTTCAAGCGGGATGACGGCAAATATCAGCTTGGCGTGACGGCCCTGCGACTGGGCAAGACGTACGAGAAAACGTTCGACATCTCGCAGCATGTCCTGCCGGCCCTGCAGCGGCTGGCCGATGCCACTGGCGAAAGCGCCTCGTACTACGTGCGGGAGAACGACATGCGGTTGTGCCTGTACCGGGTGGAATCGCCACGCTCGCTGCGCGTCAGCGTTTCGCCGGGCAGCCTTTGGCCGCTGGACGAGACGGCCACGGGGCAGATTTTTCGCCGCTACGCCGACGGCTATGCGCCACCAGCGGACGGCGATCCCCGGGCATTCCTGACTCATTCCGTGAATATTGGCCGAGAGGAAACGTCGTCGACGTCCGCGCCCGTATTCGGGTTGAACAACACACTGACCGGCGCGCTCACGGTCTCGGGTCCGACGTCTCGCTACGACTCACGCAACAACGAGACTGCACGCGGCATGCTGGTCCGCGAAGCCGCCGCGCTGAGCGCCCGGCTGGGCGCGCTCGACGCGTACCCGGCCCAGCCTTGCGACGAGCCTCCCGCTGAACCACAAACGAACGTGGAAGGCTAAGGCAGGCGCGCACCGAACCTCGGTGCCCTTGCCGGTAGCCTATTTGCCCGTCGCCTGCGGCGCCCCCGCCGGCGTGCCGGCGTAGTACGTCGCCAGCGCCTCGATGTCCTGTGGCGTCAGGCGCTGCGCGAAGGCGCGCATCACGCCCACGTCGTCGTTGTGCCGCTGGCCGCTGCGAAACGCATTCATCTGGTCGATGAAGTACGACTTCGGCTGGCCCGCCAGCCGCGGCAGCAGCGCGCCTTCGCCGCTGCCCTGCAGGCCGTGGCAATTGGCGCAGGCCGGCAGGGCGCGCGCGTTCTCGCCGCGCACGTCCAGCGTGCGCGCCGCCTCGGGGCCGCTGCCCAGCTGCACGGCGGGTGCCGGCAGCGAGCCGTAGTAGCGCGCCAGCTGGCCGATCTCTTCCTCGGTCAGCGCCTTGGCGATGGTGGCCATCAGCGGATGGTTGCGGCTGCCCGTGCGGTAATCCGACAGTTGCTTGGCGATGTAGTCGGCGCGCAGTCCCGCCAGGTTGGGGAAGTTGCCGCCCGGCGCGGCCACGCCCTGCTGCCCATGGCAGGCCACGCACGCCTGCACGCCGGCTTCGGGGCGCCCCGCTCCGGCCAGTTGACGGCCGCGTTCGGGGTCGGCGTTGCGCAGCGAGGCCTCCCAGGCCAGCTTGGGCGTGCTGAAATCCTGTGCGCTACGGCCCGGCACGGGTTCGGACGGTTTGGGCGGGGCGACGGCGGCGGCGCCGGAAGCCGTGGGCGCGGCCTGGCCGGCCGGGGCCTTGGCCGCGGGGGCCTGGCCGCCGCCTGCGGGTGGGGCCGCGGCCGGCGGCGCCGTTACCGCCGTCGGCCGGATCAAGCCATCCCCGCCCGTCCCCACCATCTGGTAAATCGTGGCCAGCAGCGTCAGCACCGGCAGGCCGATCACCAGGCCCAGCACCACCCCCATCGAACGGCGTTGCGCAGCCATCATGTCACCAGCGGTCCCGGCGAACGCAGGTAGTCCGCCTTGATCTTTTCCACGATCCAATAGGCGGTGGCGCCCACGGTCGCGGTCGGGTTGTAGTTGGAGTTCTGCGGAAACAGCGCGGCGCCGGTCACGAACACGTTGGGCACGTCCCACACCTGGCCGTAGCGGTTGACCACGCTGGTCTTGGGATCGTCGCCCATGGCGGCGCCGCCGGTCAGGTGCGTCGACTGGTAGGCCGTGGCCGTGAACGGCCGCTTGCGCGGCCCGGGCTCGGTGGCCGTCACGCCCTTCATGGCCTTGCCGATCTCGTCGCCCTTTTGCGTCAGGAAAGCCGACAGCCGGATGTCGTTGTCGGGCAGGTCGTAGGTGATGCGCAGCAGCGGCTGGCCCCAGGCGTCCTTGTAGACCGGGTCCAGGCTGAGATAGGCGCCATGCGTGGGCTGGGCCGAGCCGGTGATGGTGATGGACGCCGAATGGTTGTAGTAGCGCTTCACCGCCTGCTTCCACGCCGAACCCCACGACGGCGTGCCCTTGGGCGTGGGGTGGTAGCCGATCGGCGCGCCGCTGACCACCTGGATCTGGATGTAGCCCCCGCCCACGAAGCCCAGCGGCCCGTGGTCGAAATTGTCGGCGCTGAAGTCGTCCATCGTCACCGCCACCGCGCCCGCGCCCATGAAGGGATTGATGTGGATCGACTCGTCGAAGAACAGGTTCACGCCCGAGGTGGTCTGGTGTGTGTAGTTGCGGCCGACCACGCCTTCGCCGGTGTCCGGATCGTAGGGCTTGCCGATGCCCGAGAGCAGCAACAGGCGCACGTTGTTGATGCCGAAGGCACAGAACACCACGATCTCGGCGGGCTGGAACACCTCTTCGCCCGACGCGTCCACGTACGTGACGCCGCGCGCCCGCTTCTTGTCCTCGGTCAGTTCGGCGCGCAGCACGTGGGTGCCGGTGCGTAGCTCGAAGGTATCCAGCTTCATCGCCACGGGCAGGATGCAGACCTGCGGCGAGGCCTTGGCGAAGTGCTCGCAACCGAAGTTGGAACAGAAGCCGCAGTACACGCACGCGCTCATGGGCAGGCCTTCGGAATTCACGTAGGGCCGCGTCACCAGCGCCGAGGGCTGCACATAGGGGTGGTAGCCCAGGCCGCGCGCGGCCTCGCCGAACAGCGCGGCGGCGTACGGCACCTTCATGGGCGGGTTCGGATAGGGACGCGAGCGCCAGGGCTCGAACGGGTTGCCGCCCTCCTGCTTCTGGCCCTTGATGTTGCCGGCCTGGCCCGAGGCGCCCACCAGGTAGTCGAAGCGGTCAAAGTACGGTTCCAGTTCGTCGTACGTGATGGGCCAGTCCTGGCTGGTCAGGTCCTCGTCGAAGATCTTGGCGCCGTAGCGGTCGTTGTAGTGGCTGCGCAGGTTGAAGTCCGTGGGATCGAAACGGTAGTACGCCCCCGACCAATGATTGCCCGCGCCGCCCAGGTGCGTGCCGGGGTAGGCAAACTGCCAGCGCCGCATCGGCAGCGCCTTCTGGCGGGTGTTGTTGCGGAAGGTGTAGGTTTCGGTGGCGGCGTTCTGGTGCAGCGCGTGCCGGCGCGTGTACTTCAGCTCGTCGTGCACGTTGGGCCCCTGGAAATCGGGCGAGGGCCAGCGTGCCTCGCCGCGCTCCAGCACCACCACGCGCTGGCCGGCGGCGGCCAGCTCCTTGCCGATGATGGCGCCAGTCCATCCGCCGCCGACGATGGCCACGTCTACCGCGGGCAGGGTCTTAGCCATGGGTGCCGCCTTTCACGCCCGAGACGTGCGGACGCGCCATCGCGATGGACACCGGCTGGCCATCCCAGCGCGCCCCATGGCGCTCGATGTCGTTGGAAAAACTGGCGTATGCCCCGGGGAACCCCACCAGCTTCCAGCCCACCATGTCGGCATTGCCGCCGTACATGGGGTCGGCGAAGAAGCCCTCGATGGTGCCCTCCAGCAGCGCCTGGAAGAACACGGCCGATGGCAACGGCGAGAAATCGGCCTTGCCGGCCTGCATCTGGCGCAGCCACTCGTCCTGCCGCTCGGCGGACAGTTCGGCGTAGGGCTTGCCGTCCTGTTTGCGCGCGGCGGCGTCCAGGGACGCCAGTCCGCGGCGCATCATCTCGGCCGGCGTGAAGGAAAGCTGGTAACCCTGCTCGGGCGTGCCCGGCTCGAACGGCCCCTGGCGATAGAACTGATCGCCCGAACCCCACGCGCCGGCCAGCTGTTCATCCAGGAAGGCCGTCACGCCGGCTTCCTTGGCGCCGGGGCCCAGCTCGTCGGCCGGTATCAGGCGGGCCACGATGGCGTCGACCGCCGCGGCTTCCTCGGCGTTGAAGAACTTCAGCGGGCGGGCGGTGCCCGCCTTCCCGTGGTCCGCGTGATCGCCCTGCGCGGGTTTGTCCTGCGAAGCGTCTTGCTCCCGCGTGGCGGCGTGCGTGCGCACCGCCCAGGCCCCCGGTACGCCCAGCGTCAGGGCTTTCAACACCCCGCGTCGCCCCGGCCGGACTGGCTGTTCGTCCATAGATGGCTCCCCATGTCGTCGGGGCGGCATCGGGCCGGCCCGTCGGCGCCCGCCAGCAAGTGGCTTGCCCAGGCACCCGGGCACGCGGCTTGCGCAAGGCATCGGCGGCTTGCGCCACCACGGGGTGCCGATAGGGTTTCGGTGCCCTCCCTCGGCTGGCGAACGGGAGACAACCATGACAACGCGCCGGATACTGAATTTCCCCTTCCGCTGTGCCGTCCAGGGCGCGGCCTTGGCAGCAGGCGCCCTGGCCCTGGCGTCCAACGTCCAGGCGCAGGCAGCGCAGCAGGACCCCGCCCCGGTCGGCCAGGAGTCATCCAGCCACACGAAGGGTGGGAAAAAAATGCAAGACGAGCAAAAGACACACCCCGACGAGAAAGGCGGGACCGCGGCAACGGGCACGCAGCGCCCGGCTACCGGGAAAGGCGCCACGCCCGGCGGCAAGACGCAGGGCGGCTCGGACACGCGCGATTCCCAGCAGGGCGGCAGCACGACGGGATCGACCGGCCACGGCGGCCTGCCCGGCTCGGGCGCCTCGTCCGGGTCGGGCGGAACGCCGGATCAGCGCTGAGGACGCGGGGTGGTTTACCGGAGCCGGCGTACGCTTGCGAACGCCGGCTCCGGTACGTGGGGCACCAGCGCGATGCGCGCCGGGCATCGGCATGCCCCGCGGCAGCGCATCGGGCTACAGCGTACCCGGATAGATGCCGCCGTCCAGCACCAGGTTCTGCCCCGTGATGAAGCCGGCCTGGGCGCTGCACAGGTAAGCGCAGGCGTCGCCGAACTCGGCGGGTTCGCCGTAGCGGCCCGCCGGCACGTTCGCCAGGCGCTGCGACAGGATCTCGTCCACCGACTTGCCTGCCTGGCGCGCCGCGCCCTCGGCGGTCTGGCGCAGGCGGTCCGTGGCGAAGGGGCCGGGCAACAGATTGTTGATGGTGACGTTGTGCGCCACCGTCTGCCGCGCCAGCCCGGCAACGAAGCCGGTGAGGCCGGTGCGCGCGCCGTTGGACAGGCCCAGGATGTCGATCGGCATCTTCACGGCCGCCGAGGTGATGTTGACGATGCGGCCGAAGCGGCGCGCGATCATCGCGTCCACCGTGGCCTTGATCAGCGCGATGGGCGTCAGCATGTTGGCGTCCAGCGCGGCGACCCAGTCGTCGCGCGACCAGTCGCGGAAATTGCCCGGCTTGGGGCCGCCCGCGTTGGTGACCAGGATGTCGGGATCGGCACAGGCCTCGAGCAGCTTCGCGCGGCCGGCCTCGGTGGTGACGTCGGCCGCCACCGTATGCACGCGTGCCCCGGTCTCGGCGCGGATGGCGTCGGCCGCCTGCTGCAGGGTTTCGGCGCCACGCGCCACCATGACGATCTCGGCGCCCTCGCGCGCCAGCGAATGGGCGCAGGCGCGGCCCAGGCCCTTGCTGGACGCGCAGACGATGGCGCGCTTGCCCTTGATGCCCAGATCCATCGAAGCTTCTCCTTGTGCGACGGCGGGGCTCGGCCCCGCGCAATGAACGGTGGACCGGCTAGTGTAGGACCGGCCGCGCCTGTGCGGGCCAGTACCCTTTCCGCCCGGGCGGGCATGCGTGCATCCCCCCGCCGGGCGGCCACAGGCCGGCGCGATCTTCGGGCCGGCGACGTTCAGGCCGGCTTCACGTTGGCCTCGCGGATCACCTTGGCCCACTTCGCCAGCTCGGCTTCGATGAACTCGGCGAACTTCGCGGCCGAGTCGCCGCCGTCCTCGGCGCCGTAGCCTTGCAGCTTCGCGGCCACCTCGGGCTGGGCCAGTGCGTGGTTCATGTCTTCGTTCATGCGCGCCACCAGGGCGGGCGCCATGCCGCCGGGGCCCACCAGACCGTACCAGGTGCTGGCCTCGAAGCCGGGGTAGCCCTGCTCGGCCACCGTGGGCACATCGGGGAATGCCTGGGCGCGCTTGGTGCGCGTCTGGGCCAGCACCTTCACCTTGCCGCCGCGCACCAGCGGCGTGGCCGAGGTCATGGTCTCGAAGCTGTAGTTGATCTGGCCGCCGACCAAGTCCGACGCCATCGGCCCCGATCCCCGGTACGGCACGTGCAGCGCATCGATGCCGGCGCGCAGCTTGAACATCTCCAGTGCCAGGTGCTGGGCCGCACCCACGCCGGAAGAGCCGAACGTGACCACGCCCGGCTGGCTTTTGCACTGCGCCACCAGCTCGGCCAGCGTATTGGCCTTCTGCTCGAGGTTGCCGATGAGCAGGTTGGGGGTGATGCCCACCAGCATGATGGGCGTGAAGTCGCGCCGCACGTCGTGGCCCAGGGTGGGATACAGGTTGGGTGCGATGGCGTGGTTGCTGATGTTGGTCATCAGCAGCGCGGTGCCGTCGTTGGGCTGCTTGGCCACGTAGTCGGCCGCGATGACGCCCGCCGCCCCCGCCTTGTTCTCGACCACCACGGGATGGTCCCAGCGCGCCGACAACTGCTGGGCAATGACCCGCGCCATGACGTCGGTGCCGCCGCCGGGCGGGAAGCCGACGATGATGCGGATGGGCGCGCTGGGCAGCGATTGGGCGCGCACCAGCGGCGCGGCGCCCACCGCCGCCATCGCGGCGATAAAGGTCCGTCGTTTCACGGAAGTCTCCTGATGTTGTCTTTTGTGTGTCGTGACCGGATGCGGCCCGGGATGCGCAAGGCGGCCCCGAGCACGAAGCCGCCTTTGACACGAGCCAGTCTAAGGAGGGCGTCTTGTGGGGACAAGCCAAAATAATTTGGGCTGCCCCTGAGAAATCCTCATCGTCGTGCCGACGAGTTTTTCTTGAATGGCGGCGCAATTTTTTTCGTTTGATCGCATGCCGCGGCGGCCGCGAGAATGGGCCGACGATAACGACAATGCGGAGACAACCATGCGCCCCATCACGCGCCGACAACTCCTGCAGTACACCGCTGCGGCCGCGCTGTACGCCGATCCATGGGGGATCCTGCCCGCCATGGCGCAATCCGGTTCGCAGTCCGCCCCCTATCCGCGCCGTCCCATCGAACTGGTCGTGCCGTGGCAGGCCGGCGGTGGCGCCGACGTCATCGCGCGCGCCTACGCGGCCGCGGCCGGCAAGCACCTGCCGCAGCCCATCGTCGTCGTCAACAAGCCGGGCGCCAGCGGCGCCGTGGGCCTGTCCGACGTCATCCAGGCCGCGCCCGACGGCTATCGCCTGGCGCTGGCAACCAGCGAACTCACCTTCCTGAAGCACCTGGGGCTGGCCAAGTTCTCGTACCAGGACCTGCGTCCCATCGCCCGCCTCAATGCCGACCCGGCCGCCCTCATCGTGCGCGCCGATGCGCCCTGGAAAACACTGGAAGACTTCCTGGACGCCGCCCGCAAGGCCGACGGCGCCACCACCGTGGGCAACGCTGGCGTGGGCTCCACCTGGCACATGGCGGCAACCGCACTGGCGCAGAAGACCAATACGCCCGTCAACCACGTGCCTTTCCCGGGCGGCGCGCCGGGGCTGCTTGCCCTGCTGGGCGGGCATATCGACGCGGTCAGCGTCAGCACGGCCGAGGCGGCCGCCTACGTCGAGGCCGGCAAGTTGCGCGCGCTGGCCGTCATGGCCGACCGCCGCGAGCCGGGCTACGAGAACGTCCCCACGCTGAAAGAGCGGGGCATCGACCTGTCCGTGGGTATCTGGCGCGGCTTGGCCGCGCCCCGCGACACGCCCGACGACGTCATCCGCGTGCTGCGCACCGCCACTGCCCAGGCCGTGAAGGAACCGCTGTGGCTGGACACGCTGCGCAACCAGCGCTTCAGCACCGACACCTACGCCGACGCCGACGAGCTGGCCACCGCCATGGCGCGCGAAAGCGCCTTCTTCGCCGAGCTGTCCAAGACGCTCAACATCCGCAACTGACGGCCACCGCGCCCCATTCCGCCATGCCCACCACTTTGCAACCCGGCGCCCGTACCGTGCGCACCCTCACCGTCGACACCCCGCGCACCATCTCGTTCCTGGGGCCTGACCTGCGCATTTACGCCACACCCGAACTGGTCCGCGACGTCGAAGAAACCTGCCTGGAGTTCCTGCTGGCCCACGTCGACGCCGGCGAGAATTCCGTGGGCACCGGCATCGAGCTCGCGCACCAGGCCGCCACGCCGCTGGGCATGATGGTCGAGATCACCGCCACCGTCACCGCGGTGGACGGGCGCAGCGTCACGTTCGAGGTCACCGCGCGCGATGCCGAGGAAGAAATCTGCCGCGCCACGCACTCGCGCTTCGTCGTGGGCGTGGAAAAGCTGCGTGGCCGCGTGGCGGCCAAAGCCGCCCGCGCCGCGTCGGCATCGGCCGCGCCGGCGCCATAAAGCAAACCGGCCCGCAAGGCGGGCCGGCATGGGCTGCACGGAAAGGTCCACCGCCGGTGCGGCGGCATCTGCCGCACGGCCGGTGGAGTCGGCCTGTTGGCCTTACAGCGCGTCCCGCGTGTACTCGCCGTTCACCAAGCGCAGCAGCTTCAGCGGATTGGCGTTCTGCAGCGCGGGCGGCAGCAGCGCATCGGGGTAGTTCTGGTAGCACACCGGGCGCAGGTAGCGATCCATCGCCAGCGTGCCCACCGACGTACCCCGCGCATCCGACGTCGCCGGATAGGGGCCGCCATGCACCATGGCATCCGACACTTCCACACCGGTGGGAAAGCCATTGAGCAACAACCGGCCCGCCTTCTGCTCCAGCAGCGCCACCAGCTCGCCCTGCTTCACCACCTCGGCCTCGTTGGCGATCAACGTGATGGTCAGCTGGCCATGCATGCGGGCCATGAAGGCATGCAACGCGGCCTCGTCGGGCAGAGCCACCAGCACGGTGGTGGGGCCGAACACTTCCTCTTCCAGGGGCGCCGCCGCATCGGACAACAGCGCGGCCTCGGCCTGGAACACTTGGGCCGTCGCGCGGCCGGGGGCCGACGCACCGGTGGCCAGCGACTTCACGCCGGCCAGGCCCTGCAGGCGTGCCACGCCCGCGGTGTAATTCTTCAGGATGCCGGGGTTCAGCATGGTCTGCGCCGGCAGCGCGCGGAATGCCGTGGCCAGGTGCTCGGCGAACGCGCGCAGCTCGGGCGAGTCCACGCCCAGCACCAGGCCGGGGCTGGTGCAGAACTGCCCGCAGCCCATCGACACCGACGCCGCCAGGTCGCGCGCCACGGTTTCGCCGCGCTGCTTCAGCGCCTCGGGCAGCAGCACGATGGGATTGATGCTCGACATCTCGGCAAACACCGGAATCGGTTCCGGACGGCGAGCGGCCAGGTCGAACAGGGCACGGCCGGCACGCAGCGAGCCGGTGAAGCCCACTGCCTTGATGCCCGGCGCCTGCACCAGCGCGCCGCCCACGTCGGCTTCGCCGTACACCATGTTGAACACGCCGGCCGGCATGCCGCTTTGCTGGCGGGCGCGCTCGATGGCGTCGGCTACGCGCTCGGACGTGACCAGATGCCCCGAATGCGCCTTCACCACCACCGGGCAGCCCGCGGCCAGGGCCGAGGCGGTGTCGCCGCCGGCCACCGAGAACGCCAGCGGGAAATTGCTGGCACCGAACACGGCCACCGGGCCCACGCCGATGCGGGCCTGGCGCAGGTCGGGGCGCGGCAGCGGCTGGCGGTCGGGCATGGCGGTGTCGATGCGCGCACCATGGAAGTCGCCGCGGCGCAGCACCCGCGCGAACAGGCGCATCTGGTTGCTGGTGCGCGAACGTTCGCCCTGCAGGCGTGCCGCCGGCAAGGCCGTCTCGCGCGAGACCTCGGCGATGAAGTCGTCACCCAGCGCGTCCAGGGCCTGCGCGATATTCTCTAGGAATTTGGCGCGCGTCTCGATCGGCAGCGCGCGGTACTGCGCATAGGCCGCGGTGGCCGCCTGCACCGCCGCGTCAATCTCGTCCGGCGTGGCCGGATGGAACGCGGCCGCGTGCGCCTGGCCGTCCTCGGCGGCCAGGCTGCGCAGCGTGCCGGGGCCCTGCGCGCTGCGCTTGCCGCCGATGTAGTTGTGGCCCAGGATCGGGGTGGAAGTTTCTGCCATCTTGATGATTTCCTTGTGTTGCCAGGGGTGCCGGCGCCAGGCCGGCCAAGCGCGATTGCGCGCGCCTAGAACGCGCGCTCGAGCATCGTTTCGTAGTCCGCGGCCGACGCGTCGCGCGGATTGGTCTTGTGGCTGTGGTCGGCCAGCGCGCCCTTCACGATATCCGCAAACTGGGCGCGCGTCACACCGACCTGGGACAGCCGCGTGGGCAGGCCCAGCGAAGCGGTGCGCGCCTCGATGGCTGCGCCGATGCCCTCGGCGCTGGCATCGGACAGCTCCATGGCCTGCGCGATGCGGGCAAGCTTCTGCTCGTCGCGCATCGTGTCGGCCGGCGCATTGAACGCAATCACGGCCGGCAGCAGGATGGCATTGAGGGTGCCGTGGTGCAGCCGCGGATCGATGCCGCCCAGCGAGTGGCTGAGGCTGTGCACGCAGCCCAGGCCCTTCTGGAACGCCATCGCGCCCTGCATCGACGCGCTCATCATGTTCAGGCGCGCCTGGCGGTCGTGCGGCGTGCGGGTGGCCGCCTCGATGTGGCGCCACGCACGGCGCAGGCCATCGAGCGCAATGCCGTCGGCCGGCGGATTGAACGCCGGCGACATGAAGGTCTCGAGACAATGCGCGATGGCGTCCATGCCGGTGGCCGCGGTCAGCGTGGGGGGCAGGTCCAGCGTCAGCGAGGGATCGCAGATGGCCGACTTGGGCACCAGGTGCGGCGACAGCACGCCCACCTTGCGCCCGTCGCTGAGGATGAGGATGGCGCCGCGGCCCACTTCGCTGCCCGTGCCGGCGGTGGTGGGAATCGCAATGACGGGCGCGGTGGCCGCGGTGATGCGCGCCGCGCCGCCCTCGATCACGGCGAACGACTTCAGCTCGCCTTCGTGCGTGCCGCACACGGCCACACCCTTGGCCAGGTCGATCGACGAGCCGCCGCCCACGGCGATGATGCCGTCATGGCCGCCGGCACGGAACTGCGCCACGGCGGCGCGCACGGCTGCTTCGTTCGGGTTGGGCGGGGTGCCGTCATAGACGGCGTCCTGTCCCACGCCGGGCAGCTGGGCCAGCACGCGGTCGAGCAGGCCGGCCTTGCGGATGCCGGCGTCGGTAACGATGAGCGGCCGGCGAATGCCGATGCGCTCGCATTCCTGCGGCAGCAGGGCAAGCGAGTCGTAGCCGAACTGGACCTGCGTGATGTAGTTGATGAGTGCCATAGTGCGCATCGCTTCTGGTTATAGTTGCCGGGCCTGCACGAAGACGATCGCGGGCAACACGCACCGGCATTGTCTCCATGAGGGTGTTGTTTTACCTACCTGTTTCATGGCAATGTACGGAATGCCCATGTGGCTGAAAATTGACGATCCGGCATACAGGTATAAAAAATATTCATGGATCACCTTCCTCCTTTGACGACGCTGATGGCGCGCCTGCGCCTGAAGCAGCTGCACCTGCTGAGCGCGCTGGCCGACCAGGGGTCGCTGCTGAAGGCCGCCGAGCAGGTGGCGCTGACCCAGCCCGGCGCCAGCAAGGCGCTGCAGGAAATCGAATCGGTCATCGGCGTGCCGCTGTTCGCCCGCACGCCGCGCGGCCTGGTCGCCACCGAAGCGGGCCACTGCGCCATCCGCTACGCCCGCCTCATCCAGACCGACATCGCGCACCTGCGCGAAGAACTGGCCGACATCCTGCAGGGCCAGGGCGGCCGGCTGGCGGTGGGCACCATCATGGGCGCCGTCCCGCTGCTGACCGACGTGCTGACCGGCATGCTGGCGCGCTACCCCGACGTCGCCGTCGAAATCGTCGAGGACACCAGTGCGGGCCTGCTGCACCTGCTGGACCACGGCCGGCTCGACGCCGCGATCTGCCGCACCACCGTGGCGCCCCAACCCGAACTGTACGCCAGCGTCGACATCCACCAGGAAACGCTGGCGGTGGTCAGCAGCCCCGAGCACCCACTGGCCGGGCGCGACCACCTGGAGTTGTCCGAACTCAGCGCCTCGCGCTGGGTGGTGTATTCGGCCAACATGCCCATGCGCCGGCTGCTCGAGCGCGAGTTCCACGAGGCCGGGCTGCGCTTTCCGCACCAATTGTTCGAGACGACCTCGGCGTTCACCACGCTGTCGCTGCTGCGCCGCCAGCCCGACCTGGTGGCCCTGCTGGCCACCGACGTGGCCGAGTTCTTCACCCGCTTCGGCATGATGCGCATCCTGCCCGTGCGCCTGCAGTCGCGCAGCGAACCGTATCAACTCGTGACACGGCGTGGCGCCGTGCTTTCGCCCGCGGCGCAGCTGTTCATGCAGGCCTTTCCTGCGGCCCAGCGCCCGGCCCCGACGGAGCCGGCGTAACCCTGCACGCCCGGCTTGCCTGTTCGCGGCCAGCGCGCCGCCTTATACTCGATTGCGCTGGAACCCCGACCGCCGCGTGCGCAGCGGTCTTCGCCGCGCGGGGCACCTTTCGTTCGTAGCCGCCGCACCGGTTCCTCAATCTCAATACAAAACGACCGCTCTCGCGCGGCGCGTTCCCGCCCCGGCCCCGTCGTGCCGCGCCAGCGGGCATGGCCGCAGCCGTAGCAGGCCGAATGCAGCAGGAGACATGTCCATGATCCGCCAGATGCCCCCGCTCAATCCGTTGCGAGCCTTCGAGGTTGCCGCACGGCGGCTCAGTTTCACCAAGGCGGCGGAAGAGCTGTACGTGACGCCGTCGGCGGTCAGCCACCAGATCAAGGTGCTGGAGGAAAGCCTGGGGGTGGCGCTGTTCCTGCGCCAGGCGAAATCGCTGGTGCTGACCAATGCCGGGCAGGCCTACCTGCCCGAAGTACAGCGCGCCTTCGCGCAACTGGCCGCCGCCACCAAGCGCCTGCATTCGCTGGACGTGTCGGTGCTGAAGATCAATACGCCACCGACCTTCGCCGTGAAGTGGCTGATCCCGCGCATGGCGCGCTTCATGGCGGCCAATCCCACCATGGACCTGAAGGTGTCCACCTCGGCCAAGATGGTAGATTTCGCGCGCGAAGACCTGGACCTGGCCATCCGCTACGGGCGCGGCATCTATCCGGGCCTGCACGCCGAGCGCTGCCTGTCGGTGGAGGTCTTCCCGGTGTGCAGCCCCGCGCTGATGGAAGGCGAGCATCCGCTGCACGAGCCCGACGACCTGCGCTTTCACACGCTGCTGCACGACGACAGCACCTACACCGACGCCAGCAATCCCGACTGGGCCATGTGGCTGCGCCACGTGGGCGCCACGCAGGTCGATGCCCAGCGCGGGCCGTCTTTCTGGCCCAGCCATCTGGTCATCAATGCGGCGGTCGACGGCCTGGGCGTGGCGCTGGCCAAGAAGAACTGGGTGCGCCAGGAGCTGGCGCAGGGACACCTGGTGCGGCCCTTCGAGCAGAGCCTGCCGGTGGAGTTCGCGTACTACGTCGTCTATCCGGAATCGCGCCGCGACGACCCGCGCATCAATACGTTCGTCGACTGGGTACGCAGCGAAGTGGCGGCCGACGAGGCCCAGGAGGCGCTGGAGCAGGCCAGCGCCTGAGCGGCCTGCGTTTCTGCACCGACATGTTCGCGGCCCAGCCGCGAGCCGCGGTCCGGCGGTGTCAGAGGTCGTGCCGGACGCGTTTCCAGATTTGGGTCGGGCCACGGTTGCGGATGCGCGTTCAGATCCGATAGATGCGCCGGGCATTGTCGTGCAGCAGCATGCGCTGCTGCGCCTGTGGCAGGACGGATATGGCGGCCACGAAGCCGTCCAGGATGTCGGTGTAGCGCGCCACCAGGCTGTCCACCGGATAGTTGCTGGCGAACATGCAGCGCTGCGCCCCGAAGATGGCGATGGCGTCGCGCATCACCGGCACGTTGGCCTCCTGCGTCCAGGGCTGGCCGCGCTGGCCCAGGCCCGAGATCTTCAGCGCCACGTTGTCGTGGCGCGCCATGGCCGACAAGGCGGCTCGCCAGGCCGCCAGGCCCGCCTCGCTGCGGTCGGCGGGCAGGCCGGTATGGTTGATGATGAGCGTCGTGCCGGGAAAATCCGCCGCCAGCTGCGCTGCCTGGTCGAAATCCCACCACGGCGCCTGCAGGTCGAACGACAGGCCATGCTCGCCCAGCCGCGCGTAGTCTTCACGCCAGCGGGGGTCGTCCATCGAGCCCGGCTGCCCGCGCCGCCGGCGGTCGGGCGCCGGCGAGGTGGCCGGCTTGCAGCGGATGCCGCGCATGGCCGCAAAGCCTGCTTGCTGCGCAATGATCTCGGCGGCATCGTGCCGGCCCAGCGGGGCATGGCCCACCATCACCGTGGGCAGCCCGGCCTCGGCCGCCAGCTCCGTCAGCCAGCGGGTCTCGTCCGCGGGCGCGGCACGGTCCCATTCGGCCTCCACGTGCACCGTGGCCGCCGGCAATACGCCGCCGCAATCGCGCGCCAGGTCGGCCGGCAGGTAGTTGCGCTTCAATGCCGAATAGTCGCCGTAGCGGAACTCCGGCACGGGCTCGTCCTGCAGCCACGGATAAGGGTTGCGGTCCAGGTTCCAGAAGTGC
>Ga0182743_1000740_pt1 | contig 36744 bp, 32 predicted proteins | sample eDN3rd30CKraftOP_FD_128522 | JGI IMG/M metagenome (GOLD analysis project Ga0182743, IMG submission 128522) | Enriched Organic Plus compost microbial communities from Emeryville, California, USA - eDNA 3rd pass 30_C Kraft OP (version 2) (version 2) ... | reverse complement strand
GCCCAGCGCCATGCAGCGTTCGCGCCGTTCCACCGCCGGTTCGCTCACCACCACGTGTGCCGCGCCCGCCGCGCGGGCGAACAGGGCGACCGCCGCCCCGATCGGGCCGCCGCCCATGATCAGCACCGCTTCGCCCTTGCGCATGTCGGCGCGGCTGAAGGTGTGATGGCCCACGGCGAGCGGCTCGATCATCGCGGCTTCGACATCGCCCACGCCCGCGGGCACTTTCTGCACCATGTCCGCCCGCGCGGCGACGTATTGGGCATAGGCGCCCGGCGTATCCAGCGTCGTCCCGGCGAAGCGGCCGTTGGGGCAGAGCTGAGGCAGGTGCGCATCGCACGCTTCGCAATCCTTGCACGGGAACAGCGGCACCGCCGTCACCCGGTCGCCCACTTTCCAGTCCCCGCCCACGCCTTCGCCCAGCGCGGCGACGGTGCCCGCGAATTCATGGCCGAGAATCAGGCCCGGCGCGGCAAAGCCGGGATGCTGCGTCATATGCAGGTCGGACCCGCAGATGCCCGCGCCGCTGACGGCGATGACGATCTGCCCCGGCTGCGGGCGCGGATCGGCAACGGTTTCGATCGTCAGCGGCTTGCCCGCTTCGTGAAAGACGGCAGCGCGCATGGCTCAATGCTCCAGAAGGTGGCGGGCCTGTTCGGCCACTTGCGGATCGGCCTGTTCCTGGAAAAACCGGATGCGCCCGGCGAGCGATTGTTCGGTCATTTCCGGCTGGCTGGAGACCCAGAATTTGTTGGCGGCGATCTGTTCCATCATCACGCGCGACCCTTCGGCCAGATCCATGCCATAGGCGGCCATCATGTCATGCATCGCCTTGCGGTGCCCGGCGGAGGCGGCGGGTTCGCCCTTGCCTGCGCCGGCATCGAAAATGCTGGTCTTGATCATGCCCGGAATGACCGAGGAGACATGGATCGGCGCCTGCTTGAGCTGCATTTCGAGGAACAGGCATTCGCTGAACGATTGCACCGCGTGCTTGGTCAGCATGTACGCCGTCTGCGTGGGCATCATGCCGAACGCGCCGATGGAGGCGAGATTGGCGATCCAGCATTCCTCCCCGGTGGCCAGCATTTTCGGCACGAAAGCGCGCACGCCGTGGATGATCCCGTGGATGTTGATGTTCAGCGTCGCTTCCCAGCGCTCCGCCGGGATTTCCCAGGTATAACCGATGGTTTCGATGCCCGCGTTGTTGATCAGCAGGCGGACGCTGCCATGCCGGGCGAAGACCTCTTCCGCCAGCCGGTCAAGTTCGGCGGGTTGCGACACGTCGACGACCATGGCTTCCGCCTTGCCGCCCCTGTCGCGGATGTCCTGCGCCACGGCTTCGGCGGCGGCAGGGTTGATATCGGTCACCACCACATGCATGCCCAGTTCCCCGGCACGCCGGGCAAAGCCCGAGCCGATCCCTGCGCCAGCGCCGGTGATAACGGCCACGCCCCCTGCGAATTTTTCCTCGTGCCCAGTCATCGTTTTCTCTCTGATTCGGTATGCTTTGCCACTCGATTGCCTTGCCCGCAGCGTGCGGGCAAGGCTTATCGGGCAAACCTGTCAGGGAGCCATCCAGTGGCCGCCGTTCACGTCGAGCGAGGCCCCGCTGACCACGGCCGAATAATCGGAAATCATCATCAGCACGGCGCGGGCGCAATCGTCCTGCGGCGGGATTTTGCCGATGGGGATGTCTTTGGTGATGAAGCCGACGACATCTTCGCGCTTCTTGCCCTGCGCCACTTCCGACTGGATGAAGCCTTCGACCGGCGCACCGTGAATCCAGCCCATGCGGCAGGTGTTCACGCGGATGCCATAACGGCCGAGATCGGTGGCCATGTACTTGGACAGCACGTTGACGCCGCCCTTGGCCACCGCATAGCCCATTTCCATGCCGTGTTCGGTGCCATAAGGCTTGACCGAAGCCATCGTCGACACGTTGACCACCGCGCCGCCATCCTTGAGGTAGGGGATGCAGGCCTTGGTCAGGCGCAGCGTGCCGAGGCAGTTGATGTCGAAGATCTTGGCCCAGTCTTCCTCGTCGGCATTTTCGACACCGGTCCAGTCGCCATGGTAGAACGCGCTGTTGACCAGGCCATCGATCCGGCCGGTGTAGGCATCGGCCGCCGCCTTGGCGAGCGCCTTGCACTGTTCCGGATCGCTGATGTCGCACGGCACGGCCACGGCCTGCCCGCCTTCGGCAACGATTTCACCCGCCACCTGATCGAGGAATTCCTTGTTCCGCGCGGCGAGCACGACTTTCGCGCCTTCCTTGGCGGCGATGCGGGCAATCGCCTGGCCCATGCCAGGGCCCACGCCGCTCACCACCACGACTTTGTCTTTCAGCAACATCGGTATATCCTTTCCTTATGGTCTCTGTTTTTTGAGGAAGGCGATCAGGGCATCGGCCAATGCCGGGCCCTGTTCTTCCTGTACGAAATGGGCCGCGCGCGGGATGCGGACATGATCCTGCCCCGCCGCGCCCGCGACGCGGCGCTGGAACACGTCCTCCCAGCCGATGGTGGCCGGATCGCTGTCGCTGAACGCGGTGAGGAACGGGCGCTCCCAGCTTTCGAGGAAGCGCCAGGCCGCGCGGTTGGCGTCCAGCCCTTCGGCCCCTTCGGCGATGGGAATGCCGCAGGTGATCTCCAGCACGCCCGCCTTGTATCGGGCATCGGGGAAAGGCGAGTCATAGGCGGCGAGCACGGCATCGGCGGGCCGGGTGACGCAGGGCCCCGCCACGAACTCGCTCACCGGCAGGTCGCTCGCCGTGCGGCACAGGTCGATCCACGCGGCAATCGCTTCGCCCGGCCAGCCGGCCACGCCCAGCGGCGGCGGATCGCAATTCTGCAGCAGGGTGTTGGTGGCCAGCACGGCGGCAAAGCGGTTGGGCATGTCCGCCAGCACGCGCAGCCCGATGGGGCCGCCCCAGTCCTGGCAGACCAGCGTGATTTCCTTCAGGTCCAGCGCGGCGACGAATTCGCGCATCCAGCCGACGAAACGGTCGAAGCCATAGGCGCTGCGCGCGGCGGGTTTGTCCGATTTGCCGAAGCCGATCATGTCGGGCGCGATCACGCGATAGCCGGCGTTCGCCACCGGCCCGATCATGTGGCGGTAGAGATAGCTCCACGTCGGGTTGCCGTGCAGCATGAGCACAACGGGCGCATCGCGCGGCCCCTCGTCCACATAATGCATCCGCAAGGGCCCCAGATCCGCATCCGCCACATCGACATGATGCGGGGCGAACGCGTAATCCGGCAGCCCGTCGAAACGGGCGTCCGGCGTACGCAGCAACCCGGGACGGATTTCCATCGCCCGCCTGCCTCAGGCGATGAAGCGGGCGCGGTACTCGGCAAATTCGCGGCGGATAGCCTCTTCGTCGAGGCCGAACCGTTCGAGCGAATATTCATGCGCCGGGCGCTGCTCGCGGCGGTTGCCGGCGAGGAATTCGGTCAGCGCTTCTTCCAGTTGCGCATTGCGTTCGATGCCGATGCGCGAAAGCACGCGTTCGGCCTGCACCAGCGGTTCCTTGGCGACCTGGCGATAATCGATATCGATAAAGCGATCCTCGCCGATCCGTGCGCGCGCCGCCATGAAGCTGCGCATCCATCCGGCCAGCCGCTGGAACCAGAATTCGCCCACTTCCTTGTCGGTGAGATCGGAGCTGAGCTTGTAGAGCGCGGCTTCCATGCTGACGTAGGACGGCACCACGTCCAGCGGATCGCGATGCGTCATGATCAGCAGCGCATCGGGGAAGGCGTTGGCGACCAGTTCCGCATAGGGCAGGTTGGACGGGCTTTTCAGAATCCACTTCTTGCCGCGACGGCTCGGGTCCTGCCACTGCAGGTACTTGAGGATCGTCTTGAGTTCCTCGTGCCCTTTCGACTGGTCGTAGGTGTCGAGCCAGCGGGTGAAGCTGGGGCAGAAAGTCATCCCTTCGACCATCGTGCTGACGAACATCTGGCCGAGGATGATGATTTCCTCGTCCGGCGCTTCCGGGTCGAGCGGGTGGATCGAATTGAGTTCGGGCGACAGTTCGAGCCAGCCGTCGATCATCGCCTGGGCATAGGCGCGGCGTTCGGCCGGGTTGCCCGGTTCTTCGCCCGGGAAGGGGGCGAAATTCTGCACTTCGTACCAGCGGATCGCGGTCATGCCGGGGGCGGCGGCCAGCAGGCGATGGAAAATCGTGCTGCCGGTGCGCGGCAGGCCGAGGATGACACCGGCGACCTCCACCTTTTCGTCGAGGATTTCGGGGTGCCGCTTGATATCCTCGATCATGCGCAGGCGGCTGGTCAGCCCCTTGACGATGACTTCGGTCTGCCCCGCGAAGCCGATCGGCGTCAGCTTGGCTTCCCGGTTGGCCGAAGCGATGAACTGATCCATCGGTTCAAGGAACCACATATCTCCGAAATCGCTGAGCCCGGCGCGTTCGCGGGCCTGGGCCAGAAGATTTTCGCGGTCGAAAGCGGGTGTCTGGGTTTCGTCGGCAGTGCTGGCCATGGTCCTCTCACTTCAGCTTGCGGCGAGGTGTAGAGAGGGGCGCACACCGCTGCAATACGCTTTTCCCGGCCGGATCATCGCGAGAAGGACAAAATTCCCTATTCAGGCCATACATCGGGAGGGGGCCCGGCATCGCGATCGGATGGCGCGAACCGCCCCAGCGGCAGAGGGCCCGTAGGCCCCCGGCATCACAGCGGCGGGCCGCCGGTGGATGCGGTCAGCCCGCCATCGACGACGATTTCCGTGCCGGTGATATAACGCGCTTCATCCGAAGCGAGGAACAGCACCGCATGGGCGATGTCCCATGCATCGCCCATCTGCCCCATCGGCACCTGCGCATGGCGGCGGGCCATCATCGCTTCGTATTCGCCCCCGGCGTAGCGGTCGGCAATCCGTTTCAGCAGCGGGGTGTTCATCAATCCGGGGACCACGCAATTGAGCCGCACCCCGGCCTTGGCATAGGCGACCGCCGTCACTTTGGTGAAATGGATCAGCCCCGCCTTGGCGGCGGCATAGCCGACCTGATCCTTGCCGATCCAGCGCATCCCCGCCACGGACGAGACGTTGACGATGGCGCCGCCGCCCTGCGCTTCCATCACCGGCAGGGCCTTGCGGGTGGTGAGGAAGACGCTCGTCAGATTGAGATCGAGCTGCTGTTCCCACACCTCCGGTTCCATGGTGGCCGGAGTGCCGGGTTCGGATTGGCCGACATTGTTAACGAGAATATCGAGCCTGCCGAACCGCGCCACGCAATCGGCAACCGTCTGCGCGACCGCCTGCTTGTCCGTGACATCGCAGGCGGCGACATGCAACGCGTTGCCTTCTTCCGCGATCACCGCCCGGGTCGCTTCGGCCGCGGCCAGATCGCGGTCGACCCCCATCACGGTCGCGCCCTGCCGGGCGAGCAGAGTGGTGATCGCCTTGCCGTTGCCCCATCCCGGCGCGCTCGATCCGCAGCCGGTGACCAGGGCGATTTTCCCGTCCAGTCTTAACATTGCGCTCTCTATCCTCTCTTGTAGATGTGGGATCGGGCCGGGCCGGGAACGGCCGCCTCTGCCGCGAAGGAACTAGCCACGATGCCGCACCCCCGCATAGCTTTGATCAGTGCGCTGGCCCAATCTCCGGGCCCCGCCATGGCGGCGATGGACGAGGAGTGGCCGCAGGCGCGCTACCACAACCTGATCGACGATTCGCTCGCCGGCGATCTGGCCGCGCTGGGGGCGATCACGCCGGATATCGTGGCCCGGTTCCTGGCACTGGGCCGCTATGCCGCGGCCGCATCGGATGGCACGGCGCGCCTGGCGGGCGTGATGTTTACCTGTTCGGCGTTCCGCCCGGCAATCGATCGGGTTAAGGCCGATCTGCCGATCCCGGTGATCTCGCCCAACGAAGGGGCCTTTGAGGAAGCGCTGGATATCTGCGCGGCGCGCGCGGGCGGCGGTGCGGGGCGGCTGGCCATCCTGCTCAGCTTTGCCGGATCGCTGGCGCCGCTGACCGATGAAATCGCCGCCATCGCGGCGCAGCGGGGGCAGCCGGTGCCGGATATCGCCGGGGTGGTGGCCGATGGCGCCCTGTCCGCGTTGCAGGCGGGCGATGGGGCCGTGCATGACAGGCTGATTGCCGAAGCGGCGGCCACGATTCCCCCGGTCGATGCGGTGATAATCGGGCAGTTTTCGATGGCCCGCGCCGCGCCGCTGGTGGCACGAAGCCGGGCCGAGCCGGTGTTGACCACCCCGCATGCCGCCGTGCGCAAGCTGCGCTGGCTGGTGGAACGGCAGGCGGCATAAGCGCAGCATGGGGACCCCTGTCGGAAAATTGAAAAACTGTACCCAAGTACACTTGTAGAGTTTCTGCCGAGCAGATACCACTCCCGATAAATGCATGGGCCCACTTAAGAAGGGCCGGAGAGGGGTGGGGCTGAGATGAAATGGAAATTCGCGTTTCTTGCTGCGCTGTCGGCGTGTCTGCCGGTGGCCGGATCGCCTGCGATTGCGGCCACGCCGCCTGCAATGCCCAGCGCGGCCGAGATCATCAGCCAGCGGGATGAAGCGCTGGCCTATGCCGCCGGATTGCAGGGCTATATCTACGGCTATCCCGCGCTCGATTACATGCGCATCATGCGCGAACAGACGACGCCGGGGCTCGATCCCAAAGGCGTTTATGCCCCGGTTAACGCCGTCTATTTCCAGAACGCGCTGGTCGAACCTGGCAGCCTCTATGCCGGGCGAGGGCCGAACACGGACACGATCTATTTCACCGGCTGGCTGGACCTGTCGCAAGGGCCGGTCACGGTCGATGCGCCCGATACGCATGATCGGTATTACGCGCTCACATTCGCCGATTTCTATTCCGAAGTGCAGCACACCGGGCGGCGCACCACCGGCACCGGGGCGCAGCGGCTGATGGTCGTGGGGCCGGACTGGAAAGGCGATGTTCCGGCCGGGGTGCAGCTTATCCGCATGCGCACGCATCAGGCCTACATCCTCGGGCGCGTGCTGGTGCAAGGGCCGAAGGATTTCCCCGCCGCGAGCAAGCTGATGCGCCAGTTCAAGCTCGGCAGCGCGGCGGCGGCGGCTTCGGCCCGGCGCGATTATCCGATGGCGGCGGACCTCACCTCGCTATCCGCCTTCCGCTTCATCAACGCCTTCCTGCGCACCAACCCGCGCCTGCCGGGCGAAGAAGCGCTGATGGCGCAGTTCGACAGGGCGGGGTTCGGGCCCAATGTCAGCTTTGACGAGGCAAAGCTTTCGCCCGGCACGCGGCGGGGGCTCGAACGCGCGGTGGCCGATGGCAACGCCATTCTGCAACGCGCCCCGCGCGCGACGCCGCAGTTCAAGGGGTGGAGCCCGATGGGTTCGGGGCAGGGGCCTTATGGCCATGATTATCTGTCCCGCGCGATTACCGAAGCGCACGGCATCCTGGCCAATGTCGCGGCGGAATCGGTCTATCCTTCGGCGCTGACCGATGGGGAAGGCAACCAGCTTGTCGGCACCAGGCGCTACCGCATCGTGTTCCCGGCGGGGCAGATGCCGCCGAACAATGCGTTCTGGGCGATCAATGCCTATGACCTGCGCACGGTCGACCTGATTCCGAACCCGATCAAGCGCTACGGAATCAGCGAGCGGATGCCCGATCTCAGGAAGCGGGCCGACGGGGCGCTGGAATTGCGCGTCCAGCGCGATCGCCCCACGGAAAAGGACGTGAACTGGTTGCCGGTGAACGATGGCCCGTTCTTCCTCACTTTCCGCATCTATCAGCCGGGTGAAGCGGTGCTGAAAGGCCAGTACGCGCTCCCCGCAATCGAGCCGCTTCCGTAAAGGAAGAGGCCGCCGCGTTCTGGTCAGGTGGATGAGGGTACCGGCCAGAATGCGGCGCTGCTGGCGAAGCAGCGGCGGGCGAAATCGGGCAGCGGTTTGCCCCGCCATTCGGCATTGAGCACTTCGATGCTGACCATGCCGGCATAGCCCGTGCCTGCGATCAGCGAGAGAAAGCGCGGCACGTCGAACACGCCTTCACCGGGGAAGGTGCGCCGGTCCATCATTTCGACAAAAGGATCGCCGCCCACCGGGGGCAGGGCGTCGTCCAGTTCGATATAGGCAATGGCATCGGCCGGGGCCGCGGCGAGATCGTCCCAGCTATCCGGGCCATGCGTGTGGTGCCAGATATCGATCATCGCCCCGGCGCGGTCCGTGCCGACATGGCGGGCCAGCGCCACCGTTTCAGCCAGGGAATTGAGGCCGGTGGTCGGCATGTATTCGATGGCCAGTTTGAGCCCGCGCCCGGCCAGTGCCTCGCAAGCCTGTTCCAGCGCGGCCTGCCGGGTGGCGGGATCGGGGCCGTCCATATTGATCTGGAGAAACCGTGCGCCCAGCGCATCCGCCACGTCGGCTGCGCGCATCAGCGTGGCCAGCGCCTGCGGGTTGCCGTCGAGCATGCCCGCCGCAGCAATCACGCCGCAGCCGACGCCCGCATCGCGCATGTGGCGGGCAAGGGCCGCCGGATCGCCGCCCTGTTCGATCCACGGGCCGAGCGTGAAGAAATCCGGCCCGTAGAACGCGAACCCGGCCGCCGCCGCCGCGTCGATCCAGCCGCGCAGGTCTTCCTTCTGACCGGTGAAGACCGAACCGTTGAAACCGTTGAGGCAGAAGGGCGGGGCGGTGCCGGGGGCTGCCGTCATAGCGAGGCGACCGCTTCCGCAGCGCCGCGCACGGCGCCTTCGATATAGGTGACGCCGGTGCCGTCCCCCACTTCGAGCACGTTGAGACCCGCCGCACGCAGGCTGTTCGCCAACGTCGAATTCCCATGCGCGCCCATGGCGACGATGATGTGATCGGCGGGAACCTGCCGGGCTTGCCCTTCGCGATCGGTGAAAGTGACGCCCTGCTTGGTGAAGGCAATATCACGCGAGCCCGGATACATCGCCACGCCATGTTCCTTCAGTTCGGCCAGAATGCGCATGCGGCGCACCAGCAGCAAACCGCCGCCGAACTTTTCCGCTTCGCCGATCACCGTCACCTCGCGCCCGCGTTCCTGGAGGAATTCGGCCAGTTCGATGCCCACCAGCTCGCCGCCGATAATGGCGACCTTCTGGCCCAGCGGCATCCACGCATGGGTGGCCTTGCGCACCACGTCGAGATTGGCGGTGACGCCGGTTGCCGCGCCCAGTTTGGTGGCGAGCCGGGTGGTCCAGCTCGTCTTGCGTTTCAGGGCTTCGGAATCCTGCCCCAGCATCAGCGCGCGCATATCATCGCCCGACAGCACGTGATCCAGATCGCTGCCCGGAATCGGCGGCATGTCGCGCACCGCGCCGGTGGCGACGATCACTGCATCGGGCCGAAGCGACTGGACCAGTTCCACCGTCGCCTCGGTGTTCAGCCGCACGTCGACACCGGCACCTTCGACTTCCCGCCGCAGCCAGTTGAGCAGCCGTTCGTTGGGCTCGTAAGCCAGCCCGGCGAATTGCAGCGTGCCGCCGAGGCGGGAGGATTTTTCGATCAGCACCACGTCCTTGCCCGCACGGGCCAGACGGCGCGCCGATTCCATCCCGCCGGGGCCGCCGCCCACGACGACGATCCGCTGCACATCGGCGGAAGGCTGCCAGTTCTGCCCTTCCAATGCGGTTTCCGGCCGCACGGCGCAGCGCACCGGTTCGCGGACATAGGCGGTGCTGACGCAGGTGTAACAATAGATGCACGGGCGGATATCGGCCTCGCGCCCCGCGGCGGCCTTGCGCGGCAGATCGGGATCGGCCAGCAGTTTGCGGCCCATGGCGACGAAATCCATCTTGCCATCGCGCAGCGCGCTTTCCGCCATGTCCAGTTCCAGCCGGCCCGAACCGATGATCGGGATCGACACCGTGTTTCTGATCCGCTCGGCGAATTCGAGATGCATCCCCGGTTCGTGCGGGATGTTGGAGCCGGAATGGAGCTTGCCCTGCCCGACATCGTGATAGGCGGTGACAGTGATCGCATCGGCCCCTGCCGCTTCGACCCACGGGGCGACCTTTTCCGCGTCTTCGATCGTGATGCCCACGGCCTTGCCGATTTCGCGGGAATCGAGCTTCACCCACACAGGGAAATCGGGCCCCACGGCCTCGCGCACGGCGCGCACGACTTCGAGCAGCAGGCGGGCGCGGTTTTCGAGGCTGCCGCCATATTCGTCAGTGCGCGTATTGGTGGAGGGGGACATGAACGAGGACAGCAGATAGCCATGCCCGCCATGAATTTCCGCGCCGTCCATGCCCGCCTTCTTGGCGCGCACGGCGGCCTCGGCGTACTGGCGGATGGCAAGGGCGATATCCTCCTTCTCCAGCGGCTTGACCGTGGGCACCACGCCGCCTGCAAAAGCGGCCATTTCCTCGGGCAGGAAGTAATCGGGAAAATCGCCCTTGAACGCGGGCGGGATGGCCGGGGCCCACAGCGGATGGCCGTACTGTCCCGAATATCCGGCGACGAGGCCGCCGTGGTGAAGCTGGGCGGCAATCCGCCCGCCCGCCGCATGGACCGCTTCGGCAAGGCGGGTCAGGCCGGGCAGGAACCTGTCGTCGGAAATCGCCGTCTGGTTGGGCTGGACCTGTCCCACCGGCCAGGCGACGCCCGTCACCCCCATGATAATCATCCCCGCGCCGCCTTTGGCGTGGGCGACATGGTAATCGATCAGCCGGTCGCTGACCGTGCCATCTTCATTGGCGAGGCTGACGCCCATGGCGGTGACCATGATGCGGTTGGGCAGTTCCAGCGTGCCGATACGCTTGGGGCTGGTGAGCGTGGGGAAATTGCTGCTCATGGGGTGGGATTCCTCTCCAAAGGGCCGGTGTTCCGGCTGGGTAGTGGTGGGCAGGTCAGGCCGGTTCGATATCGGCTGGCCCCCAGAACGCGCGCAGGCTGGTGATCCGCCCGGCTTCGTCGAACGTGCAGGCATCGGCCGAACGGATGCGCATGCGCGTGCCGCCGGGCGGGGTGAACGTGACTTCGAACACCAGCAGGGCCTCGTCGCCGTGCGATCCGCGGATCGGGGCCACGGGTTCGATCCGCGTGCCGAAAGCGACGGTATCGGCAAACCAGGCGGGAATGTCCGCGCCGGTCTTGAGCGGCGAACCGATCGGGTCTTCGATTACCGCGCCGGGGGCGAACAGCGCGGCCACGCCCGCGGCATCGCCCGCATTGATGCGGTCGACATAGGCTTGCAGCGTGGCCTTCATCTGCGCCTGCCGCGCCAGTGCGGCGGCGCTTTCGCCAGGGTTCATGCCCGCCGGTTCCGGCGCGGTTGCGGTCATTGCGATTGCTCTCCCGCTCGTTTGTGGATTTGCGTAACGACCCATCGCGACCTATTACGCGTTCCAGCCCGAGGCTTTTCGATTCACGAAGGAATCTGTAGCTGACAAGACGGGGCGCATGCAATCGGAGAGAGAATGATGACCGACCGGACCCTGCTCGACCAGATGGCTATCAGGGATCTGGTGATGCGCTATTGCCGGGGGTGTGACCGGCGCGATTTCACGTTGGTCCGCGCGCTCTATCACGACGATGCGATCGACGATCACGGATCGATGTTCAAAGGCAATCCCGATGATTTCGTCGCCTGGCTGCCGCGGGCGATGGCGCCATGGGAACTGACGATCCACAGCATTTCCAACAGCCTGATCGTGGTCGATGGCGATTATGCGGAAGGCGAACATCACGCCCGCGCCTATCACCGCACGCACCCGCCGGAGCGGAAGGAGTATATCGTCTATGGCCGCTATCTCGACAAATACGCGCGGCGCGACGGGGCGTGGAAATTCCTCCACCGCTCGCTGGTCTTCGATCACGGCGTGATCCGCGATGTCGATGAAACATCCTTCGCGCAGCTCAGCGGGGATGCGGCGATGGGGCGGGTGGATCGGAGCGATCCTTCGTGGTCGCTGCCGCTGCTGGCCGGATTGGGAGAGAAGTAATGCGCGGGATCGTCTGGGACGGGCAAAATCTGGTTGTCACCGATGCGCTGGAAGTGCGCGCGCCGCGCGAAGGCGAAGTGAAAGTGCGCGTGCTGCGCACCGGCCTGTGCCACAGCGACATGAACATGATGGAAATCCCCGGCGTTCAGGTCCCTATCGTGCTGGGCCACGAAGGGGCGGGCGTGGTGGCCGAAGTGGGGCCCGGCGTCACCGAATGGGCGGTGGGCGACGCGGTGATGATCGGCACGCAGACGCCGTGCGGGGAATGCCGCGAATGCCAGCGCGGCACGCCCGCCAATTGCGATATCAACTGGGGCTATGTCTCCGACAATCCTTTCACCTGGGATGGCAAGCCCACGGGCAAATTCGCCAATGTCTCCTCGTTCGCGGGGGAAACGGTGGTCAAGGCCAGCCAGCTTTACGCCACCGGCGATCTGCCGCCCGAACAGGCCGCGCTGATCGGCTGCGCGGTTTCCACCGGCTATTGCGCGTCTTGCGTACTGGGCGAAGTGCGCGAAGGCGATCGGGTGATGGTGATCGGCGTCGGCGGGATCGGCGTCAACGCGATCCAGGGGGCCAAGCTGGCCGGAGCCACGGTGCTTGCCGTCGATATGAACCCGGACAAGGAAGCGGTCGCCCGTTCCTTCGGCGCGGACGCCTTCCTCTTGTCGCAGCGGGGCGAAAGTGCGCGGGATCTGGCCAGGCGGATGCGCGAAGCGTTCGATCCCATCGATGTGGTGATCGAATGCTGCGGTGCGCCCTCGGCGATCGAGGCGTCGCTGCTGGGGGTCAAGCGCGGGGGCCGGGTGGTGCTGATCGGCATGGCCGCGTTCGGTTCGACCGCCGCTCTCCCGCTCGACAAGGTGGTGTCGGGCTGCGAAATCGTGGCGATGATGGCCGGCGGCGCGCGGCCCGAACGGGACTATCCCGAACTGATCCGCCTGGCGCAGCAGGGCAAACTGGAAATCGCCTCGCAGATCACCCGCGTCTGGCCGCTGGCCGAAGTGGAGGATGCGATGGAAGCGTTGCGCACTGGCCAGGTCACCCGCGCGGTGCTCGACCATACGATCTGACAGGGCAGGGAGCGTGGGGTTTGATTACCCCAGCCGCTCGCGCAGCGCCTGTTCCAGAAACGCGATCAGCTTGCGCAGCGAAGGGCCCGGCGGCGATTTCGTGCGGTGGAGCAGCCACAGCGGATAATCGTGGCGCGGATCGGGTTCGGCCAGCCGTTGCAGAGCGGGTTCGGCATCGGCCGCGAAGCACCATAGCGATGCCTCCCCCATTCCGGCGAGCACCGCCTGTTTGAGCTGCTGCCATGAATTGAAACGCGGCACGCCCGCTTCCTCCGCCGTTTCGCCCGAAGGATTGGCCACCGTCCATTGGCCGGGCACCGCCGTCTGGATTTCGTGCCCCCAGCCGAGCACGCGATTGTCGCCTCCGTCGCGCCGGGCATAGGGCGCTTGGGAAAGCGTGGCCACCTGCACCCCAGTCAGCCGCACGGGCGGGACGCGGACCAGCGCGATGGCCAGATCGGCACGGCGCTGAGTCACCGAATCGAGCGGATCGTTTTCGCTCAGGAGTTCGATCACCGCGCGGGTTTCCTGCCGCTGGAACCGGGCAAGTTCGGCCATGAATTCGCTGGCGAGGCCGCCGCTGCTGGCAATGCGGATGGTTTCCGGCGCTTCGCCCGGCAGCTTCATCCGGGCCAGCAGCGTGTCGATTTCGGATTCGATCAGCGATGCGGTGGCCAGCAGGTCCTGCCCTTCGCGCGTGGGGGCCGGGCCGTTGGGCGTGTACTGGAACAGGCTGACGCCCAAAGCGTTTTCCAAAGCATCGATGCGCCGCCCGACCGTGGTGCGGTTGATGTCCAGCAGCCGCCCGGCGGCGGTGTACGAGCCGGTGCGCACGGCGGCGAGAAAGACCTTGAGATCGCCCCATTCCATGGCGTGCATATTTGCACAAATGGTGTGCAGCGCAAGAGGCTTCGCCAAACGGCGGATTTTCGCTTATCATACGTTCATGCTAAGGGCCGTATAACGGCAGCTTTCGGGAGATACCATTATGGCAACAAGCAAGGAATACGGCCTCGGCGAATTCGATTTCCCGCGTGGCTGGTTTATGATCGCCCCGGCGACGGATGCCACCCGCACGCCGACGTCGATGCGTTATTTCGGCAAGGATCTCGTGATGTATCGCGGGGAATCGGGCAAGGTCTATGTGACCGATGCCTACTGCCCGCATATGGGCGCGCACCTCGCCAAGAACTCGACTTCGTATATCGTGCTCGATGGCGAACACGTCGAAGGCGAATCGATCCGCTGCCCGTTCCATGGCTGGCGCTTCGGCCCCGATGGCCAGTGCAACCATATCCCCTATTCGGAAAACTTCGTCCCCAAGGCGGCCAAGCTGCAACACTATCATGTGGTGGAAAGCGCCGGCATCGTGTGGATGTGGCACGATCCCGAAGGGCTCGAACCCGAATATGATCTGCCCAGTTTCGGCGGCCACTATGGCGAACCGGGCTGGGTCGAATGGAAGATCGACTTCATGGGCGATCTCAATGTCCACGGCATCGAAATCGTCGATAACATGGCCGATCTCGGCCACTTCGTTCCGATCCACGGCGCGAAGGACTTCACCTATTTCGCCAACGAATGCATGGGCCACATCGTCCACCAGTACTACAGCGCGGGCCACCGCACGCTGACCGCCGATGAAGGCGACCAACTGGTGCTCGACACGTGGTACGAAGGTCCGGGCTTCCTCCAGTCGGAAATGGAAGGGGCGTTCGATTCCTTCATCATGATTTCCAACACCCCGATCGAAGACGGCCTTTCGCGTTCGTGGCACGCGCTGATGGTCAAGGTGCATGACGGTTCGCGCGAAACGACCGATGAAGATCGCGCCAATGCCCTTGCGTATCAGGAAGCCAGCCGCCTCGCGTTCGCGCAGGACGTGGAAATCTGGGCGAACAAGCGCGCCTGCCTCAACCCGCTGGCCATTCCGGCGGACGGCCCGTACGGCAAGGTTCGCCTGTGGTACAAGCAGTTCTTCAACCCGCGTGACAAGGCCCCCGAACTGCAGAAGCGTTCGGATGGCCTCTATGTGACGATGGACAAGCGGCCCGGCAGCAAGGCTGCCTGAACCGCCTGATTTCAATGACAGACCGGCGCGGTGCGGCATTTGCCGTATCGCGCCGGTTTGCGTATGGGGTCCGGGAGAGGACAGCACATGGCGACATTTCCAACAGGCTGCACCATGATTTTCGGGAGCAGCGGTGGCATCGGGCGCGGCATTGCCGGCGTGTTTGCCGCCCGGGGCAGCGATATCGCGGTGATCTATCGCACGCGCCGCGAACCTGCCGAAGAGGTGGCGGAGCAGGCCCGCGCGGTGGGCCGCAAGGCGAGCGTTCATGCCGCCGACGTAACCGATCCGGCATCCATCGCGGCGGCGATCGATACGGCGATCGCCGAACATGGCCGCATCCATTCGGTGATCTGGGCCGCCGGGCCGCTGGTCAATCAGCGCTATCTCTCCGCCACGCCGATGGATGAATGGCGCCATGCTTTCGAAGTGGAAGTGCACGGCTTCCTCGCGGTGGTGCAGGCCGCGCTGCCGCATATGCGCGAACAGGGCGGGGGAAGCTTCGTCACGCTCGGTTCGGCGGGGCATGACATGTGGGCCAATCGCGATGGCCTGTCGGTGGCGGTCAAGGCTTCGAACGAGCAGATCGTGCGCGGCATCGCCAAGGAAGAAGGTCGCTACAACATCCGCGCCAATTCGGTGCGCGTGGGCGTGATCGATGCGGGGCAATTGCACGAACTGACCCGGCAGGGGCAGATCGATCAGCGCTGGATCGACAACACGCACAAGCTGCTGTGTCTCAAGCGTTGGGGCACGGCCGAGGAAATCGGCCATGCCTGCGTCTATTTTGCGTCCGATGAAGGCGCTTACACCACGGGTCAATCGATCTCGGTTTCAGGAGGTTTTGGAGTATGAGTACGGATCGCAAGGTCGCCATCGTCACGGGCGCCAGCCGCGGCGCGGGGCGGGGGATCGCCCGCGCGCTGGGTGAACAGGGCTACCGCGTCTATGTCACCGGGCGCACGCTCAACGAAGGCGATGCCGCGTTGCCCGGCACGATCGGCTCGGCCGCACAGGCCGTCACCGATGCGGGCGGCGAAGGGATCGCGGTGCAGGTCGACCACGCCGACGACGCGCAGATCGCGGCGCTGTTCGAGCGCGTGCAGAACGAAAGCGGGCGGCTGGATATCCTCGTCAACAACGCCGCCGCGCTGCATGACGATCTGATCAAGCCGGGCCCGTTCTGGGAAAAGTCGATCGATCTCGTCGGCCTGCTCGATGTGGGCCTGCGGTCCAATTACATCGCTTCGTGGCATGCGGCGCCGATCATGGTGAAGCAGGGGCGCGGGCTGATCGTCTTCACCTCGTCGTTCGGGTCGGTCTGTTACATGCACGGCGCGGCCTATGGCGCGCAGAAGGCCGGGGTGGACAAGTTCGCCGCCGATATGGGGGTCGATTTCCGCGAGACGGGCGTTGCCGCCGTGTCGCTGTGGATGGGCATGCTGGCGACGGAGCGTAGCGCCCGCGCCGCCGAGGAAAGCCCTGAGCAGTACGAACAGATTCTCGCCGTGGCCGAAACGCCGGAATTCAACGGCAAAGTGATCGACGCGATGTACAACGATCCCAATCTGGCCGAACTGAACGGGCAGACGGTGATTACCGCCGAAATCGCGCTGAAGTACGGCATCACCGATGTGGATGGGAAACAGCCGATGTCGTGGCGCTCGCAATTGGGCGACCCGCGCATTCCGCACCCGGCGATCATCGCCTGACATTGTTGTGGTACGCCATCCGGCGTTGCCGGGTGGCCACGATAGCGATGGCCCGGTCCCTCCATGGGGCCGGGCCATTTGTCTGCCCGTTAAACAATTGTGGCCGAAATGTCACTGCGGCCGGGCAAGTCGCATGGGGGCCGCCGTTCCCCCCGCGTGGGCCGATTACATTGTTGCGCGGCATAACAATTGGATGCAGACCTTGAACAGTGGGCGGCGCAGCGACCGGGTACGAATTTTCCGCAAAGCCGTTCACCTGAAATAACAAGACGATAAAAAGAAGGGCCTGCGACGAGGCCCATGGGAAGTACAGAATTTCGCAATCTAGGCGCGGATTGCTGGAAATCGCCTTGGCGGCGCTTCGTGGCCGGGGCCTCTGATACGAGAGGGTGTAGGGAGATCCATGATGACTGATGCTCGTAGCAACGACCGGGCCGGGTTCAATCGCTGGCTCTGTGCTGGCGCCGCCATCGGCGCGCTGGCCATGCCGGGGCTCGCCGCCGCGCAGTCGGCGGATGCGCCGCAGCAGCAACCGCAAGCGGCCGTGCCGACCGGGATCGGCGAAATCATCGTGACCGCGAACCGACGCCAGGAACGCGCGCAGGACGTGCCGATCGCGATCACCGCGCTTTCGCCCCAACGGCTGGAACAGCAGGGCATCACCAAGGCGCAGGACCTTGCCGCCAGCGTTCCTTCGCTGGTCGTCGGGCCGAACGGGCAGGGTTCGCGTGAAACGATGTCGTTCACGCTGCGCGGGCAGGGCTCGACTTTCCAGGCATCGCCGGGCGTGGTGATGTACATGAACGAAGTGCCGGTGCCTTCGGCCATCAGCCTCAGCCAGCAGGGCGCCCCCGGCCAGTTTATCGATATCGAAAACCTCCAGGTTCTCGCCGGGCCGCAGGGCACGCTGTTCGGCCGCAACACCACGGGCGGCGCGGTGCTCATCGTGCCGAAGAAGCCGACCAACGAATTCGGCGGCTGGATCAAGGGCGAAATCGGCAATTACGATCGCCGCTATGTCGAAGGCGCGGTGAATCTGCCCATCGTGGACGACAAGCTGATGGTCCGCGTCATGGGCGCGTTCCACGATCGCGACGGCTACACCCGCGATGTGCAGTGGAACAAGGATCGCGACAACGAACATTGGTACACCGGCCGCATCGGGGTGACGTTCCGCCCGACCGATACGGTCGAAAACTACACGATGGCTTACTACACCAAGTCGAGCAACAACGGCGCGGGCCTGATCCATAAGGGCTTCAATATCGGGACGAATCCTGGTGGACCTCCGACGCCGGGCACGCTGGCGGGGCTCGGTTTGTGCGGCGATGGGCCGATCGGCGTTTACGGCGGTTACTCATGCGATGTTTATCGTGCCGCTACGGCCAAGGCGGAGGCGCTGGGCAACCGCAAGACGGCTTTCTCCATCGACACGATGCAGAAGACCAAGGCTTGGGGCATCAGCAACACCACCGACATCGAACTCAGCGATGAGATCAAGCTGCGCAATATCTTCAGCTATCAACGGATGAAGCTGAAATATCGCTACGATGGCGACGCCACCGTGCTGCAACAGCAGGATAACGATCCGGGCAGGCTACCGGGGCCGGGCGAAGCTTTCCTGCCTGGGATCGGCACGCCGATTACCTACACCAACGCAACCGGTGCGACCGAACGCAGCCGCGACGATTTCAAGCAGATCACCGAAGAACTGCAATTGCAGGGCGATATGCTCGACAGCAAGCTGACCTGGACGGTCGGTGGATTCTACTTCGAGCAGAAGCCTGTCGGCACACAGCTCAGCCGTGGGATGAATTATTGTCCCGCGGTTTCCACTGGCAACATCGCCGTCTGCTCGCCCGGCTATCTCTATTCCGGCGTGGCCAGCAAATCGAAAGCGCTCTACGCGCAGGCGACGCTCGATCTCGGCGCGGCGACACCTTCGCTGGATGGGCTGCGGATCACGGCGGGCTATCGCTACACCTGGGATACGATCAAGGGCTTCGCGAGCCAGTTCAACGTTAGCCGGACGGCGCCGGGGATGTACGCGTGCGGTTACAACAATCAGAACACCCCGTTTGCCGACGCGTATGACAATTGCTATTTCTCGGCGACGTTGAAGACCAAGGCGCCGACCTGGCTGATCGGGCTTGATTACAAAGTCACCGACAGGGTCATGGTCTTCGCCAAAGTCAGTCATGGCTACAAGGCTGGCGGGTTCAATCCCTATGCGGTGTTTGACAACACGCGGACTTTCAACCCGGAAAAGGTCACGTCCTATGAAATCGGCATCAAGTCCGACTTCAATCTCGGCGATGTGCCGTTCCGTTTCAACGGTTCGCTCTATCAGGTCGAATACAAGGGGCTGCAACGCGCCACGGGTGACTACAATCCGGGAAGCAATGCGGCCGGTGCGCGTACGCTCAACGCCGATGCGCGGATCAAGGGTATCGAACTGGAAGCGTCGGTTCGTCCCTTCCCCGGTTTCGAGCTGGGCGGTAACTTCAGCTACACCGACGCCAAATATAAGAAGTACCGGTATGTGGTGAATCAGGGGGCATTGGCGTGTAACGGATTTGTTCCCGCCGGTGGTATCGCGGATTCCTCCTGCCTCGATTTCCAGTATGTCTCGCCCTATATCTGGAGCGTCCATGCCTCCTATGACTACGATCTGGGCGATATGGGCTCTCTGGGGTTCTTCGTGAACTATGCGCATACTTCCAGCCAGAACACCGAAGCCATCCAGATGCCGCAAATGCAGCCGGGTGCCGTTCTGGAACCTTACGGCACGCTCAATGCCTCGATCGACTGGAAGAATATCGCGGGCAGCGGGTTCGATCTGGGTGTGTTCGGCACCAACATCACCAACAAGACCTACCGGATCAGCAACAACGACGTCTATCAGGCGGGCAGCTTGCTCTACTGGTCGACGATGTACGGCGAACCGCGCATGTACGGCATGCGCCTGACCTACCGCTTCGGCGGCGAAAGATAAGCGTCCCGCTTGGGCAGGGCCACACTGTGGCCCGGTTGCAGGGGGATGGCGGCCCGGTTCCGATCAGGAGCCGGGCCGTCAGCTTGTATGGGCTCAGCGCATCAGCGCGCGGTAGGCGCCGGGCGAACGGCCGGCCGCCTTGCGGAAAGCGGCGGAAAAGGCGGGCAACCCGGCATAGCCCAGTTCCTGCGCAATCGCGGCCAGCGGCAGTTCGTCGGCCGCCAGCAGGGCCTTGGCGCGAGTCACGCGCGCTTCCGCGATGCAGGCGCCCACGCTCATCCCCGCCGTTTCCTTGAAACACCGCATGAAGTGGAACCGGCTGAGCCCGCAGGCCATGGCGAGTTCGGCAATCGTGGGCGGCTGGCCGGGCCGGTCGATCAGCGCCAGCGCGCGGCGCATCAGGCGCGGGGGCAATCCGCCCTTGCGCCGTTCCGCCTGCCGCCGCGCATCGGCGAGATAGCGGGCCAGATCGATCAGGATGGTTGCCACCAGTGCGGCGGCCAGTGCCGGGCTGTCCGGTGCGGGGCGGTTCACTTCGCCCGCCAGCCGCAGCATCGCCTCCTCGATCGCGGGCACGCGGATATCGAAACATGCGGCAAGCTGCGCATCGTTGAGCGGCGCGCACCCTAGCGTCCCGGTTATCGTGCCCGGGGCGAAGCGGCAGCGGATCGTGTGGAACGCGCCGCCATCGATGCGCATCTCCATGGGGATGCCCGCCGGGCGGAAGCCCATCGCGCCGAACCGGGCGAACGGTATCCGCCTGTCGCCCGCCATGCGCCCTTCGGCGCCGCCCAGCAGCGGCGAAAGGCCGAGCGAGAGCACGTCTTCCTCCTCGGTCACCACCAGCGTTTCCGCCAGCACTTCGGGAAAGGCGCAGAGTTCCACGCTGGCATCGGGCAAAGCGATCCTGCGGATCACCAGATCGGGCAGCCGTTGCGCGTCGCGGATCGGGATGGCGGGCATGAACCGCCCTTATCAGATCATGCGGAATATTACGATATCATGCTGTAAAGCGTGTGCGGTGTCAGGAAAGCCGTTGGGCAAGCGGGCGGGCGGGCGTACCTTCGCCGCGAAGAGAGGAGCTTCCGCGAACCGCGCCCCGGCGGCATGACCGCTGACAAGGGGGAGCGATACGCGGAAGCGAAAAACCGGAGGTCCGCACGTGAACAAGCCGATCGATGCCTTCGTCGCCGCCAACGACAATATTCTGGCCGAAGCGGAGCGCTGGGAAGCGCAGACCCGCGCGCCGTTCGTCGCCCAAAATCCCGAACGCCGCGACGCCTTTACCACTCAGGCGCTGGGCTGGCCGGTCAAGCCGCTTTACACCCCCGCCGATCTGGAGGCCGTGGGGTTCGATTATTGCACCGATCTCGGTTTCCCCGGCGAATATCCCTACACCCGGTCGACCCGCCCCAACGGGCACCGGTCGGCTTACTGGACGATGACGCAGGTGACAGGGTTCGGGAAAGGGGCGGACTGGTCGAAGCGGGCGCGCTACATGCTCGATCAGGGGCTTTCCGGCCTGATTCTCGAATACGATCTGGCCACCACCAATGGCTATGACAGCGACGATCCCATGGTGGAGGGCGAAGTCGGCCGCGCGGGGATGGCGCTCGACAGTCTGGAAGACCTGGAAGCGGCGTTCGATCTCCCGTTCGACAAGCTGCATTACCTGATGAGCGTGTGCAACGCGCCGCAGCCGGTCAACCTCGCCATGATTATCGCCGCGCTGGAGAAGAAGGGCGTCGATCCGCAGGATTTCGTCCTCCACATCGTGAACGGCATCCTGATCGAATACACCTGCGTCGGGCGTTATATCTATCCGCCCGAACATGGCTTGCGCATCGCGACGGACTGCATCGAATATATCATCCGCAACCATCCGAACTGGGCGCCGCTGTCGATCATTTCGGCGCAATTGCAACCGGCCAAGGCCAACCCGGTGCAGGAAATCGCTTTCAGCCTCGCCATCGCCTGCGCCTATATCGATGCAACGCTCGAACGCGGCTTCACGATCGATGAGATCGCCCCCTATCTCAATCACTTCGTCGTCAACGTCGACATGGATTTCTTCGAAGGGATCTGCAAGCTCCGCGCTTTCCGCAAATGCTGGGCGCGGCTGATGAAGGAGCGGTACGGCGCGGCCACGCCCGAAGCGCTCAAGATCCGGATGATGACCTCGCCCACCACCATCGCCCTGACCTTGCAGCAGCCGCTCAACAATATCGGGCGGCTGGCGATCATGGCCACGGCCTGCGCGCTGGGCGGCGCGGGCGAAGCGATGACGACCCCGCTCTATGACGAAGCCCATGCGCTTCCGGCGGAGGATGCGATCCGCGTCGGCGCGGCCCTGCAGCATATCGTCGCCCATGAAACGGGCGTCGCCGAAACCATCGATCCGCTGGCCGGCTCCTATTATGTCGAGACGCTGACCAAACAGATCGAAGACGCCGCCTTTGCCGAAATGGACACAATCTTCGCCATGGGCGGAGCGACCAAAGCGATCGAGCAAGGTTATTTTCAGCGCGCGCTGGGCCGCGAACAATACGAACGGAACAAGGATCTGGAACAGGGCCGCCGCAAGTGGGTGGGGGTCAATCACCTCGTCCTGCCCGAAGACAAACGCGAGATCGAAATCTTCCGGCTGGACGAGACGATGGAGGATGAGCAGGCGGCCAAAGTCCGCGATCTGCGCGCCCGGCGCGATTCCACGGCGGTGGAGGCGGCGCTGGAAAAAGTGCGGCAGGCCGCGCGCCAGGGCGAAAACCTCGTGCCGCCGTGCCTCGAAGCGGTGAAAGTCTACGCGACGCATGGCGAACTGTGCAACGCCATGCGCGATGTGTTCGGCGTCCACACGCCCGACAGCCAGCTTTCGGGAGTATGACGGCCATGCGCGAACATTCGGGCCGCCGCTTGCGGGTGCTGCTGGCCAAGCTGGGCATGGATACGCATACGGTGGGTATCACGATCATCGGCCACGCCCTGCGCGAGGCGGGAATGGAAGTGATTTTCACCGGGCTCAAGCAGACGCCGGAAATGGTGGTGGCCGCCGCCATTCAGGAAGATGTCGATGTGGTGGGGATTTCCACGCTGTCCGCCGGGCATACCCGCAATCTGCCCCGGCTCGCCCGCCTGCTGAAAGAGGCGGGGGCGGAGGACAAGCTGTTGCTGGCTGGCGGCGTGATCCCGGAGGAGGACCGGCCGTTCCTGCTGGAGGCAGGGGTCGGCAAGATCTTCACCATGGGCACCGACACGCGTGATATCGTGCGCTATCTCGAAGAATGGTGGGCGGAAAGACAGGCCGCTGAAACCGTCTGATGGGAATTGCTGCCGATGTGCTGGCGGGCAGGATCGCCGCCGGCGCCCGTGCGATCACCTGGCTGGACGATGGCGATCCGCGCGGGGCCGAAGTCATCAAGCGCATTTTCCCGCACACCGGCCGCGCGCATGTGATCGGCATCACCGGCCCGCCGGGCGCGGGCAAATCGACGCTGACCAATATGCTGGTGGGCGCATTGCGCGCGCGGGGGCAGCGGGTGGGGGTGGTCGCCGTCGATCCGTCCAGCCCGTTCACCGGCGGCGCGATCCTGGGCGACCGGGTGCGTATGGCGCGCCACACGCTCGACCCCGGCGTGTTCATCCGCTCCATCGGCACCCGCGGGGCGGCGGGAGGCCTGTCGCGCTCCACCCATGATGCCTGTCTCGTGCTCGATGCCATGGGCTTCGATGCGGTGATCGTCGAAACGGTGGGCGTGGGGCAGGACGAGATCGACGTGGTCAATCTCGCCCATACCACGATCATCGTCGGCGTGCCGGGGCTGGGGGATGAAGTGCAGGCGGTGAAAGCAGGCATTCTGGAAGCGGGGGAGATTTTCGTCGTCAACAAGGCCGACCGCGACGGATACGAAGCCACGCGGCGGCAGTTTGAACTGATGCTGCATCTGCGCGAACAGGCGCGGCCGGAAGAGGACTGGAGCCCGCCGCTGTTGCGCGCCGTGGCCAGCGCGGGCGAAGGCGCGGCGGAAATCGCTGATGCGATCGCGGCGCATAGGGCCCATCTCGATAGCACCGGCGGGTTCGCTTTGCGTTCCGGATTGAGGGAGCGCGAACAAGTGCTTGCCTTGTTGCGCGAAAGGCTGGCACGAGTGGCCCGCGCCCGGGCGGGTGATTCCTTATTGGATGATGTCGAAGCCCGCAGGCTGGACCCGTACAGCGCCATAGAACGGCTGACGGGAGGGTTGGATCAGGAAGGATAGCAAGGCATGACGAAGAGCATCTGTGCGATGGTGCACAAGCCCGGTTCCACGCGTGAGGCATTCCAGGCCTATTATGAGGAAAACCATGCCCCGCTGGGCTGCCAGCATTTTCCTTTCACCCGCTATGTCCGCAATCACCTGATCGATAACGAGAATTTCGGCTTCGACACGATCACCGAATTCTGGGCGCGCGATATCAAGGCAGCGGCTGCGCTGATGAGCGGCCCGGTGGGCGACATCATGCGCGCCGATGAACTGAAGTTCATGGACCAGTCGAAGACTGCGCCCGCCAGCGCGGAAGAACATGTCTTTTCCCAGCAGCGCGACCCGATCCCTTCGGAACGGCAGGCATGGCTGCTCGACTGGGAGGAAGACGATACGTCGATGCGCGGCAAAGTGCTGGCCTGGGCTGGGCGGCTGGGCGGCGAACATCCCGGCGTTTCGGTCGATTTCGCGACATCGTGGCAGGAGCCGGGCTTCCCCGCGCGCGCGGTTCTCTGGCTGCCTGTGGGCGTGGATGCCACGGCCCCGGTCGGGCTGGAAGTGACGCGCCTGCGTGTCCGGCGCGAGGAAACCCCGGCGGACAAGCTGCTGGCGGGCGGGGTCTGAACGGAAGGGATGGATCGTTTGGAAATGCCGTCTCGCTTGTCCTGAACTTGTCGCAGGACGCGTGCCGACGGCATGGCCGGGCCATCGCGTATAGGCCGAGGTTTGCGGTAGCCATTCAGACGGGTGCAGGCAAAGCGGAATAGCGCGCGGCGGTGAACCCCCGGCGCGCTTTCCCTGATTGCCGCCGCCCCGCCTGTCAGACCGGGTAGTTGGCCAGCCAGTCGCGCAACGCGGTTTTCAGCAATTTGCCGTTGGGGTTGCGCGGCAGCGGCCCTTCCACGACATGGACCTGATCGGGCACTTTGTAATCCGACAGGTTGGCCGCACAGAAATTGCGCAGTTCCTCGCTCGTCACCCCGTCGCGGGCCACCGCGAACGCGACCACCCGTTCGCCCAAGACTTCGCACGGACGGCCGACGACACCGGCTTCGGTAACGGCATCGTGCGCCATCAGCGTGTTTTCGACTTCGACCGAATAAATCTTGAAGCCGCCCCGGTTGATCATGTCCTTCTTGCGATCGAGCACGCGCAGGTATCCCTCGGCGTCCATCACGCCGATATCGCCCGAACGCCAGTATCCGCCGGTGAAGCCCGCCGCTGTCGCTTCGGGATTGTTCCAGTATTGCGGGATCGTCATCGGCCCGGCGATCCAGATTTCGCCCTGTTCGCCCGGCGGGACCTGCCGCCCGTCATCGTCGACGACGATGATTTCCGCATAGGGCAGCGCGCGGCCGACCACATCGCTCCGCTCGCGCCCTTCGCCCAGCGGCATCATCACGGCGGGGGAGGATGTCTCGGTCGCCCCGTAGATGTTGACCAGCGTCAGTTGCGGGCAATGCTCGGCCAGTTCCGCGATCGTCGCTTCGGGCATCGGCGCGCCGCCGAACGCGCCCACCCGCCATGCGCTGAGATCGAAGCGGACGAAGTCCGGATCGAGCAGGCACAACTTGTACATCGCGGGGACCATGATGGCGTAGCTCATCCTTTCCCGTTCCGCGATTTCGAGGAAAGCCCGCGCCTTGAAGCCGCGCTGCGCCACGACTTTGCCCGCGATCCGGATCGCGGTCAGCAGGATCAGTTCGATTCCGGTGACGTGCGATGCGGGCACGGACAGGACCATCGCATCGCCATCGCGCAGGCGAAGGTGGTTCTGCGTGCCGATGGTGTTGGTGATCAGGCCGAAATGCGTCAGCACCGCGCCTTTGGGTTTGCCCGTGGTGCCGGAGGTATAGAGGATGCAGAACGGATCGTCTTCGTGCACCGTGCCGCATGCGGCGATGGCGGCCACGTCCGGCGCGGTTTCGCCCCAAGCGGCGGCTTCCACCGAATAGGGCAGCCAGTGGCGCACGCTCGGGGTATCGGCGGCGGCGGGCAGGTACTCGGCCAGATCGTCTTCGTAGATGATCGCGGTGGCGGTGCAATCATTCAGCACATAGGCGGTTTCGGGAGCGCGCTGGCGGATGTTGCCGGGCACGCAGATCGCCCCGATCCGGGCCGTTGCCACCAGCAACACCATATAGTCCGCGCGGTTGTCGAGCAGGATCACCACACGGTCGCCCGGCTTGATGCCGAGGCCGAGCAGCCGGGTGGCGCAGCGATCCGCCCGGTCGGCGACATCGGCGTAAGTCAGTCGCAGATCGCCATCGACCATGGCGATTTCGCCGCCGCGCCGGGCCACCGCTTCATCGAACATCGCAGCGAGATGGGACGGCCGCTCCGCATGGGACAGCACCACGCGGCCGTGATGCGTTTCATAGCGCATGCCATCGGCCCAAGACTGGTATTCCATCGTATCCTCTTTCCGCAAATCGTCGCCCGCCTGGGGTCTATTGCGCCTTTGCGTAGCGCGGACACCGGCGGGCATCTGTTCTGGCTCTTGCGATCACGAATCCCTTGCGTCCATTTGCTGCCCGTTGGCAAGACCTCCGTGCATGGGGCGATGAAATACCGTCAGGGTTAAGGAAATTCGATCTTGTGCCGGTGGACAGAACGGGCATGACGGCGATGCGCACGGGAAGCGGCGGATCGCGAACGGGGCGAGGCTGGTTTCCCCCGTAACTGACCGAAAACAGCCATTGAGTGTGGTTTAAATGCCACATTTGACAGAACCCGTTCGGACATTCAAACCTATCGAGACGCATCCATGCACGTTTCGTCGCGGCAGCGGCGGCTGTGGTTTTGCATTCTCGCCCCGCGCTCCTAAGAGCCCGCGAATATCAAGCAGACAAAGACCTTCAGGGAGGTTTTCATGAAAAATTTCGTATTTTTGGGCGCTGCCAGCCTGGCCGCGCTGGGTTTCTCGCAGGCAGCCTACGCGCAGGACGCTGGCGCCAGCACCGCCGCCGAGCCCGCCCCGCAGGCGGAGACCGGCTCGACCGGCCTGCAGGATATCGTCGTCACCGCGCGCCGTTCCAATGAATCGCTGCAATCGGTGCCGGTGGCCGTCACCGCGCTGTCGGGCGAATTTCTGGAACGCCAGAATTTCAACGACGCCACGGCCCTGCCGCGTCTCGCCCCCAGCCTGACGATCGAAAAGCAGCCGTCCAGCCTTTCGGCGGCAACCGTCTATATCCGCGGTATCGGCAACCAGGAACCGTCCGCCCTGTCGGAACAGGGCGTGGGCATCTATCTCGACGGCGTCTATCTCGCCCGTTCGGCGGGTGCGGTGTTCGATCTGCTCGATCTCGAACGCGTCGAAGTGCTGCGCGGCCCGCAGGGCACGCTGTTCGGCCGCAACACCATCGGCGGCGCGCTCCAGCTCGTTTCGAAGAAGCCGAGCGACGATTTCCATCTTACCGCCAAGGCCGGTTACGGCAATTTCGATGAATGGTATGTCCGCAGCCGTGTCGACACCGGCTATATCGGCAATTCGCCGTTCAAGCTGTCGGTCTCGGCGCAGCATCGCGAGGCGGACGGCTTCGTCAACAACACGCTGACCAAGGGTTCGCAGGATCCGGGCGCGGTCAAGGCGGACACGGTCGCTGTCGGCCTGCAGGCCGATCTGGGCAAGCTGACCGTCAACTACGGCTTCGATTACGATTACCGCACCGGCACGCCGGGCTTCTTCCAGCTCGTCGCCACGACGCCGGAATATGCCGCCTACTTCGGCCAGTCGGCCAGCCTGGGCGGCGCGCCGTTCATGGTCAGCCCGGATCGCCAGGGCACCGTGCAGCAGGCCGGCTTCGTCGACCGCAACGGCAAGTACCGCTACGGCTCGAAAACGCGCGTGCAGGGCCACAGCCTGACGCTCGCCTATGAAGCGTCGGATGCGCTGACGATCAAATCGATCACCGGCTATCGCAAGTTCTATCAGGACACGATCCTGAACCTGAGCGGCAACGGCGAACTGAAAGGGCTGGTTTACGATCCTTCCTCGCCCACTCTGACTTCGGTCCAGTCGGTTATTCCGTACACCGGCAACAACGCGCCGCAGAAGCAGCACCAGTTCAGCCAGGAATTGCAGCTCCTCGGCAGCTCGGGCGATTTCAGCTATCTCGGCGGCCTGTACTACTTCAAGGAAAAGGCTTCCGAATATAACCACCAGTCGCTGACCAGCGTGGTGCCGGTGGGCTATCTGGCGGCTTACGGCTTCATGTCGCAGGCGGATCAGGATGCGCTGATCGCCGCCAATCCGGGGGTTGCGCAGATCGGCGTGAATCTCAACCCGTTGCAGGCATTCGGCGGCACGTCCGAATCCAAGGCGGCATTCGGCCAGGTAAGCTGGAAGCCGTCCGCGCTCGATCAGAAGTTCGAACTGACGGTCGGCGCCCGCTACACCAAGGACAAGAAGACCGCATGGCTGGGCGGCGATATCGACCCGGTGCAGCGCGGCAAGACCTCGTTCGACAACTTCTCCTGGCTGGTTTCGGCGTCCTACAAGGTGACGCCGGATGTGATGGTCTATGCCCGTGCATCGACGGGGTATCGCTCCGGCGGGATCAATCCCCGCGCCGGCGTGATCAACACGTTCAAGCCGGAAAAGGCGATGTCGTATGAAGCGGGCATCAAGTCCGAACTGTTCGACCGCCGCCTGCGTCTGAACTTCGCCGCGTTCCTGACCGATTACGACGATCTGCAGGTCCAGCAGTTCGCCGCGGGCATGCAGGGCGCCACGTCGCTGATCGTCAACGCGGGCAAAGTGCAGCTCAAGGGCTTCGAAGCCGAAGCGACCCTGATGCCGGTCGATGGCCTCACCATCGATGGGTCGGTGGGTTACGTGGACACGAAGTACAAGACTTTCATGTTCCGCGATCCCAACACCGATGTGATCGAAAACGTGGCGGACGTCGCCAAGCCGATTTACACGCCCAAGTGGACGGCGCGGATCGGGGGCGAATATGTCCACGATCTGGGCGGCCCGCTGGCCCGCCTGCGGGTGGACTATTCCTACCGCTCGTCGATGTACTTCAACGCGCTCAACGCGACGACGCCGTTCAACGAGAACATCAAGTCGCCCGCGGATGACAATCTCAAGGCGCGTTTCTCGGTCGAAGAAATCCCCGTGGGCGGCGGCATGCTGGAAATCGGCGTGTGGGGCGACAACCTGACGAACGAAAAGACCCTGACTTACGGGATCGATTTCGGCGCGCTCGGTTTCGCGGGCGCGACGTTCAAGAAGCCGCGCAGCTATGGCATCGACGCCAAGATCAGCTTCTGATCTTCCCCATCGGGGTTGCCGGTGTGAAACCGGCGGCCCCGGCGGCGGACAGGAAAAGGGCCCCGATGGCATTGCCGCCGGGGCCCTTTTCGTATCCTGAGGCGGAAGCGGGTGCGCGCTGGCCCGCCCGCTTCCGCCGCCGTTTATTCGCCGCGCAGTTGCGCCAGTTCCGCCGCGCTCAGCGTGACGGCGGCGGCTTTCACGCTGTCGTCCACCTGTTCGGGCGTGCGGGCGCCGAAAATCGGAATCGTCAGGTGCGGCTGGTTGACGAGATAGGCGAGCACGATCTCGTTGATCGAAACGCCATGCTTGCCCGCCAATTCCTGCACGGCGGCGAAGCGCCGGGCGTTGACCGGGTTGTCGTAGCGCGCCTTGAGGAAATCGGGCAGCCCGGCTTCGCCCCCGGCGGCGAGCTTGGTGAAATAGCCGCCGCTCTGCGCGGCATAGGGGATCATCGTCACCCCTTCGGCGTGGATGTCCTGATAACCGTCTTCGTAATAGAGCTGGTAGCCCTGCGCGGTGGAGGCTTCGCGTTCGGGCGCGGCAAGGCCCCAGAACGTCTGCGAGGCGACGAAGCCCTGCTTGCCTTTGGACGCGGCATAGGCGTTGGCTTCGCGGATGCGTTCGGGCGTCCAGTTCGATGCGCCGAAGTAGCGGATTTTGCCCGCCGCCTGATGCGCCAGCAGGGCATCGATGATCGGGCCGACCGGGGCTTGCGGATTGTCGGCATGGAGCCAGTAGAGATCGATGGTGTCGATTCCCAGATGGTCGAGGCTTTCGGCCAGATCCTGCGCGATGTCTTCCGCTGTCACCCGGTTGCGCCAGTCGCCCGCGCGCATATCCACCTGCGCGCCTTTGGTGGCGATCACCACATCGGCGCGGTTCCTGCCTTTCAGCCACGCACCGATGGCGCGCTCGCTCGCGCCCGCGGGGGCATCGGGCACCCAGTCGCCGTAGGACCGCGCGGTGTCGAGGAAATTGCCGCCCAGTGCGGTAAAGCGGTCGAGAATGGCGTTGGCGCTGGGCTGGTCGATCGCGGTGCCGAGCATGTTGGTGCCGTAGCAGAGCTGGCTGACCTGGAGATCGGTGCCGGGCAGAGTCAGTTTCTTCATTGGGGGCTATCCTTTTTTCGCGAAGGGGGATCAGGCGGCGGTTTGCCCGCCATCGACAGGGAAGGCCACGCCGGTGATCCGGCGCGCTTCGCGCGAGGCGAGGAATGCGACCGCATCGGCGATATCTTCCGGATCGCAGTTTTCCCCGCCGTCGAGCCATGGCACCGCGCGCATCACCAGTTCCCAGTCGATATTTTCCGGCGGTGCGCCCGCGATCATCGGCGTGTTGACCCCGGTCGGGCAGATGCAGTTGATGCGGATGCCCTGCTTGGAGAATTCCAGCGCCAGCGCCTTGGTCAGCCCGACGACGCCGTGCTTCGCCGCGACATAGGCGGAATTGAACGGCACGCCGACCAGCCCCGCGGCCGAGGCCATGTTGACGATATTGCCCTTGGTCTTCAGCAGATGCGGCATGGCGAGGCGCGACATCAGATAGACGCCGGTCAGATTGACGGCGATGGTCCGGTCCCAGCGGCTCTTGTCGAGATCGGCCATGCACCCGAAATCGAGAATGCCGGCGATGTTGCACAGCACGTCCAGCCCGCCGTGCGCGGCCACCGCGCGTTCGACCAGCGCCTGGCAGGACTGTTCGTCCGCCACGTCGAGCGGCATGGCGATCGCATCGCCGCCGAGATCGCGCGCGGCGGCGGCCACGCCTTCCTCGTTACGGTCGCCCAGGATCAGCCGCGCCCCTTCGGTGGCGAATTTCCTGGCCGTGGCCAGCCCGATGCCCGATGCGGCCCCGGTCACGATGATGGATTTGCCTTCGAAACGCACGCTGTCTTCTCCCGTTTGCCGAATCCGGCTCGATATCCGTTTCGTGCAGACTTGCGTCAGGCGGCTACGCGTTTCAACCATAGGCTATCGGCCGGTGCGAATTTGCGTGGCGAATCGACACCGGGATCGCACGAGATGGCAAGAACCAAAGGAGGATGCCCCCGATGATGTCGTTGCAGGAAATGTCCGACCGGCTGGAAATTCAGGATCTGTTTTCCCGCTACACTTACGCGATCGACGAACGGAACTGGGATGGGCTGGATGATGTGTTCACGCCCGATGCGTTCATCGATTACACCGAAGCGGGTGGGGAAAAAGGGCAATTGCCCGAAATCAAGCGCTGGCTGGCCACGGCGATGGAACGCTTCCCCACGTTTCAGCACATGGTGGCGACGCACAAGCTGAAGCTGAACGGCGATACGGCGGAAAGCCGCACGATCCTGTTCAACCCGATGGTGCTGCGCAAGGACGACGGGGAAGATCACGTCTTCTTCGTCGGCCTGTGGTACAACGACAAGCTGGTGCGGACGGAGAAGGGCTGGCGCATCGCCGAACGGCGAGAGGAAATATCCTACACTTACAACACCCCGCAGATGGCGCCGGCCCCAGCGATTGCGGATGTGGTGGGCTGAACGGGGCCCGAAACGATACCGGCCCGCCGACCGGGAAAGGGCGGCGGGCCGGGCTGGTTCCGTTTAGCCGGAAGGGGCAGTTCAGGCCGCCTTGGTCCAGGAGATCATGCTGCTGATATCGGTCAGCTGATCCGGCTTGAGCCCCGCGCGCGCCAGATGGTGCGAGGTGAGCTTCGCGTTTTCGGACAGCGGGAAGACGACTTCGAACACGCGGTCGTATTCGGTGCGTTCGATTTTCCACTTGCCGCCGACGCGGCGATACTGATCCTTATAGATCGCGCTGCCGATGGTGTGCGTTTTTCCGGCCAGATTGATGAAGATGTCTTCGAGATACCAGATGCCATCGGCGGTGTCTTCGCCGGTGATGGTGATTTCGGGCATATGGCCGTGGTGCATCGCCGCCACTTGCGAATTGAAGCTGTTGGCGAGGAATTCCAGCATCGTGTCCTTGCCCTGCAAATTGACGCGGTATTCACCGCCGCGATAGTCCACCGTGACATCGTCGGTGAACAGGGTGGCGAGCAGTTCGGCGTTGGCCGTGTCAATTCCGCGGAAATAGCGATGCTTGAGCATGCGGATTTCCTCGATGTCGGACAGTTGCTGCAGAGTATAGGGCATGGGGGCTCTCCAATTTTTGGTCGTTTCCGTTCGAAGCGATATATGCGCACCATTGCCGGACAGTTGCAACGCATATCAAAAGGCGCGCGGCGATCGGCGATTCAATCGGGCAATCGCGGGCGCAACGGACAACGCAGGGCGGGCCTTGCGCCGATGCGCCCGCATCGCACGCCAAGTTTGATTGACGGGTGGTGCCAGCCGAAGGTAAGCCCGCGCCCATAAAAAGACGTGGAGTTGGGAGATATGGCGATGACGTCGGCAAGCGTACCAGCGGAGGCCGTGCCGCAACCCGGACGATGGGCCATGGCTGTGCGCGGTTTCCTGTGTCAGAATGTGTCGGTTGGTTGCGCTTTTGGCGGGTTCGGCGTCGCGGTCGGGGAAATCAAGGCGAAGTATGCCGTCAGCATGGGGTTGGCTTCGATGGGGCTGGCGCTGGCGGTGCTGACGATGGGGCTGGTGAGCCCGCTGGTGGCGCGCATGATCGGCCATTTCGGCCTGCGGCGGACGATGCTGACCGGGCTCATGCTTTCCGGACTGGGCTATGTCGCGCTGGCCTTCGCTCCCAACATCTATGTCGTGCTCGCCGCTTTCGGCCTGCTGATCGGCATCGGCATCGCCATGTTCGGCCCGTTTCCGGCCAGCGTTCTGGCGAGCAACTGGTTCCAGCCCAACGCGGGCGGGGCGCTCGGTTTCGTCAATATGCCGGTCATGGTGGCGCTGGTGCCGCTGCTGGGCGTGGCGCTGATCAAGAGCCAGGGATTGCCGACGTTCTTCCTTGCTCTGGCGGGCATCCATGTCCTGCTGGTGCCGGTGGTGCTGGGCGTGATCGATGCGCCGCCGGGCATGGCGGCGGGCGGCGATGCGCAGGGCCATGGCGCGGAGAGCGCCACGAGCGCACGGGCGATTCTGACGCGGCCGGTCTTCTGGGCCGTGGTGGTCGGCGCGGGGTGCCTCAGCGCGGCGGGCATCGTCGGCATTTCGCACATCGTCGCTTTCGCCACCGAGCGCGGCCTGCCCGATGCGGACGCGGCCCTGCTGCTGTCGATCATGGGCGCGGCGAGCATTATCGGTTCGCTGCTGGCCGGGATCATCGCCAACCGGATCGGTTCAGCCAACACGCTGGCGCTGATCGGCGCGCTGATCGCGGGCGGGTGGGCCGTGCTTTATGCGACGAGCTTCTACCCTCTGCTGCTTATGGCGACGCTGGTGCTGGGCGCCTGCGGGGCGGGCGTGTTCCCCGCCGTCAACATGCTAGGCGCGCAGATATTCGGGGTCAGCGCGCTGGCGCGGGTGATCGGCCTGTTCACCTTGTGCACGCTGCCGATGAACTTCCTGCTGCCCCCGGCGGCAGGCGTGCTGCGCGATCATTCGGTGAATTACAATCCGGTGATCGTCGCGATTATCGCCATGGCGGCGGCGATCATGGCGCTGTTCCTGATCGTCGCCCGCGCCGTGGGCAGCAGACGCGCGGCGCCGGAATCGGCATCCGCCTGACAGGACGAACCAACGCGGCCCGCCGCCATCGCGCGGGCGGGCCGGAACCGAAATGCGCGCATGGGCAATCCCGCGCCGATCCGTGAACTGAAACAGGAGACTGAGCAATGGGCCGACTTTCCGGCAAAGTGGCAATCGTAACCGGCGGCGCGCGCGGAATGGGCGCGGCAACCAGCCGCCTGTTCGCGGCCGAAGGGGCGAAAGTGGCGATCACCGACGTGCTGGAGGAAGACGGCAAGGCGCTGGCCGCGGAACTGGGCGATGCGGCCCGATTCTACCGCCATGACGTGACCAGCGAAAGCGAATGGGCGGCCATAGTCCAGCAGGTCGAAGCCGATCTCGGGCCGGTGGATGTGCTGGTCAACAACGCCGGAATCCTGATGTTCAAGAGCCTGCTGGCGACCACGCTGGAAGATTACGAGCGCGTGCTCAAAGTCAATCTCGTGGGCGAATTCCTCGGCATCAAGGCCGTGGCGCCGGGGATGATCGCGCGCGGCAAGGGTTCGATCGTCAACATCTCGTCGGTGGATGGGATGAAGGGGGCCAACGGCCTCGTCGCTTATGCGTCAAGCAAATGGGGCGTGCGCGGGCTGACCAAGGTGGCGGCGCTGGAACTGGGCCATCGCGGCGTCCGCGTCAATTCCGTCCATCCCGGCGGGGTCGACACAGCGATGACCAATCATGACAACACCGCGCGCGACAAGGTCAACGAACGTTTCACCAATATTCCGTTGCAGCGCGTGGCCGGGCCGGAAGAAGTCGCCGCCGCTTCGCTGTTCCTGGCGAGCGACGATGCCTCGTACCTCGCCGGTGCGGAAATCGTCGTCGATGGCGGGATGACCTCGGGCCAGTACTATCCGGGCTTCCCCGGCGCGCCGGGCGTGCCCGAAGCCTGAATGCACGCAATGCCCTTCCGGTGGCGCGGCCGACAACGGCCGGCGCCGGGAGGGGCGAAACGGAGAGGATCGTATGGGAAGGCTTTCAGGCAAAGTGGCCATCGTCACCGGCGGCGCACGGGGCATGGGTGCGGCGACCAGCCGGCTGTTCGCGGCCGAAGGCGCCAAAGTGGCGATTGCCGATGTGCTGGACGCCGAAGGGGCGGCGCTGGCGGCGGAGCTGGGCGATGCGGCCCGGTTTTATCATCATGATGTGACGAGCGAAGCAGGCTGGGCCGATCTGGTCGCCGGGGTGGAAAATGATCTCGGCCCGGTGGATGTGCTGGTCAACAACGCGGGTATCCTGATGTTCCGCACACTGATCGGCACCACGCTGGAAGAGTACGAACGCGTGCTCAAAGTCAATCTCGTGGGCCAGTTCCTCGGCATCAAGGCGGTGGCGCCGGGGATGATCGCGCGGGGCAGGGGTTCGATCGTCAACATCTCCTCCGTTTCCGGGATGCAGGCGGGCAATTGTCTGGGCGCTTATGCCTCCAGCAAGTGGGGCGTGCGCGGGCTGACCAAAGTGGCGGCGCTGGAACTGGGCCATCGCGGCATTCGGGTGAATTCGATCCATCCCGGCACGATCGACACGGCGATGGGCAATCAAGGCGCCATGTCGCGCGAGGAACTGGATGCGACTTTTGCCCATCTGCCGTTGCAGCGCGCGGGCGGGCAGGAAGAAGTGGCCGCCGCGTCGCTGTTCCTGGCGAGCGATGATGCCTCCTACATGGCGGGGGCGGAAATCGTCGTCGATGGCGGGTTGATGGCGGGGCAGTTCTATCAGGGCATGCCCGGCGCACCCGGCGTGGCCGAAAGCTGACGGGAATCGAACCACACACGGCGCGCGAGCGCGAAGGAGGGCCCATGACGGATCGAGATACGCAGGACGGGGTGACACTGGCGGAACGGACCATTCCCTGGCCGCGCTCGCTCAGTCCGGCGGCGGTGGCGTTCCTGCAAGCGTCGCACGCCGCGCCCGCCCGCACGATGCCGCCGGCCAGCGACACGGAGGCCTGGCGCAAGGCTATCGCCGCCACCGATGCGATGATGGTGCAATATTTCGCCGGGCTGGACGAAGCGGGGGCCGTTTCCGAAACGGCCACGGTGGGCGGCGTCACCTGCCACCGGGTGCGGCCTGCCGGGTATCAGGCGTCCGACCGCCGGATCTATCTCGATATCCATGGCGGTGGGCTGGTGTTCGGGGCGGGGGAGTTCGCCCGTCTGGGCGCGGTGCGCGTGGCCAATCTGCATCGGGTGAAAACAATCGCGGCCGATTACCGCATGCCGCCCGATCACCCCTACCCCGCCGCGCTTGACGATTGCGTGGCGGTCTATGCCGAACTGGTGGCGCGGCACGGGGCCGGGAACGTGGTTGTCGGCGGATCGTCCGCCGGGGGCAATCTCGCCGCCGCGCTGCTGCTGCGGGCCCGCGATGAAGGGCTGCCGATGCCCGCCGGGCTGGTGCTGCTGACGCCCGAAGTGGACCTGACCGAAAGCGGGGATAGTTTCGAAACGCTGCTCGGGCTCGATCCGGTGCTGAAATCCCGCCTGACGGACAGCATCGCGCTCTATGCCGACGGGCACCCGCTGGACGATCCCTATCTTTCGCCGCTGTTCGGCGATCTGGCGGGCTTCCCGCCCACTTTGCTGCAATCGGGCACGCGCGATCTGTTCCTGTCGAACACCGTGCGGATGCATCGCCGCATGCGCGATGCGGGGGTGACGGCCGAACTGCACGTGTTCGAGGCGATGCCGCACGGCAGCTTCATGGGGGCGCCCGAAGATGCCGGGATGCAGCGGGAACTGGCGGGCTTTGTCGCCCGTTGCTGGCAATCGTGATAAACTGCCCGGCCTGACGGGTGACG
>Ga0182743_1000738_pt1 | contig 36894 bp, 36 predicted proteins | sample eDN3rd30CKraftOP_FD_128522 | JGI IMG/M metagenome (GOLD analysis project Ga0182743, IMG submission 128522) | Enriched Organic Plus compost microbial communities from Emeryville, California, USA - eDNA 3rd pass 30_C Kraft OP (version 2) (version 2) ... | reverse complement strand
GGGCTGGACATGGGCGATGGCTGGGAGACCCGCCGCCGCCGCGTGCCGGGCAATGACTGGATCATCATCGCGCTGGGCGCACGCGGGATCGTGGAAAAGGTCGAGCTCGACACCGCCCACTACAAGGGCAACTTCCCCGACAGCGCCTCGATCCTGGCCGGCGAGATGCCGGCGGGCAGCGACGCGCTCGAGGAGGCGGTGGTGACCTCCTCCATGTTCTGGCCCGAGCTCCTCCCCCAATCCAGGCTCCAGGCCGACCACATCCATGTCTTCGAAACCGTCAACGCCACGGGCCCAGTGACCCACATCCGGCTCAACATCTTCCCCGACGGCGGCATTTCCCGCGTCCGCATCTGGGGCAAACTCGCCTAGCCGGAAGAGACCGTATGACCACGATCGACATCGAGCCCCTCAGCCGCGAAGCCTTTGCCCCTTTCGGGCAGGTGATCGCCGTCGAAGGCGCCGACCACTATCTCATCAACGCCGGAAAGACCGAGCGTTACAACGATCTCGCCAGGGTCGAACTTGGCGGCGCGCATCCGCGCCCCCTGATCTCGATCTTCCGGGGCCAGCCCTACGCCCTGCCGCTCGACCTGACCATGGTCGAGCGCCACCCCTTCGGGAGCCAGGCCTTCTTTCCGCTGAGCCCGCGACCGTTCCTAGTGATCGTGGCGGCCGACAATGCAGGGGTGCCAGCCCAACCACGCGCCTTCCTGACCAAACCCGGCGAGGGTGTAAACATCGCCATGAATACCTGGCACGGGGTGCTGACGCCGCTAGAGGAAGTCAGCGATTTCCTGGTGGTCGACCGTGGAGGTGATGGCAATAACCTCGAAGAATACTTCTTCGAGACGCCCTATCGCGTCACAATGACGAACGCGATCTTTACTTAAAAAGCGCTCGCGCGTCGCAAGATCGCAGCATTTGCTGCATAACAACCTGGCTGGGGCACTTTTCAGGACGGTGGGGGAGACGCCGTCAAACACTTGGAGTGCACGATGCGCATACGCCCGAACCTGGTTTTCGCCACTCTTGGCCTGCTGATCGCGAGTTCGCTATCCGCCACGGCCGCGCCCGTTTCGATCACTGGCGAGGTCACCTACCGCGAGCGCATGGCGCTGCCGCCAAATGCAGCCCTCGAGGTGCAACTCCTTGACGTCTCGCTCGCCGACGCCCGCGCGACCGTTCACGCCGCGGCGCGCCTCACCGGCCCCGGCCAGGTGCCCCTGACCTTCACGCTCAATTTCGACGACAAGGTCATCAACCCCAAACACAGCTATGCGCTGAGCGCCCGCATCACGTCGGACGACCGACTGGTCTTCATCAATACCACCCAGTATCCGATTGATCCGCTAGCGCCCGCCGAGCCCATCCAGATCATCCTCGACTTTGTCGCGAATACCGGCGCGATGACGCCAGCGCCGCAACCGCCAAAGGCAGACGAGGCCGCAGTGACACAGCCCGAAACCACCAGTCCCGACTTTTTCGGGGTCACCTGGCGCGTGCTCGATATCAAGGGCAACCCGACCAACGACAAGGCCCGCCCGACACTCTCGGTGGCCGAGGACGGTCGCGCCGGCGGCAAGGGTGGCTGCAACAACTATTTCGCCCAGGCCAGCGTCGAGGGAAACAGCATCAGCTTCGGCTCGCCCGCATCCACGCGCATGGCCTGCCCGGAACCCGCCATGCAGCAGGAGGCCGCCTTCTTCGCCGCGCTCGCGGCGGTCGCCGCCTATAGGCAGGAGGGCGAGCATCTGCTGCTCACCGACGCCAACGGCAATCCGCTGATGACCCTGGCCAGGGACTAGCTGCGGCGGGCTTGACCACGACCCCGGGCCCCGGCACCTTCGTGCCATCCTATCTCGGAGCCACAATGGAAACCGCCGCCTTCATCTCCCGCCTCTTCGACGTCATCGAGAACGACATCGCGCCCAAGACGCGCGAGGGCGTACGCAGGGGCAACAAGATTTTCGGGGCGGCAATCCTGCGGAAATCGGACCTGTCGGTTGTAGTAGCCGAGACCAATAACGAGACCGAAAACCCGCTCTGGCACGGCGAAATGCACGCCATCAAGAAGCTCTACGAACTCAATCGCTCGACCCTTCCCGATCCCAAGGACTGCATCTTCCTGGCGACCCACGAGCCGTGCTCGCTATGCCTCTCCGCTATCACATGGGCTGGCTACGACAATTTCTATTATCTCTTCAGCCACCAGGACAGCCGCGACAGCTTCGCCATCCCGCACGACATCCGCATCCTCAAGGAAGTGTTCGTGCCGCCCGGCACGCCGTCCGACGCCCCGCTCTACAACGCCAGCAACGCCTTCTGGACGAGCCACTCGCTTGGCCGCATGATCGCCACGCTTGATCGCGGCAACCGCGAGAGCCTGCTGTCGCGCATGGACGATCTTGGTGCCCTCTACGCCGACCTTTCGGCGGTCTATCAGCAGGGCAAGGGCGACAAGGGCATCCCCCTGGCCTAGAACGAAGACCCCGCCTGCACCTGTGTCGGCGTCAAAATGTCGGCGATTGGCGCCGGCGCCTCGGTGTTGGCGGCGGCGAAGACCAGGATGAACATGGCAGCGGCGAAGACGACCGTCAGCACGACCTGCATGAAAGGGGATCCTTCGCTCATTGCAGCACCTCGAGCGTCGTCGGCATGGGGGCATTGGAAGCGGCAAAAGTGAGCGTCGCCATCACGCCCACGAACATTACGGTCAACAACACTTTGAACATCTCGGCACGTCCCTGAAAGCGGCCCGGCTTCTCCGGGCACGTTGATGCCGCCATTCTTGGCGGCTTTGCTTTGAACAACGCCGCAACAACGCGTTTAGATGCCGTTCAGAATCCGCTCTTTGACGATTATGCGTTTCGTCCCACCTTGCCGGGACCTGACCAGCCTCTCCGAATTGTAACGCCTCAAACCGGCGCGGCTGGGCTACCAATCGGATGCCAACAGCAAGGAACCCGAGCCCATGCCAGACCCGGACAAACCGTCTTTCCGCCTCAACCGCCGCCAGGCCCTCTCCCTGGTCGCCGTGACAGCCGCAGGCGGCGCCCTCATGTCTCAGCGCGCTTTCGCCCAGGAAGCGGGAGCCAGCGCCGACACCGCCGGGCTGCTTCCCGGCGCCGACGTCTGCGTCATCACGCCGGAAGTCACTGAAGGTCCCTACTATTTCGATCCCGCCCTCGACCGGCAGGACATCACCGAGGGCCGCCCGGGGGTCAAGACGCAGGTGCGGCTGCAGGTGGTCGACGCCCAGTGCAAGCCGCTCTCAGGCGCTCGCGTCGACATCTGGCACGCGGACGCGACCGGGGTCTATTCAGGCTATGCAAACCAGACCGGTGGCGTCGACACGACCGGCGAGACCTTCATGCGCGGCACGCAGATGACCGACGCGAACGGGGTTGCCGAGTTCACCACCGTCTATCCCGGCTGGTACCGGGGCCGCACCACCCACATCCATTTCAAGGTGTTCCTCGACGAGACCAACATCCTGACTGGCCAGCTCTTTTTCCCGGATGCGCTTTCCGAGTTCATCTACAAGAACGTCGCGCCCTATTCGGACCGCACCGAAGAACGCGACACCATCAACACCAACGACAACATAGCCGCCCAGGCGACCCGCGCCTCTTTCGCCTATGTCAAGGAACTGGCCGATGCCTACCTGGTGGCGATGATCATCGGCGTGGACCCGAGCGCGACGTCTTCCAACCTGGGCGGCGCTGGCGGTGCCGGTGGCCCTCCTCCGGGCGGCCCTCCCCCCGATGGCGGCAATGGTGGTCCCCCGGCCACAGGCTCGAGCCGCGGCTCGCTCGTGCCGGGCGTGGAAGCCGGCAACTAAACGAAAAAGGCGGCCAATTGGCCGCCTTTTCCAGTTTCAAATGGATCTGAGAGCCTCAGGCGACGCGCTCGCCACGGCCACGACCACCCTCGGCCCGACGCGCGCGACCGGCATCCTTCTGGTTCTTGTTCCAGCGCGGCTTGCCCTGCTTGGCTGCCGCCGGCTTGCCACCGGGCTGGCCGTTGCGGGTACGGGCGGCCTCGCCGTCCTTGCGCTTCTTGTCGCCGTGGGCGCGATGCGGCGCCGGTTCCTGATGGCGCGTGCCATCGTTGAAGCCGGCCAGCGTCTTGCCCGCCGGCTTGCGCGCACGGGGGGCCCCGGCATTGGGGTTGGGCTTGCGCCCGTTATTGCCCTTGGCCTTCTTGGGCGGATCGACTTCCACGATCGAAAGATCGCCGGAAACCGGCAGGCTCTTGCGGATCAGCTTCTCGATGTCGCGCAACTGGCCCTTTTCGGTGCCATCGCAAAGCGTGATGGCCACGCCCGAAGCGCCATTGCGCCCGGTCCGGCCAATGCGGTGCACATAGTTCTCGGCATCATCGGGCAGGTCGTAGTTGATGACGTGCGTGATGCCCGGAACGTCGATGCCACGCGCCGCGATATCGGTGGCGACAAGGATGCGCACGCGGCCGGACGAAAAGCCCTTGAGAGCTGCCTGGCGGGCATTCTGGCTCTTGTTACCGTGAATGGCCGCGGCCTCGAAACCATCGATCGACAGGTTCTTGGTGACGCGGTCGGCACCGTGCTTGGTACGGGTGAAGACGATGACGCGCTCGAGCGCGGCGTCCCCGAGAAGCTTGTTGAGCTCTTCGCGCTTCGCCTTGGAACCCGCCATGATGACGCGCTGCTCGATCTCGGCGACGGTAGTGCCCGGCACGGTGGCCTCGACACGAACCGGCTCGCGCAGCAACCCTTCGGCAAGCTTGGAGATTTCGGGCGCCATGGTGGCCGAGAACAGGGCGGTCTGGCGCTTCCAGCTGATCTTGGAAGCGATCTCTTTGACCGGGCCAATGAAGCCCATGTCGAGCATGCGGTCGGCTTCGTCCAGGATCAGCCAGCGGGTTTCGCTCAACCACACCTTGTCGTCATCGACGAGGTCCTTCATGCGGCCGGGCGTGGCGATGCAGATATCGACGCCCTTGGCCAGCTTCTGGACCTGATTGTAGCGCGACACGCCACCCAGCACGAGCACGGTGGTGAGCCGCATGCTGCCGGCCATCTTGCGCAGCGCTTCGTCGATCTGGACGGCGAGTTCGCGCGTCGGAACGAGGATGAGCGCGCGCGCCGTCATCGGACGCGGGCGGCCGGGCAGCGCCTGCAGGCCGGCAAGGATCGGCAGGCCGAAAGCGGCCGTCTTGCCCGAGCCGGTCTGGGCGATGCCCAGGATGTCCTTGCCCTTGAGCTGGTGGGGGATAGCCTCGGACTGGATCTTGGTGGGGGTGTCGAACCCGGCTTTTGCGAGCGAAGCAAGCAGCGGGCCCGGAAGTCCGAGAGATTCAAAAGTTGCTGTCAAAGCGAAATGTCTTTCGTTTGGCGCGCCGAACGTGCAGCGCGCGCGACGCCGTCCCAAGGTGGGGCGGCGGGATCAATAATGCAGCGGCGGGCTCATTCCCGCGACGGCTGGTTCACTGTCCGGAAAACCGTTCCAGACCTGACTTCGCCGCCCACCGCATCGATCGATAAGAAGAGAAGTCCGTCACCTGTCTGGGCGCTGGGCAAATAGCCACGCCGGTGACGATGCTCGCTAGATGGTGCAAACGCCGCCGAAAAGCAAGGCAATTCAGCTTTTTGGATTTGCAGGGGAGCTATGCGGGTTAGTCCCCGGCGGGTCTAGATGCCGCCATACCAATCATAGCCGTGGTCTTCCCAATACCCGCCCTTGCCCTTGCCGAACTGGGAGAACCCGTCGACCAGCTCGATGGTGTGCACATATTTGGGCTGCTTGTAGCCAAGCGCCCGCTCGATGCGCACGCGAACCGGCGCTCCATTCGCAACAGGCAGCGTCTGCCCGTTGAGACCGTAGGCGAGAATGGTCTGCGGGTGGTGCCCATCCACAAGGTCGCAGCTTTCGTAATAGAGCTCGGGGCCTGAGAACAGCGATCCCATGTCATCGTAGCAATGGAACACGATGAAGCGCGCGTTTGCCTTGACCTTGGCTGCATCGAGCAGCGGACCGAGCTGGGTGCCTGTCCACTTGGCGATGCAGCTCCAGCCTTCCACGCAATCGTGGCGCGTGATCTGTGTGCGCTCGGGCATGTTGCGCAGCTCCGCCAGCGAGTAGCTGGCGGGGTTTTCGACCAGTCCGGTGATCTTGAGCCGGTAGTCGGCAAAATCGTTTGCCTTGAGGGCCAGGTACTCGGCGGTATCCGGATCGCGCGAGCCGTTCGGACGCTGACCCTGCCGGATCTCGCTCTCCGAATATTCCCGGGCCAGCGCTTGCTGGCCGACCAGCGCCCGCTGCACGTGATAGGTAAGATCGTTGGCCTTGCTCAGGACGCCACGAACCTGGTTTTCGCGGTCCCCGAGAAAATCGAACTGGTCGCAACCGGCCAGAACCAGCGAAGACGCGCCAGCGGCGCTCAGGCCGAGGAAGCGGCGACGTGTCACCATCAGCTTGCTCATGGGCGGTCTCCTTCCTGGCGCGGCGTATTGGGGCTGGTGCGGTACCAGCCGGTGACCATCGAGCGCAGCTCGTTGATGGGACCAGCGGCAAAGACCATCAGGATGTGCACGATGAAGAACAGCACCAGCAGGGCCATGACCGAGAAATGGATGGTGCGGGCGGTCTGGCGTCCGCCGAAGAGGTCGAGCAGCCAGGGGAAAGCGGCGTCCATTCCCGGACTCATCGTCAGGCCCGTGGCGATGATGAGGGGAAAGAGAATGAAGAACACGACGCTGTAGGCGATCTTCTGAAGCGCGTTGTAGCTGCGGCCATGGTGGAACCGCAGGCGCGCGTGGTCTGCGACATCCTGCGGCAACCCCTTGATGTCCTCCCCCATCGGCAGCACGTCGCGCCGGATGTGACCGTTCACGAGGCTGGAAAGGAACCAGACAAAGAGAGCGGCGACCAATATCCAGCCGAAGAAGAAGTGGACGACCCGACCGGTCGCCAGATCCTGGTAGGACGGAATGGTCGCCCAGCTCGGAAAGCCGCGATAGGTCGGTCGCTCGGGCGTGCCGCTCACCCCAAAAACACCGGTCGTGTCGAAAGTCTGGCCGAAAGCCCGGGTTTGGCCGACGGCCGCCCCATCCTTGGTAACGCCGTACATTGCCAGCACGGCATTGTCGTACTCGAAACCGGACTCCTGTCCGATATAGAGCGCGGGATGGGCATTGAAGATCTGCAGCCCCGAAAGCAGCATGAAAAAGAGCGCGATCGCCCAGGTCCAGTGCGTAATGCGCGTCAGCAGCGCCTGGCGATAGACCAGCGGCCCCTTTTGGGGCCTGCTAGCCTCGCTTGTCGATCCGGCGGTCTCGGCAGACATATTCACCCTCCATGTGCCTGCAAAGAAACGGCACGCTTCGAAGGGAAGTTTCAAGTCACTTGTCAGCGACTTACGCCGTAGGAATCACGGGGTCTGTTCGTCCCGCGCCGCCCAGTTGATGCCACGCCGGACGATGGTCGCCATATCGGGGAACTCGCTGAATTCCTTGACCGAATGCCCGAGCGTGGAGTGGAACACGCGGCCCTTGCCGTGATGGCGCTTCCAGACCACAGGCATCACCACGTCCTTTATCCACCATGCGTGCTCGCCACTGAAGGTGGTGGTCGCCAGCACTTCGTTGGAAGGATCGACGTGCATGTAGTACTGCTCGCTGCGATAGGCCATGGGCGTCTTGATGCCCGCCATGATCGGATCGTCGGGTCGGGTCACGTCGACAGTGAAGTCGATGATGTTGCCAGGATGGGCCACCCACTGCCCCCCTACCATGAACTGGTACTCGACCGCATCGCGGAATGCATCGCTCATGCCGCCGTGGTGGCCGGCCAGACCCACGCCGTTCTCGACCGCTTTGGTGAGGTTCTCGACCTCGTCCTTCTCGATCTTGGACATGGTGTAGATGGGCACGATCAACGACAGGTCGTGAATGGCAGGATCGGCAAATGCCTTGGTGCTGTTCTCCACGCGCACGCTGAACCCATCCTCGTGCAACCAGCGTCGATAGAGCGCCGCGCACTCTTCCGGGTCGTGCCCTTCCCAGCCTCCATAGACGATCAAAGCGCTGCGCATGCTTCACTCCCCCCGGGAAAAACGCGGGGGGACGATAACTGAATCGCGGCGCGTTGCCAGCCCCCGGCCCCGCGTCTCTACCCTTCAAGATTCGACTTGAGCCGGCCCAGCTTCTCCACCGCGTTGCCAGCGTACTGGCCGATCCAGCGATCGAAGATTTCCCTGATCGGCAACGGATTGAGATAGTTCCAGCGTTCCCGCCCCTGGCGCTTGACGATGATGAGGTCAGCCTCCTCAAGCACCCTGAGGTGCTGCATCACCGTGCAACGGTCGAGATCGGCAAAGGCATCGCACAGCGCGCCGGTCGTCTGCGGATTATCCTTGAGCGCATCGAGAATATTGCGCCGGCGGAAATTGCTCAGCGCCTTGAAAATCCTGTCATTTTCTGCGTCGTTTGACATGTTATACAATTATAACATATGTTCTTCGAACGCAAGCAGAAAAGCCTTCCCGAGAGGAGACGGAAGATGGATCTGAAGTTCAACGTCGCCGGACGCATCGCCCGACCGGCAAGCGAGGTTTTCGAGGCGGTGGTCAACCCCGAACACCTGTCTCACTTTTTCACGACCGGAGGCGCGAAGGGGCGGCTCGAGACCGGCTCGACCGTGACCTGGGATTTTGCGGATTTCCCCGGGGCCTTCCCCGTGCAGGTGGTCGAGGTCGTGCCCGACAAGAAGATCGTGCTGCACTGGGGCGCGTCAGACGATGCGCCCGAGGGTGAAACGGCCTCCCCGCACGACACCACCGTCACCATGACATTCGAACAATTGGAGGATGGCCGCACGCTTGTGCAGATCACCGAGGAAGGCTGGCGCGAGACAGCCAAGGGCCTCAAGGCGTCCTATGGCAATTGCGAAGGCTGGACGGGAATGCTGTGCGCCATGAAGGTCTGGCTCGAGCACGGCATCAATCTGCGCGAGGGCTTCTATAAATAAGCTCTCCCCGGCCGACTGGAACGACCGGGGAGGTGCGTAGTGCCTAGCGGGCGGTGCTGCGCACGAATGCGCGCCAGATCAGGAGGATGACGACGGCACCGACGATGGCGGCGATGAAGCCGCCATTCTCACCCGGGCCGTAGAGCCCGACGACTTGCCCAAGCCATGTGCCGACGACCCCGCCGACGATGCCGAGCACGGTGGTGAGGATGAAGCCGCGCGGCTCTGAGCCTCCTCCTGCGAGGAGTTTGGCGATGATGCCGGCGATAAAGCCAATGATGATGGCCCAGAGAATTCCCATGTGACGCTCCCCATGTTGGTCGGGGGAATAATTGGGGAACCAAGGGGTTGGTTGCAATGGCCGCGCCTGAGTTTGCCGATCCCGCTCAAGCTGGGCACAAAAAGAAAGGGCCCGCCGTGGCGGGCCCGATCATCTCGGTCACAGCGGCTCAGACCGTGTGTTCGTGCCGATCCTGTTCGGTGACGACGGCGGTATCGAGCACCTTCTGGATGTTGGCCGCGTGGCGGAAGCTGGGCTCCATGGTCTTGCCCTGAGCCACGGCCTTGGCAAAACGCTGGTAGTTGGTCTCGACCGGTTCGACCGCGACTTCCTTCCAGGTGCCTGTCTCGGCATCTTCGCCTGAGCAAACTAGGAGCTTGCTCCAGTCGTGGCGGTGCTGAACTTCCACGCCGCCCTTCTCCCCGTAGACGCGCAGCCGCAGCTCGTTGAAGTGACCGGTAGCCCAGCGGGTGGCGTGCACCACGCCCAAGGCACCGTTCTCGAGCTCCAGCGTCATGGCGAAGCTGTCATTGGCGTCCAGGTCATATTCACCGATCTTGTTGCCGGGCGCCTTGTCGAACGTCTTGAGGCGGCAGAACACATGATCGATATCGCTGCCGGCGCCATAGACGGCGAAGTCCAGGATATGGATGCCGATATCGCCAAGCGTGCCGTTCGAGCCGTGCTTCTTGGACAGGCGCCACAGCCACTGGCTTTCGGTGCGCCAGTCGCCCCAGGCCTTGGACACCAGCCAGCTCTGCAGGTAGCTGGCCTCGACGTGCTTGACCTTGCCGATCTCACCCGACTGCACGATCTGGCGCGCACGCTGGAGCTGGGCCACGTTGCGGTAGGTGAGGTTGACCATGTTGACCACGCCCGCCTTTTCGGCGGCCTCGGTCATCTCCATGGCCTTGGCATAGTCGGTCGCCAGCGGCTTTTCGCAGAACACGTGCTTGCCGGCCGCGATTGCCGCCATCGAGGTCGGATGGTGGATTGCATCGGGCGTCACGTTGGCGATGGCATCGAACTCGCCCCAGGCCAGCGCCGCATCGAGCGATGGAAAGGCGTTGGGGATGTTGTGCGCGGCATTGAACGCCTCGACCCGCTTCGGATCGACGTCGACGCCGCCCACAAGGGTGACGCCGTCGATGGCGGCAAAGTGCTTGGCATGCTGGTTGGCCATGCCCCCAGTGCCCAAAATCAGCAGACGCATTTAGCGCATCCCCTCCTGGCGGCCGCGACCGTGGTGGAGCTTGGGACCCCGTTCCTCGATCTTCTCGATCGCCTCTTCGACCGGACGGTTCGGCGCGTCGGTGATCCACTCAAAGCGGTTTGGGTTGTAGGCCCAGTTGACCGCGTTGCGCAGCACCTGGCCAACCGTCTCGTCGTGATAGGTCGGGTAAGTCTCGTGGCCCGGACGGAAGTAGAAGATGTTGCCGGCACCGCGACGATAGGTAAGGCCCGAACGGAACACTTCCCCGCCCTGGAACCAGGAGACGAAAACGGTCTCGAGCGGCTCGGGCACCGAGAAGGGTTCGCCGTACATCTCTTCGTTCTCGAGCTCGAAATACTGCGGCAGCCCCTTGGCGATCGGGTGACCCGGGTTGACGACCCACAGGCGCTCACGCTCGCCCGCCTCGCGCCAGGAAAGCGCGCAAGGCGTTCCCATCAGACGCTTGAAAATCTTGGAAAAGTGCCCGGAATGCAGGACGATCAGGCCCATGCCTTCCCAAACGCGCTTGGCGACACGTTCGACGATCTCGTCCTGGACATCGCCATGCGCGGCGTGACCCCACCAGATCAGCACGTCGGTATCGGCGAGTTTTTCGACCGTCAGGCCATGCTCGGGTTCCTGGAGCGTGGCGGTTGCGGTGGAGATGTTGGAATCGGACGAAAGCAGCTTGGCAATCGCGTTGTGCATTCCGTTCGGATAGTTGTCCGCGACAACCTGGTTCTTCTGTTCGTGGACGTTTTCGCCCCAAACGAGCGTGCGGATCGGCATCGAGATCTCCAGAGAGGTAGGGTGGTTTCCGGCTCGCCGCGACCCCTCCTCTTGGCCGAGACGAAAAAGGCTAGGCTGTTCTTTGCGCTCCCGCACGCCCATTTCCAAAGCGCTTTGGAAGTTTCCCGTGCAAGGTCTACAGCGATTAGCCAACGCGACGCAAGTGGGCGTCGAAATTGAAATCGAACTGATGGTGCGGAGCTGTCGAACCGGCAACACCCATCATTTCGCCCCAGCCGCTGGTGGCCACGAAGCCTTTGGAATCGCGAGCCAGGCCCGAGCCGCTTCGCATAGTGGTGCTGCCGAGGGGCCTGGTGGTGTCGGCATCGATGGCCAGGATGGTGTTGCCCGTGGAGGACGACACGGCGATCATTGCACGGTCCGCGGAAACCTCGATGGCGCCGACATAGTTGTCGAGCGAGGTTAGGTGATCGTGGGAAAGTTCGATGAGCCGGATTTCTCCATCCAGCGTAGCATACCCGACCAGTTGCGGGCGCTCTTCGGCCGGTCCGCGGAACTGGCAGCCGAACCAGACGCGGTTGGCATAGTCGACCACCATGTGGCGGATAGAGACCTGATGGAGGTCGGCCGACAGGCGCATTTGGCCGATGAGGCGACCGTCCGAGGAGTCCACGAACGCGAGCGAGGGGTCCATCGTGTCGATGTTGAGTTCGCTTCGCCCGTAATCCGGATGGGTTTCGATGCCGCCATTGGCAATGGCGAAGGTTCGGTTGTCCGGCATCAGGATGATTTCGTGCGGGCCGGTCCCGTAGGTGTCGAATTCTCCAATCCGCCGATAGCCGTCGGTAGCATCGAAGATGCCGACCACTCCGCGCGCGTTCTCGAAATCGTTCTCGGTGGCATAGAGCAAGCGACCATCGGGCGAGAAGACGCCGTGGCCAAAGAAATGACGCCCCGGAACGCTGGTCAGGGTAACTGGCAAGTCGCCCCCGCGTGCATCGAATACCACCGCGAACGTTCCCGGCTGGCGCGCAAACACGACCGCCTTTCCGGTTACGGGAGAATAGGTGATGTCGTGGCCGCGGTCCGGCAAATCGACGCTGGAAACCAGGTCACCCCGCTCGGTGACCAGGGCAGCGGCGAAACCGCCCTGCCGGCGCTGGATGGCGGAAGCGAAGACAAGTTCGGCTCGATCGAGCGCTGCGGCACGCCGCGGCAGCAGCGAGGCGGCAAACCCGGCGCCTGCTGCCTTGAGGAATGCCCTTCGCTGCCACATCGCCATGCCTCCCTCAGTCGCCGTCGAGCGCGGAGAAGCCGACGGAAAGGCCCAGCGCCGCCGAGAGGTCTTCGCCTACCAGCGTGTCCAGGGATTTCGTGACGATCACCAGGTATTCGAGCGCCTTGAACTGCTTGGGATCGGCCACCGCCTCATCCATGGGCGAGGTGATGACCGCCAGCGCCCGCTTGGCATTGGCGAACTCGAATTCGGCGCCATTGGCAATCCAGGCATTGTCGGCGCCCATTACCTCGGGGAAGCGTGCCTTGGCAAAGAAATCGGAAAGCCCCGAGAAATTGGCGGCAAGCGCCGGGACAGTCATGCCCGAACGCCAGAACAATGCCGACTTCGGCTTGGGCTGACCGGCGCTGGTCCCCAGAATCGGCAGGACGCGTTGATCCCGGATCGCCTCGGTGCCGTGAACCAGCGAGGCAGCGAGCTTCTCGAGTACTTCGGTCTGCGTACGGTAGTCATTCGCATCCGGCCTGGGATTCTCGAGGGCTGCGCTGATCCCTTGTGGGTCGCTCCATTCGGCATCCATCTCCGCAGTCACCTCGCCGATGAGCGCGGCGATCGAAGCGGCGAAACTGCAACGATAGGCGCCATCAGGCCCCGCCAGTTCCTCGGCACCTGTACCGAACAACAGGTATTCGAGCGCGCCCAGCCCCTGCATGGCCACGCTCTTGCCCGCCAGGTCCTTGGGATTGGTTGCGCTCGCGTCTTCCGCCGCCAGAGCCTGCTGCACCTGCTTGAGGGCGATGCCCTTGCGGTCGGGCCAGAACAGCATGCGCTCGATCCGGTTGTTCGAACCCAAGGGACCGACATGAACGAACTCGACGCCGGAATAGGCAAGGACTACGGCCTTGAACCCGTCCCTGCCGACCGAAAGGTGCTCTTCCGAGGGCGTTGCACAAAGCGCGGCAATCCCATCCTTCATGGAAGCGGCGCTCGTCGCCAGTTCGTGGAAGCCGGGGCGAATGAAGTCTTCAATCGCGGCCGAAATCACCTCACCCGTGGTGACGGGTGCCTGGGCCAGGACAGGCGTGGTGGCAAGTGCGAAGGCGGCAGCAAGGAACAGGCGCATCAGAGCGACTCCAGGAAGGCAATGAGGGCATCGCGTTCGGTTTTCGTCATGCGGGTGAAGGCGTCGCGCGCCTTCTGGGCCTCGCCGCCATGCCAGAGCACTGCCTCGGTGAGATTGCGTGCCCGCCCGTCGTGGAGGAACAGCGTGTGGCCCGAAATCGTCTCCGTCAGCCCGATGCCCCAAAGCGGCGGCGTGCGCCATTCATAGCCATCGGCATCGCCCTCGGGCCGCAGGTCGGCCAGCCCGTCTCCCATGTCGTGGAGCAAGAGATCGCTATAGGGCCAGATGAGCTGGAAACGCAGGGCATCCACCTCGGCCTTCCGGCTGGTGACGAACTTCGGCACGTGGCACGTGGCACAGCCGGCTTCGTAAAAGGCCTGCTTGCCGGCCAGCACCTTGGGATCGTCGAAGCCGCGCCGCTGCGGCACGCCAAGGTTCTGGGAGTAGAAGGTCACAAGGTCGAGGATCGGATCGGGCGCTTCGGATTCACCGGGGGCGTTGTCGCCCGTCGGCATGGAAAGGCATTGCTGCTGGTTGGCCGTGCAGTCGCCGAACGACTGGTTGACCAGGGGCGTCGAAATGCCAAGGTCGCCGGCAAAGGCGTGCGCCGCCTGGACCCGAATACTGGGCGCGCCCGCCTTCCACCCGAAACGTCCAAGCGCAACCTTGCCCGAGACGGGGTCGTGCACCCAGTTGGGCTTGCCCGAAACCCCATCGCCATCCCGGTCCTCGGGATCGGCATTGGCGAGAATATCCTCGACGGGCACGGCCTCGAGCAGGCCCAGGCCGATCATCTGCGGAGTAACACGCGGAGACAGCATCACGTCGGGGGCCATCGGGCCGTAACCGAGGTCGGCGACCGAATAGGTGGGTTTGCGTAGCGTCACCACCGTTTCATCCCCGAACGTCACCGGCACGTCTTCATAGGTGACCCGCATGTGCCCTTCGCCACGCAGGCCCGGCACTGCGCTCTCCTGGAGCTGCGTGCCGTAGGTGAGCTCTGCGATGACGTCGGTCTCGTGGTTGGCGATGGCGCTCTTTTGCGCGGCTGTAGTTGCCGGAACCGAAAGGCGCAGGAACATCGATTCCGAGCTCTCGCCCGGATTGAATGGCGGATGCCCGCGGCCATCCTTGAGGTGGCAGTTCTGGCACCCGCGCGAGTTGAACAGCGGGCCCAGTCCGTCCGACGCCTTGGTAGAGGACGGCGCCGAAACCCAGAGCTTGGTGAAGAACCCGTTGCCCAGATTGAAGCGCTCCTGCTGCTCGAACGAAAGGTTGGCGGAGGGGAGCGAAAAGCTGTCGCGGTTGACGAGCTTCTTGGTGGTCGCGGCGCCGGCGGGAAGCAGTTCGAACCGCTCGGGCCTGGAGAAATCCTGTGTGGGTGCAGTGACCGCCCGAACCCTCTCGAGGTCCTTCGGCGTCAGGTCGGAGCGCACCCCTCCTCCATCCTGCGCAAAAGCAAGTCCAGCCGAAATGACGAGGGCCAGGAGCGCGGTGAGGGTCTTGTGCATTGGCGATGCGCCTGTAGGCGAATGGGTGGGCGCCGCATCCATAATGGCGCGGCGCCCCGGAGTCGAATTCTTACTGGAAGACAGCATCCGGATTGGAAAGGCTGTCGCTGTCCTCGATCGTGACGTTGTCGAGCTTGAGCAGGGCCACGACGCGCTCGATGGCCCGGGTCTGGGCGATGAGTGCATCGATGCCCCCCTGAACCGCGGCATTGCCCGCCTCATTGCCTTCCCCGATCATCTGGTCGAAGGCCTCGACAGTCTCGCTGCGCTCCTTGAGACCCTCGAAGGTCTTGACGCTGGCATTGAGCAGTCCGCGCAATTCGCTGTCGGCAGCGGCATCCGTGGCCGCGACGTATTCGGACAGCGAGGCGCCCTTCACCTCAGAACCATCGATGCGCTTGTAGGCGCCCAGATAGACGTTGCGGATGCCTTCCACGTCATAGAGGTAGACGGCGGCCGTGGTGTCCGAGAAGCACTCGTGCTCCTCTTCCGGGTCATGCAGCAGCAGGCCAAGTTTCATGCGCTGACCGGCCAGTTCGCCATAGGAGAGCGAGCCCATCCCGGTGAGGATAGCGGCAAGACCACCTTCCTCGGCTGCCTTGCGTGCCGCCCCGCCATCCTGCCAGTTGCCGATCATCTCCTCGATATCGGAAACCAGTAGCGTGGAAGCCGCCTTGAGGTACTGGGCGCGCCGATCGCAATTGCCGTTCGTGCAGTTGGCCGTGTCGTAATCGGTAGCCGGGCGATTGCCGGCGCCGGGGCCGGTGCCGTTGAGGTCCTGGCCCCAGAGCAGGAACTCGATGGCGTGGTAGCCGGTTGCGACGTTGGCCTCGATACCACCCGCTTCCTGGAGCTTGTTGGCGATCAGGTCGGGCGTGATCGTCGAAGCATCGACTTCCTCACCCGCGATCAGCAGCTTGGGATTGGCGATGACATTGGCCGTGTAGAGTGCATTTTCGTCGTTCTCGGCCCCATAGATACCCGCGTCGACATAGTCGATGAGGCCCTCATCGAGCGGCCAGGCGTTGACCCGTCCCTCCCAGTCGTCGACCACAGCATTGCCGAAGCGATAGGCCTCGGTCTGCTGGTAGGGCACGCGCGCCGCCTTGTAGGCCTCGCGCGCTGCCTTGAGCGTGTCTTCGTTAGGGCGAGCGATGAGGGCGTCGATCGCGCCATCGAGTGCCTTGGCGGTGGTCAGGGAATCTTCGTAGCCCGCCAGCGCGATATCGCCATAGGTCTTGATGACTTCCGCCTCTGTCGGCGCGGCAACCGCCGGCAGGACCATCAGCCCCGCCGCCAGCCCCAATGCCCAAAGCGCGCCCTTGCGATAGGTATGCATCCGGTCCTCCAAACTGCTCGTTTGAAGGCGGACTAACAAAGCTGACTGGCGTTATCCAGAAAAATCGACGCAGTCTGGAACGAGTCTAAGAACCGGCACGGCAGCCGCTCGACAATTGAGGCGACAGCCACTCCAGCGCCGGAACGATCGACTGCTGCCAGGTCTCCCAGTAATGCCGCCCCGCCGCAATGCGCAGATGGCTATCCATGCCTGCTTCCAGCAGCTTCTGGTGCATGAGCACGTTTGCAGCGATGAGATCGGGATAGTCACGATCACCAATGAAGAGCCAGAAGTTCGGCTTGTCCTCGGCCCGGCGTAGGCCGCGCATGTGATTGAAAGGGTTGGCCTTGTTGAACCGCGCCATGTCGAAAGGCGTCCCGAAGGCGCCCTTGTAAAGCCCTGACAGGTCCCAGCGCAGCCGCGGATCGTCCTTGACCATGGGCTGGTGCAGCGCACCTGAAAGACTGATCGCCGCCGTGAAGAGCTCGGGGTGATCGAAGGTCATCAGCAAGGCGCCCCATCCGCCCATCGAAAGCCCGCCTATCGCGCGACCTTCACGACAGGCTGCCGTAGGCAGGCTGGCATCGATGGCCGCTATCAGGTCGGTGGTGAAAGCGGTCTCGACCAGCCCCAGGCCGCCCGCATCGGGATTGTCGACATACCAGCTGTCGCCCGCCCCAGGAGCCACGACCACCATCGGCTTGATGCGTCCTTCGGCAATGGCGCGGTCAAGAATGGGACCCAGATTACCCCAGGTAAACCAGTCGCCATCCGCTCCGGTCAGGCCGTGCAACAGGTAGACGACCGGCCACCGCTCTCCTTCGGCGGGAAATGGAAACGGCTTGTAGACCGCATAGGGTATGGGCCTGCCCAAGGTCGGGCTCGGCGCCGAAAGCTTGTATTCGACGATGCCGGCTCCGAATGCGGCGCCGGCAGTGAGCAGACCTGCGGCCAGCCCAAGAATCCATTTCATCATGACGTGCTCCTCCCAAAGCGCGCCGATGAAGGCCGACCAGTTCTGCGCCGCGCAAATGAAAAACAGCGTTTCCCAAGACGAGCCCAGGTCTTGTTCACAGTTTCCTTGCGTTTCCCGGCGGCATTTCAGTGAAACAATTGGTCCGTGTACATGCTGGACGAAGTGTCACATTCAGTGCTTAATCAAGATCACGGTGTGGGAGGGAACCCGGATCCGGCCATTTGCCGAAGGACTCGTAAGTCCCCGTAGAAGTTGCCTTTTGGGGCTTGCGCGCGCTTAACGCCATCGTCGGAAATCTGTCATGCGAGTGTCATCTGGCAAACGTAAGCAGCCGCGGTCCTTGGCGACGCCGTCAATAAGTCACCAAGACATAACAACATGGAGACGCAGGATGACTTTCCAGAAAGCGTGTGTCGTGTCGGTATCGGTCGTAGCGCTCTTCGCGTCGGCCGCCCCGTCATTCGCTCAGACCGATCTCAATGCGCTTTACGAAGCCGCAAAGGGCGAAGGCCAGCTCACCGTCATCGCGCTGCCGCACGACTGGTGCGGCTATGGCGCTGTGATCGACGGCTTCAAGGCCAAGTATCCCGGCATCACCGTCAACGAGTTGAACCCGGACGCCGGCTCGGCCGATGAAATCGAAGCCATCAAGGCCAACAAGGACAACACCGGTCCCCAGGCTCCCGACGTGATCGACGTCGGCCTGCCCTTCGGCCCCTCCGCCAAGGCCGACGGCCTCATCCAGCCCTACAAGGTCTCCACCTGGGATACGATCCCCGACAGCGCCAAGGATGCCGACGGCTACTGGTACGGTGACTATTACGGCGCCATGGCTTTCCTCGTGAACAGCGACCTCGTCTCCAAGGCTCCGACCTCCTGGGCTGAACTGACCGGTGCCGATTACGCCAACGCCGTCGCCCTCGCCGGCGACCCGCGCGCTTCGGCCCAGGCCATCCAGAGCGTCTACGCTGCCGGCCTCGCCGCTGGCGGCAAGACCGCCGAGGATGCCGCCAATGCCGGCCTCAAGTTCTTCGCCGACGTCAACGCCAAGGGCAACTTCGTGCCCGTGATCGGCAAGGCCGCCTCGCTTGCCCAGGGCACCACCCCGATCGTCATCGCCTGGGACTACAACGCCTTGGCCTGGCGCGATGGCTTTGCAGGCAACCCCAAGGCCGAAGTCATCATCCCGTCCGATGCCGTGGTCGCCGGTGTCTACGTCCAGGCCATCTCGGCCTACGCCCCGCACCCCAACGCTGCCAAGCTCTGGATGGAGTATCTCTATTCGGACGAAGGTCAGCTCGGCTGGCTCAAGGGCTATTGCCACCCGATCCGCTTCAACGACCTGGCCGACAACGGCAAGATCCCGCAGGAACTGCTCGACGCACTTCCGCCGGCCGCCAACTACGCCAAGGCCGTCTTCCCGACCGTGGATGAACAGAACGCCGCCAAGGCGATCATCACCAAGGATTGGGACTCGGTCGTCGGGGCCAATGTCCAGTAATACGGACACCGCTGGCCCGATTGCCAACAAGACGGCCGGCTCGGAGAAATCCGGGCCGGCTGTCGCCGCTTCCCCCAACCCCTTGAGCTTTTTCGCCGGCATGCGCCTGAGCGAGTTGCTCGGGGTTGTGCCGTTTCTCGTCTTTGCCGTGATGTTCCTGATCGCCCCCACGCTGTTTCTCGTGGGCGCGGCGTTCCTCGACGATGCCGGCAATTTCACCCTTCAGAACATCCTCGACCTGGGCTCACCCCAGATCGTCGCCTCCTTCTGGATTTCCATCCGCGTTTCGGCCGCCTCCGCCTTTCTCGGCGCAGCGATCGGCCTGGTGATCGCGCTCGCCGTGATCCGCGGGCGGCTCCCGGAGGGTATCCGATCGGCCGTCCTCACCTTTTCGGGCGTGGCCTCGAACTTCGCCGGCATTCCGCTGGCCTTCGCCTTCCTCGCCACCCTCGGGCGGTTGGGGTTGATGACCGTGATCCTCAAGCTGATCGGCCTGGATATCTACAAGGCCGGCTTCAACATCCTCAGTTTCTGGGGCCTGACGATTACCTACCTCTACTTCCAGATACCGCTGATGATCCTCATCATCGCGCCGGCCATCGATGGCCTCAAGAAGGAATGGAGCGAGGCAGCGGCGACGCTTGGCGCAACACCGGCACAATTCTGGCGCTATGTCGGCTTGCCGGTGCTCTGGCCCAACCTACTGGGCACGCTCTCGCTGCTCTTCGCCAATGCCTTCGGCGCCATCGCCACGGCCTACGCGCTGACCGGCTCCTCGCTCAACATCGTGCCGATCCTGCTCTATGCGCAGATCCGTGGCGACGTCCTGCACAACCCTGGCCTCGGCGCCGCACTGGCTCTGGGCATGATCGTGGTCACCGCGTTCGCCAACGTGCTCTATCTCATCGTCCGGACGCGGGCGGAACGGTGGCTGAAATGAAGAAGCGCGGACAACCCTGGGCCTGGGTGATCTTCGCCCTAGGCGCCGCCTATTTCCTCATCCCATTGCTGGCAACGTTCGAATTCTCCCTGCGCATCCGTCGCGAGGGCTACACGTTCGATGCCTACATGAACGTCTTCTCGGACGGTCGCTTCCAGGCGACGTTCACCTACTCGCTCGTGGTGGGGTTGGCGGCCATCCTGGTCGGTGTCTTCATCGTCGTGCCCGCCGCCTACCTGGTGCGCCTGCGCCTTCCGGCCCTTCGGCCGATCATCGAGTTCGTGACGCTCCTGCCGTTGATCATTCCCGCCATCATCCTCGTCTTCGGCTACATCAAGCTCTACAACTCCTCGAGCTGGCTGCCCCTGACGGGCAGTGCGCTGGGCACCGACATCCTGCTGACTTTCGGGTACGTGGCGCTGGCGCTGCCCTACATGTATCGGGCGGTCGACACGGGCTTGCGCACCATCGACGTGCAGACGCTCACCGAAGCGGCCAATATCCTGGGCGCCAACCAGTTCACCATCATTTCCCGGGTCATCTTCCCCAACATCATCGTGGCGGTGCTCTCGGGCGCCTTCCTGACGCTCGCCATCGTCATGGGCGAGTTCACCATCGCCAGCCTCCTCAATCGCCCGGCCTTCGGCCCCTACCTCCAGAACGTAGGCGCCAACCGCGCCTTTGAGCCGGCAGCGCTGGCGATCATTTCGTTCGTCTTCACCTGGGGCGCCATGGGCATGATCCAGCTTCTCGCCCGCTTCGCCCCCAAAACCGCCGCCAGGACCGATTGATGGCCACGCCGTTTCTTTCCATCGAGAACATCGTCAAGAAATTCGGCGAAAACACCGTCATCCACGGAGTCGACCTGGCCTTCGACAAGGGCGAGTTCATCTCCCTCCTCGGCCCCTCGGGCTGCGGCAAGACCACGATCCTGCGCATGATCGCCGGCTTCGAGCGCCCGACGACCGGACGCATCGTCGTGGACGGCAAGGACATTACCGACCTCAACCCGAACCAGCGCCAGATCGGCATGGTCTTCCAGGCCTACGCCCTCTTCCCCAACATGAATGTCGCCGACAACGTCGCTTTCGGCCTCAAGGTCGCCGGCGTCGGCAAGGAAGAGCGGCAGGCCCGTGTGGCCGAGATGCTCAAGCTGATCGGTCTCTCCGGCTTCGATAAGCGGTTTCCCTTCGAACTGTCGGGTGGTCAGCAACAGCGCGTTGCCCTCGCTCGCGCCCTGGCTCCGCGCCCACGCATGCTGCTACTCGACGAGCCGCTCTCTGCGCTTGATGCCAAGATCCGCGTCTCGCTGCGCCAGGAGATCCGGGCCATCCAGCGTGACCTGGGCATCACGACCGTTTTCGTGACGCACGATCAGGAAGAGGCGCTCTCGATCTCCGACCGCATCGTGGTGCTCAATGCCGGCCATGTCGAACAGGTCGGCGCCCCGTTCGAAATCTATAATCGCCCACAGACGAAATTCGTCGCCCAGTTCGTCGGCACCCTCAATACGATCGAGGCGACGGTGACTGATGCTGCAGCGCGGCGCGTTTCGATCGATGGGCAATCCGCCGTGCTCGCCAGCCTGCCGCCCGACATCGCCACCAATTCCGCGATATCGCTGACATTGCGCCCCGAGGCGGTGACGCTGGGCAAGCCCAATGGGCAGGACATCGAACTCGAAGGCACGGTTTCGGAAGTGCATTTCCTGGGGTCCGTCATCCGCCTGCGCGTCGACCTCGGCAAGAACTCGGTGAGCCTGGATACGTTCAACGACAAGCATACCCCGCCCCCAGCCCTCAACGAGCGGGTGAAAGTGGCGATCAATTCCGACGACATCCTGCTTCTCAACTGAGATACGCCACTGAGACGCGGCCAGGGCCCTTGCATCAACCGTGGTGCTCCGTATCCTTCCGGGCAGCTCTGGAGTCTCGATCTTGTCCCCTTTCGTCACTACCGATTGGCTCGCCGCCAACCTGCATTCTTCGTCTGTCGCGCTTGTCGACGCGAGCTGGTACATGCCAGCGGCCGAGCGCGACCCGGCAGCCGACTTTCTCGTCAGCCATCTTCCCGGCGCCGTCTTCTTCGACATTGACGCGATAGCCGACAAGACCACCGACCTGCCGCACATGCTCCCCACTCCGGAGGAGTTCGAGCGCATGGTCGGCGCCCTCGGCATCAGCGACAGGCAGACGATCGTCATCTATGACGAGATCGGGCTCCAATCCGCTCCGCGCGTGTGGTGGACCTTCCGGGCCATGGGTGCCCCAGATGTGCGTATCCTCGAGGGCGGAGCGCCCAAATGGCGCGCCGAGCAGCGCCCGCTCGAAAGCGGCGCGCCCAGCATCGAGACGGCCAACTTCTCGGCGCATTTCGATACCGACTTCGTCCGCTCGCTCGACCAGATGCTGGACAATGTCCAGACCAACGCCCGCCAGGTGGTGGATGCACGATCGGCTGGGCGCTTCGCGGGCACCGAACCCGAACCGCGCGCGGGGCTCAAGTCCGGGCACATCCCGGGCAGCCTCAACGTCCCCGTGGGGCTTCTGACGCAGGACGGCATCCTCAAGCCGGACGATGAGTTGAAGGCCCTGTTCGCGCAAAGCGGCATAAACCTGGAAAAGCCCATCACGACCTCATGCGGTTCGGGCATTACCGCATCGACGCTGGCCCTGGCGCTCGAAGTTGCCGGGGCTCGCGACGTGGCGGTCTATGACGGGTCCTGGACGGAATGGGGCGGCGCGCCCTCCACGCCTGTCGAGCGATAGCTTCCTTACCAAGCGTTAGCGCGCCTTACCGCGATTTAACGTGCAGCGTTTCAAGGCGCTGCTAGGCTTTTCACGGGTCCGCCCTTCCTCGCGGCCGCTGGTACCGGCGCGGCCGCGATGCTGGCAATTGCGACCATTTTTGATAAAAGCCAAGGAATATCAGCTTGTTAAAGCAACTGCTCATAACCATTGTCGTTTTGGTCCTGGCGGTTGCCGGCTATGTGTTCCTGGTGCCCGGCGCGCGCGAAAACCTCGCCCGGGTCGGGATCACCCTCCCCGGCGGCGAAACGTCGCAGCAGAGCGGGGGGCAAACGGCAGGCGCGCCCCAGGGTCGCGGCGCCGGCGGCCAGGGCGGCCAGGGTGCTCCCGGCGGGCAACGGGGCGGCGGCGCGCGGACGATTACAGTCGCTACCAAGCCGGTCACCTCCTCCATCATCAACAACAAGCTTTCTGCCATCGGCGACGGCTCGGCGCTGCACTCGGTGACCGTCACCTCGCAATCCGGCGGTACGCTCAATGAGCTGCTGGCTTCACCCGGCGACGTGGTCAAGGCAGGCGACGTTATCGGCCACCTCGACTCCCAGGCCGAACAGATCGCGTTCGACAAGGCTTCCCTCGCTGCCAAGAATGCAGAGGACGCACTCAAGCGCAGCACGGAACTGCAGAAGTCCAACTCCGTCTCGGCAGCGGCGCTCACGGCCGCCCAACTCGCCAATGACCAAGCCGCTCTCGACTTCCGCAACGCCAAGCTGGCACTCGATCGTCGCTCGATCGTGGCCCCTATCGGCGGCACTGTGGGGCTGATGCAGGTGACGCCCGGCAACTATCTCAGCTCGAACGCCGCAGTGACGACGATCGAGGACGATTCCCAGCTCCTAGTGACCTTCTGGGTACCCGAGCGTTTCGCTCCCCTGATCAAGCCCGGCATGGCCATCGAAGCCAGCGCCACGGCACTCCCCGGCCAGACCTTTACCGGTTCGGTCAATGCCATCGATAACCGCGTCGATCCGGCAAGCCGCACCCTGCAGGTCCAGGCGCTCATTCCCAACGACCAGAAGCTGATGCGCGCAGGCATGTCGTTCGCCGTGACGCTCGACTTCCCCGGCGAGCAGTTCGCCTCGGTCGACCCCCTGGCGATCCAGTGGTCGGCAGCCGGGCCCTATGTCTGGAAGCTGGCCGAGGGCAAGGTTGGCAAGGGCATGGTGCAGATCGTCCAGCGCAACAGCGATGGCATACTTGTGACGGGCGACATCAAGGAAGGTGAGGAGGTCGTCACCGAAGGCGTGCTACAACTTTCCGATGGCAGTGCGGTCCGCGTGCTTGGCCAGGGTGGCGGACAGCAAGGCCAGGGGAACGGGCAGCAGGTTCAGGGGCAAGGCCAGGGCGCGCAGGGCCAAGGCCAGGCCCAGGGCAATACCCACAAGGGCGGCGGCCAGCAGCCCGCGGCGACACAGCAGTAATTGGGGACAGGCCGATGTCGATCAAATCCCAAAATGAGCGCGGCGGTGTCCTCGCCCAACTGTTTGTTCGCCGCCCGGTTCTGGCCGTCGTCATCAACGCGCTGATCGTGGTGGCAGGCATCGCCGCGTTCTTCGGCGTCGAAGTGCGCGAACTGCCCAGCGTGGAGCAACCCCAGCTCTCGATCCAGACAAGCTATACCGGCGCGGCGGCTGAAACCGTCGACCGCGAGATCACCTCGGTCATCGAAGGCGCCGTGGCCCGCGTTCCGGGCGTCGCCTCGATCTCATCGAGTTCCTCATTCGGCAACTCGCGCGTTTCGATCGGCTTCACCGATGGCACCAACCTCGATAACGCCACCTCCGACGTCCGCGACGCGCTTTCGCGCATCACCAACCGCTTTCCGGACAACGTCAACACGCCCACGATCGTGAAGGCGGATTCGAACGCCAGCGCCATCATCCAACTCGCCGTGACCTCGGACACAATGAGCATCGGCGATCTGACGGACCTGGTGAACAACACGATCTCCGAGCGCCTGGCGGCCGTGCCAGGCGTTGCCGACGTTCAGATCTACGGGACGCAGAACAACGTGTTCCAGGTCGATATCGACCAGGTCAAGCTCGCCAGCCTGGGCCTCACCGTCGCCGACGTACGCAATGCGCTCTCCACTGTCGCCTTCGATACGCCGACCGGATCGCTCAACGGCGCCAACCAGAACATCAACGTCCGCGCCGTCGCCGACGTCAACACGCCCCAGGAATTCGAAAACCTCATCATCAAGGGTAAGACCCGGCTGGGCGATGTCGCCACGGTGGTCTTTGCGCCGAACTCCGCCTCCTCCGGCCTGCGATCGGATGGCAAGCAGGGCATCGGCCTGGGGATCATCCGCCAGGCCCAATCCAATACCGTGCAGATCTCCCAGGGTATTCATGCCGCCGTCGCCGCCATGCAGCCCTCGCTGCCGCCCGGTGTCAGCGTCAAGATTTCCAGCGACGATTCCGTCTTCATCAACGGTGCCATCGAAGAGGTCCAGCGCTCCCTGATCATCGCCGTGGTCGTGGTGGTGGGCGTCATCTTCCTGTTCTTGCTCGATTGGCGCGCCACCCTGGTGCCCGCCATTTCCATGCCCGTCGCCCTGATCGGGGCGATGGCCGGCATCTATCTGGCCGGTTTCTCGATCAACATCCTTACCCTGCTGGCCCTCGTCCTCGCGACGGGCCTGGTGGTGGATGACGCCATCGTCGTGCTCGAAAATATCGTGCGACGAAGGGGCATGGGCATAGGCCCTCGCGCTGCCGCTGTTCTCGGGACGCAGGAGGTGTTCTTTGCCGTCATCGCGACGACTGCCACCCTCGCGGCCGTTTTCATCCCGCTTTCGTTCTTGCCCGGCCAGACCGGACGCCTTTTCCGAGAGTTCGGCTTCACCCTCGCCATGGCTGTGGGCCTGTCTGCCGTCGTCGCCCTCTCGCTCGGGCCGATGCTCGCCTCGCGCATGCTCAAGCATGCTGACGACATGCACGGTTCCGCCGGCAAGCCCGGCTTGTTCCACCGGGCGCTTTCCTATGTGGGCAACCTCTTCGGCGGCTTTTACCGCCGCACGGTCCATATCTGCCTCAACTATCCCTTCCCGGTGCTGATGGTGGCCGTGCTGTTCGCAGGCTCCGCCTACCTGGTCTTCGGCACGCTCAAGCAGGAGCTGACGCCCACCGAGGACCGCTCAGCGATCATGCTGCGCGTCCAGGCGCCCAACACCGTCAGCCTCGATTTCACCCGGACCCAGATGCGCAAGATCGAGGACCTGCTCCAGCCCTACCGGGACTCGGGCGAAATCCAGTCGATCTTCTCCATCTCCGGCTTTGGCTCCAACACCAGCAATGGCTTCATGACGCTGACCCTGGCACCCTGGGACCAGCGTCACCGCAGCCAGCAGCAGATCATGGGCGAGATCAACAACCTGCTCACCCAGGTTCCCGGGGTCACGGCACGCGCCATGTCGCCAAACAGCCTCGGCATTCGCGGCGGCGGCAGTGGCCTGCAATTCGCGGTGGCGGGCAGCGATTACGCCCAGCTCTCCGATACGGCCAACAAGATCGTCGCCGAGCTGCAGAAGGACCCGCGCTTCGGGCGCGTGAGCTCCAACTACGATACGACCCAGCCCCAGCTCACTCTCACGGTCGACCGTGAAAAGGCCGCGGCGCTCGGCATCGACATCAATGGCCTGGCAACGACCATGCAGGCGATGATCGACGGTACTGACGTCGGCTCTGTCTTCATCAACGACGAGAGCTACTCGGTCACCATGATGTCCACCACCAACAAGGTGAACGATCCAGGCGACCTGGAATCGATCTTCGTCAAGACCAGCGACGGCCGATACGTGCCGATCTCGAGCATCGCCACGCTCAAGGAAGCCCCAATCGCGCCCTCGCTCGGCCGCGAACAGCAGCGCCGCGCCGTTTCGGTCACGGCGAGCCTGGATGGCCTGCCGCTCGGCGACGCCTACAACATGGCCCTCGCCATCGCCAAGCCGCTCCTGCCCGAAGGGACGACCATCCTGCCGCTGGCCGAGGCGCGCACGCTGGGCGAATCCAACAACGGCCTGCTGATCACCTTCAGCTTCGCCCTCGTGGTGATCCTTCTGGTCCTGGCGGCGCAGTTCGAAAGCGTGTGGTCGGCAATCATCGTGATGGCGACGGTGCCGTTCGGTCTCGCCTGCGCGGTCTATGCCCTGTTGCTCACGGGCCAGACGCTCAACGTCTACAGCCAGATCGGCCTCATATTGGTCGTGGGCATCATGGCCAAGAACGGCATCCTGATCGTCGAATTCGCCAACCAGTTGCGCGACCGCGGCCTATCGGTGCGCGAGGCGGTCGAACAGGCCTCCAATATCCGCCTGCGGCCAGTGCTCATGACCATGATTGCAACGGTGCTCGGCGGCCTGCCGCTCGTCATCGCCCACGGCGCCGGCGCGGAATCGCGCGCGGCCCTCGGCTGGGTGATCATCGGCGGCCTCGGTCCGGCAGCCGTCTCGACACTCTACCTGACGCCTGTCGCCTACCTGCTGCTGGCCCGCTTCTCCAAGCCCAAGGCCGAGGAAGAACACCGGCTGGAACGCGAACTCGACGACGCGAATGCCTCCGGTGCGGCACACGAGCCCGAGCCCCTGCCGACGCCGATCCTGGCGGCCAAGGCCGCCGAATAGGCAAAAAGAAAGGGCGCCATCGGGCGCCCTTTTGCGTTGGCCGAAATCCCGATCAGCCCTTGTTCTTGTTGTAGACGTCGAACACCACGGCGGCCAGCAGCACCAAGCCCTTGATGACCTGCTGCCAGTCGATATTGACGCCCATGATCGACATGCCGTTGTTCATCACGCCCATGATGAAGGCGCCGATGACCGCGCCGGCCACCTGCCCCACCCCACCCATCGCCGAGGCTCCGCCGATGAAGACGGCCGCGATGACGTCGAGCTCGAAGCCCTGCCCGGCCTTGGGCGTGGCGGTGTTGAGGCGCGCCGCGAAAATGAGGCCCGCCAGGGCGGCGAGCACGCCCATGTTGACGAAGGTCAGGAACGTCAGGCGCTCGGTCTTGATGCCCGAAAGCTTGGCGGCCTTCTCGTTGCCGCCCATCGCATAGATCCGCCGGCCGATCGTGGTGCGCCGCGTCACGAAGACGAAAAGCGCGATAAGGATGGACATGACCACGAGGACGTTGGGCAGGCCCTTGTAGGACGCGAGAAGCCAGGTCAGCACCAGCACCAGCGCGCCGATGATCAGGTTCTTGGTGACGAAGAGCGGGAACGGCTCTGCCTCGTATCCATGGCGTTCGCGATTGGCGCGGCTGCGGATGCCGAAATAGAGCATGGCGACCACGCCCGCGATCCCGATGACCATGGTCGTGGTGTGCAACGTCACGCCGAACAGGGTGGTCGGTCCGATGACGTCGGGGATGAAGCCGGCCGAAAGCAGCTGGAACTCTGTCGGGAAAGGCCCGACCGATGCGCCGCCGAGCAGCGCCAGCGACAGCCCCTTGAAGACCAGCATGCCGGCCAGCGTCACGATGAAGGACGGTATCTTGTGATAGGCGATCCAGTACCCCTGGGCCGCCCCGATGATGCCGCCCGCCACGAGGCACAGAAGTCCCGCCGGGATCGGCGGTACCTTGTATTGCACCATGAGCACAGCGGCGAGCGCGCCGATGAAGCCGGAGACCGAGCCCACCGACAGGTCGATGTGGCCGGCCACGATCACCAGCAACATGCCGAGCGCCATGATGATGATGTAGGAGTTCTGCAGCACCAGGTTGGTGAGGTTCACCGGCTTGAACAGCGTGCCGTTCGTGGTGATCTGGAAGAACACCATGATCAAGATCAGCGCCAGCAACAGGCCATAGTCGCGCAGGTTCGCCTGCAGTGCCGACTGGATGGAGGTCTTCTCCGGCTGCGCGGCCGGGGTCGCGGTTTCGGTAGTCATGATGCCTTTCCTTCAGCGCGGACGATGGCGCGCATGATCTTTTCCTGGGAAGCTTCGTTGCCGGCCATCTCGCCCACGATCCTTCCCTCGTTCATAACGTAGATGCGATCGCAGATGCCCAGGAGCTCGGGCATCTCGGACGAGATCACCACGATACCCTTCCCCTCGTTGGCGAGCTGGTTGATGATCGTATAGATCTCGTACTTGGCCCCCACGTCGATGCCGCGCGTGGGCTCGTCCAGGATCAGCACCTCGGGGTCGGCGAAGAGCCATTTGGAGAGGACGACTTTCTGCTGGTTGCCGCCCGACAGGTTCACCGTCTTCTGGTAGACGCTCGACGAGCGGATATTGGTCTTCTTGCGGTAATCGTTGGCGACCTTGAGCTCCCGCAGGTCATCGATCACCGCGCCGCTCGACACACCCTTGAGGTTCGAGAGCGTGACGTTGTGCTTGATGTGGTCGATGAGGATAAGCCCGTAATTCTTGCGGTCCTCGGTCACGTAGGCGATGCCGTTGTCGACCGCTCGCCCAACGGTCGAAACGTCGACGGGCTTGCCGTGCATGAGCACCTCGCCCGAAATGTTCCTGCCGTAGGACTTGCCGAAAAGGCTCATCGCGAATTCGGTACGCCCCGAGCCCATCAGCCCGGCGATGCCTACGATCTCGCCCTTGCGCAGCGTCAGGTTGACGCCTTTGACGACCTGCCGGTCGGCGTGCTGCGCGTGGTGGACCACCCAGTTGCGCACCTCGAGCATCGGCTCGCCGATCTTCGGTTCGCGCCTGGGGTAGCGGTCATCCATGGTGCGCCCGACCATCGAGGAGACGATGCGATCCTCCGAGATATCGACCTTGTCGAGCGTTTCGATCGTCGCGCCGTCGCGCAGGATGGTGATCCGGTCGGCGACCTTCCCCACCTCGTTGAGCTTGTGGGAGATCAGGATCGAGGAGATGCCCTGCGCCTTGAACTCGAGCAGGAGACTGAGCAGCGCGTCGCTGTCCTTTTCCGACAGGCTCGCCGTCGGCTCGTCCAGGATCAGCAGCTTCACTTCCTTGGAGAGCGCCTTGGCGATCTCGACCAGCTGTTGCTTGCCGACGCCCAGATTGGTGATCAGCGTCTTGGGGTCCTCGTTGAGCCCCACCTTCCTGAGCAGCGCGCGCGTACGCATCTCGTTGGCATCCCAATCGATGATGCCGAACCGCGCGTGCTCGTTACCCAGGAAGAGATTCTCGGTGATCGAGAGCAGCGGGACCAGCGCCAGTTCCTGGTGGATGATGACGATGCCCAGCCTCTCGCTGTCATGGATGCCCCTGAAACGGCATTCCTGGCCCTCAAAGAAAATCTCGCCGGAATAGTCGCCATAGGGATAAACCCCTGACAGCACTTTCATCAGCGTAGACTTGCCGGCCCCGTTCTCGCCCACGATGGCGTGGATCTCGCCGGCTTCGACGGTCAGGTTGACATTCTGCAGCGCCTTAACACCAGGGAAGGTCTTGGTGATATTACGCATTTCCAGAATGGTGTTGCCCATCGCGTAACCTTTGCCTTAGCCGCGCCCGGATGAAGCACGGATCGATTTTACAAACGTGGCCCTGAATGCGGAAGAGCCCCGTGACCGGCACGGGGCTCCCCTGTTTTTCAGGACCTTACTTCAGGTCGTCGGCCTTGATGTAGCCGGAGTCCACGACAACCTTCTGGTAGTTGCTGGCGTCGACCGTGTAGGGGGTCAGCAGCACCGAGGGCACCACCTTGATGCCGTTGTTGTAGGTGGTGGTGTCGTTGATCTGGGAAGGGGTACCGCCCGAGAGGGCTGCATCGACCAGCTCAGCAGTCACCTTGGCCAGCTCGCGCGTATCCTTGAAGATCGTCGAATACTGCTCACCGGCGATGATGCCCTTGACCGAGGGGACTTCGGCGTCCTGACCCGAGATGATCGGCCAGGGCTGGTCGGCAGAGCCGTAACCGACGCCGCGGAGCGAGGAGATGATGCCGCGCGACAGACCGTCATAGGGCGACAGGACCGCATCGACACGGCTGCCGTCCGAGTAGTTGGCCGAAAGGATATTATCCATGCGGGCCTGGGCAACCGCGCCGTCCCAACGGAGCGTACCAACCTTGTCCATGCCCATCTGGCCGGACTTGACCACCAGGACGCCCTTGTCGATCAGCGGCTGGAGAACGGACATGGCGCCATCATAGAAGAAGAAGGCGTTGTTATCGTCCGGCGAACCGCCGAAGAGCTCCACGTTGAACGGGCCCTGCTTGTCCGGATAGCCGAGGCCCTTGAGGAGCGATTCAGCCTGGAGGACGCCGACCTTGAAGTTGTCGAAGGTGGTGTAATAGTCCACGTTCGGGCTTTCACGGATCAGACGGTCATAGGCCACCACGAGGGCGCCGCTGTCCTTGGCCTGCTGCAGGACGTTCGAGAGCGTCGTGCCATCGATCGATGCGATCACCAGCGCCTTGACGCCCGTGGTCACCATGTTCTCGATCTGGCTGAGCTGGTTCGGAATGTCGTCTTCCGCGTACTGCAGGTCGACCTTGTAGCCCTTGGCTTCGAGGGCGGCCTTGAGTTCATTGCCGTCGCTGATCCAGCGCAGCGACGACTTGGTCGGCATGGCAATGCCGATGGTGCCCTTGTCCTGGGCGAAGGCCGCGGTGCTCAGCGACAGCGCACCGGCGATCGCCAAGGTAACCATGGTTTTGAAAAGCTTCACGTCTCAACTCCCTGAGTTGTCGGATCGATTTTGATCTTGCACGCATGCGGGCGGCCCGCCGGACGGGTTCCACGCAGGTCGCCACCGTCGCCGTGCTTTGCGCACGAAGACAGGGGCGCGAGCGCCAGACGGCGCGCACTGCACGAAACCGATTTCCAGAAATCCTCCCAGCAAATGGTCCTGTTGCGGACCATGACCAGCCCTCCCAGGCCGATCGACCAGAACTTATTTAAGTCAGATATCTTTGTAAAGCACATGCAGTGATGACAACGTCACCATGAGCAAACTCCGCTGCGACGCAGCAGTGATTTTGCTCATACAGCAAGTGAAAGACGCCGATTGCACGCCAACGCCGCGCTGCTATATGGTTCAAAAATAAGTCAGACATCGTCGGGCTGTTCGTGCTAGCAAGTCGAAACAGGCTAAACTTATCTGACAAGTGGAGGAAAATTGACCCGCATCGCCGAAGGCGGAAAGGCCGAAGGGCCCACCGCAGCGGAAGCCGTTGCCCATGAACTGGCCACCCTGATTCTCGGCCAGCTCTCGCCCGGCGAAAAGCTGCCCAGCGAAGCCGAACTGGCCGCCCGCTACGGGGTCAGTCGCCTGACGATGCGCGAGGCGGTCAAGATGGTCGCCGGCCGCGGCCTGCTCGAAGTTTCGCGTGGCCGCCGCGCCGTGGTGCGCGAACCGAACGGCGCGGTGTTTTCCGATTTTCTCACCGCGATCGTGCAGTACGACGCCAAGGGGCTGTTCGACCTGGTGGAACTGCGGCTTTCGCTCGAGGTCCAGTCCGCCACCCTAGCCGCCAAGCGCGCCAGCCGCCCGGCCATTGCCGCGATCGAAGCAGCGCTACAGGGCATGCGCGTGGCCGAAGAGGAATTGCGCAGCGGCCGAGACCCCGCCGGCTCGGAACTGCGGTTCCAGGGTTACGACATGGGCTTTCATGAAGCCGTCGCCCTGGCGAGCGGCAACCGCATCCTGGTCTACCTCTTCGAAGCCATGGCCGACCCGCTGCAGGAGAGCTTCTTCATCAGCCGTCGCGGCAACGAATTGCGGGGCCACACCCTGGCCGACACGATTGCCGCCCACCAGCGCATCCTCGACGCCATAACCCAAGGAAGCCCCCGCAAGGCCGGCGAGGCAATGCGCGTCCACCTGGAGAACACCGAAGGCGACATTCGGGCGGCCTTGAGCCTGCTTTCAGCCACGCCCTCGGCGCGGACAGCTACATGAGCCCGAGCTGCTTGTAGAACCCCAGGGCGTCGTAATAATCGCTCTGTAGCGTGATCTTACCGTCGTGCACCTGCATCACCGACGCGCCGGTGAACTTGAAGGGCTTGTTGGTGGGCGCAGTGCCGTCGGCCCACGCGCCGGTATTGGTGCCCGAGAACTCCCATTCGAATGCCACCTTGCCGTCCGAAACCACCGGCTCGCCCTTGAGAAGCCACAGGGCATCTGGCGCGGCATTGAGGAAGTTGTCGATGACCCCTTCCTTGGCTCCCTGCTTGCCCTGGATCGGCCTGCCGACCGAGGCGTCGTAGTACACCACGTCGTCGGCAAAAAACTCGGCGGCCCGGGTTGCGTCATGGGCATTCCAGGCCGCGAGATAACCATCGAGCACGGCACGGGCGTCCTCGGCCGCCAGTGCAGCCCCGGCGAGAAGAGGCGTGCTCAGCCCCAATGCCAGGGCAATGCCGATCAAAGTCCGACGACGCATGGCGCCTCCGCTATTCACTATCCATGGTTGATCATAACATGCCGCACGGCGGTGTAGTCTTCCAGTGCGTACATGCTCATGTCCTTGCCATAGCCGGATTGCTTGAGACCGCCATGCGGCATTTCGTTCACGAGCATGAAGTGCGTATTGATCCAGGTGCACCCGTATTGAAGGCGTGCTGCCGTCTGCATGGCCTTGTCGATATCCTTGGTCCACACAGACGATGCGAGGCCATAGTCTGAGTCATTTGCCCACGCGATGGCATCTTCTGGATCCGAGAAGCGCGTTACCGAGACTACGGGCCCGAAGACTTCACGCCGAACGATTTCGTCCTGCTGGAGAGCACCGGCGATGACCGTGGGCTCGTAGAAGAAGCCTTTGTCGCCCGACACATGCCCGCCCGTCGTGATCTGGATATGCGGCAGCTCGGCGGCGCGCTCGACGAAACTGGCCACCCGATCGCGCTGGCGCCGCGAGATGAGCGGACCGATCTCGTTCAGGGTGTCGTCGGCCTGATTGTACTTGATCGAGGCAACCGCCGATGAAAGGTCGGCCACCAGACGATCGTGTATCCTGGGACCGACATAGATACGACAGGCCGCGGTGCAGTCCTGGCCGGCATTGTAGTAGCCGAAGGCCTTGAGCCCGGTGACGACCTGCTCAAGATCGGCATCGTCATAGACGATGACTGGAGCCTTCCCACCCAGTTCAAGATGCGTCCGCTTGACCGATTTCGCAGCCGCCTGCAGGACCTTCTTGCCGGTCGCAATGTCGCCGGTAATCGAGATCATCCCGATCTTCGGATGGTTGATGAGGGCGTTCCCCACGGTATCGCCGCGCCCGAGAACCACGTTGACGACGCCTTCGGGCAGAATCTCCGCCATGACCTTTGCCAGCTTGAGCGCGGTGAGCGGGGTCTGCTCGGATGGCTTGAAGACCACGGTATTGCCGCCCGCAATGGCCGGCGCCAGCTTCCAGGCCATCATCATCAATGGGTAATTCCAGGGCGCGATCGATCCGACGATGCCGACCGGATCGCGGCGGATCATCGAGGTATGGCCCGGCAGGTACTCTCCCGCCACCGCCCCGTGCATCGAGCGCACGGCGCCGGCAAAGAACCGGTAGCAATCAACGATCGCCGGGATCTCGTCGTTGAGAACGGCATTGATGGGCTTGCCGCAATTGAGCGCCTCAAGCGCCGCGAAGGCCTCAGCATCTGCCTCGATGGCGTCGGCGATCCGCAGCAGATAGCCGGCGCGCTGGCCCGGCGTGGTCCGCGACCACGAGGCGAAGGCCTTGTCCGCGGCCTCCACTGCCGCGTCTATCTGGCCGAGCGAAGCTTCGGGGAGAGCGAGGATCGTCTCGCCCGTCCGGGGATTGAGGATCTTCTCCTCCGCCTCCGTCCCTGCTTCGAAGCGCGCTCCAATCAGCATGCCCGTTTCCATCGAAAGACTCCTCCCAACACTATTTGCCGGCGCCGGCGACCTGGTCGCCGTCGCGCGTGAGATAGAAAGCCAGCAGGATGGGCAGGAACGTCACCAGCACCACGACCATCGCCACCACGTTGGTGACCGGCCTTTGGCGCGGGCGGATAAGTTCCTCGAGCATCCAGAGCGGCAGGGTCTGCTGCTGTCCGGCGGTGAATGTCGTGACGATGACCTCGTCGAAGCTGAGCGCGAAGGCGAGCATGCCGCCAGCCAGAAGCGCGGTGCCGATATTGGGCAGGATCACGTATCGAAAAGTCTGGAACCCGTCGGCGCCCAGATCCATCGACGCTTCGATGAGCGATCCGGAAGTCCGCCGGAAGCGGGCAACGGCATTGTTGTAGACCACCACCACGCAGAACGTGGCGTGGCCCAGGACGATGGTCCAGAACGAGAAGGGAATCTCGAACATCGAGAAGGCCGAGCGTAGCGCGATGCCGGTGATGATGCCGGGCAGCGCTATGGGCAGGATGACGAGCAGGGAAATCATCTCCCGCCCGAAGAACCGGGTCTGGCTGACCGCTGCGGCGCAGAGCGTCCCAAGGACCATGGCGATCGCCGTGGCGACAGCGGCGACCTGAAGCGAGAGCGAGAGCGCCGCCCAGACATCGGGCCGCCCCCAGGTGACGGCGAACCACTTGAGCGTCAGGCCCGGCGGAGGCCAGACGAAACTCTTTTCCTCGGTTGTGAAGGCGTAAACGAAGATGATGAGCAGCGGCACGAAAAGATAGAGCAGCCCTGCCCCGGCTGCCAGCTTGAGCCCCCACGGGGCCTTGTCGAGATCAGAGCGCATCGAATGCCCCCTGCCGCTTGGCCATCCAGAGGTAGAAACCCATGATCACGATCGGCACGACGGTGAAGGCGGCTGCCAACGGGATATTTCCCGCCGTTCCCTGTTGGGTGTAGACGGCCTGGCCGATGAACAGCCGCGAGGAACCCACGATCTGCGGGATGATGTAGTCGCCCAGGGTCAGCGAGAACGTGAAGATCGATCCGGCGATGATGCCCGGAAGCGCCAGCGGAAAAATCACATGCCGGAAGGTCTGCCAGGGATTGCCACCCAGGTCTGATGACGCATCGGTCAGGTTGATCGGCACGCGCTCGAGCGCCGCCTGCGTCGGCAGGATCATGTAGGGCATCCACACATAGACGAACACGAGAAAGGTGCCGATGTAGCTGACGGAAAGCGAGTTGCCGCCGATGACCGGGATCGCCAGGATCGCATCGAGTATGGGCGTGATGTGGAGGACCTCGAACAGCCATGTGAGAATGCCCTCCTTGGCCAGGATCAGCTTCCAGGCATAGACCTTGACCAGGTAGCTCGACCACAGGGGCAGCATGACCCCGAGATAGAACAGCGCCTTCCATTTTCCCCGTGCATAGCGCGCCGCCATGTAGGCGATGGGGAAGGCGATGATTGCCGAGGCCAGCGTCACCAGCGCCGCCATCACCACGGTGCGCATGATGATGTCGAAGTTCGATGGCCGCAGGAGTTCGGCATAGGTCTTGAGGGTGAATTCGGGGATCACCAGGCCCGAGAACTCATCGAGCGAATAGAAGCTCTGGATGAGCAGCGTGAAGAGCGATCCGAGATAGACGATGCCCAACCAGAGCACTGGCGGGGTGAGCATGAGGAAGACGAGCAGCCCGGGTCGCTTCCAGAAGAGATCGGAAAGCCGGCCGGAGAGGCCACCACGCTGCGGCAGGATCGCGCCGGCGTCTGCCGCTTCCGCGCTCACGCCTCATCCTCCATCAGATGCAGCGCCGATTGCGGAAAGTCGATCGCGACATGCGCTCCCTCCGCCGGCACCCGGTCATCGGACGGTACGACGGCGTGGAGCCGCGTCCCGTTGAGGTCGATCCCGAGCCGGGTTGTCGAGCCGAGATAGCTGCGTGAGATTACAGTTCCGCTGAGGATGCCCTCGCCGTTGAGGTGAATGGATTCCGGCCGCAGACTGGCCCATTTACGCTGCCCCGAAACGCGTTCGACGAATTCGGGCGGCAAGACGTTGGACGAACCGACGAAGTCTGCAACGAACCGCGAATTGGGCTTGCCGTAGATTTCCTCGGGCTTGCCCACCTGCCTGACTCTGCCCTCGGAAAACACCGCGACCCGGTCGGCCATCGACAGGGCCTCGCCCTGATCGTGGGTCACGAAGATGAAGGTGATGCCGAGGGTCTTCTGGAGGCTCTTGAGCTCTTCCTGCATGCTCTCGCGCAGCTTGAGATCGAGCGCGCCCAGCGGTTCATCGAGCAGCAGCACCTTGGGCCGATTGACGATCGCCCGGGCCAGAGCCACGCGCTGGCGCTGCCCGCCCGAAAGCTGACTCGGACGGCGCTCGCCATACCCGGCGAGCTTGACCAGCTCCAGCGCCGCCTCGGCCTGCCGGTTGCGCTCC
>Ga0182743_1000734_pt1 | contig 37014 bp, 37 predicted proteins | sample eDN3rd30CKraftOP_FD_128522 | JGI IMG/M metagenome (GOLD analysis project Ga0182743, IMG submission 128522) | Enriched Organic Plus compost microbial communities from Emeryville, California, USA - eDNA 3rd pass 30_C Kraft OP (version 2) (version 2) ... | reverse complement strand
GCCGGCAATTTTGTATTGGAGGATTTGGGCTTCATCTTCGTTCCTTCGTCACTACGACGAAGCCCAAATCCTCCTTAAATCACAACCTCAAATCTGTGCCATGGGCGCTGACGGGAGACAGTCAGCCCTCTGTGGTGGGGAGGATTCGCGCTGCGAGCGTGGGACACCTTTGCGGCAACCCATTGAATCTTTATGGGCCGGAGTTTCGCAAACGTGGGACACCCCTGCGTTGATTTATCAACGGAAATTCGCGATTCAGGTAGCCCTTCACCCGCTCCAACCGCCCTCCATTGTCTGGATACGCGTCGCTAGCGCAGGCCCATTTCGGCAAGCGCGCGGGCGATGTCGGGCGGTAGATTCGGCTCATCCTCACGGCCAGCTGGCAGGTCGGGCGGGGCGTCGCTGCCGGGCAGGTATCGCCAGCCCTGGAAAGGGCGACGCGGCACCGAGGCGACCCGGACCAGCACCGGATCAAGCACGAGGGCGCAGCGGCGGATGCCGTCGTCGCCCTGAATCTCCTGCAGCTCAAGGATGCGCTGGCGGGCCTGCATGACACCCTTGAACACCCAATAGATCGAGCCGCCATTCAAAAGTTCGGCCTCGCGCTTGGGCCACATGCGGGTGACATGGCGGGCCGGGCCGCCGCCGTAGCGGTGCTTTTGCCAGGCGGCCAGCTCGGCTGGATCATCGCAGCCGACGCAGAGTTTCATCAGGTTCAGGGATGCGCTCATGCGTCAGATATATCCCGCCGGCGGGCGGGCGCAACCAGAGGACGGCAGGTCTTGATCCACACGGCCCCCGGCGGTACGCCCGGGTGTCCAATATTTGGAATGCCCCATGTCTCATCCCTCCGCACGACCGGCCGCCGGGCAATCCCAGCCGGAGTTCATCGCGATGCTGGCGCTGATCTTTGCCGTCATCGCATTTTCGATTGATTCGATGCTGCCTGCACTGCCCGAGATCGCTGCGGCGCTGACGCCTCAGGATGTGAACCGGGCCCAACTGGTCCTGACCGCATTTGTGGGTGGTATGGGGCTGGGGCTGCTTGTCGGCGGGCCGCTGTCCGACGCCTTTGGGCGTAAGCCGGTGATCACGGCGGGTTTTGCGCTTTATGCCCTGGCCGCCATTGCTGCGATCTTTGCCGATTCGCTGACGCTGCTGCTTGCTGCGCGCTTTGTTCAGGGGCTTGGCGCCGCCGCCCCGCGCATCGTTGCAGTGGCTATGGTGCGCGATCTTTATCAGGGTCGTGAGATGGCGCGGATCACCAGCTTTGTCATGATGATCTTTATCCTCATCCCTGCGGTCGCGCCCTCTGTCGGCGCGGTGGTGATCTATTTTGTCGGCTGGCGCGGGGTCTTTGGCTCTTTCGTGGTACTGGCGCTGATCGGCAGCCTGTGGATGAATCTGCGTCGCCCCGAGACCCTGCCGGCCGAGGCGCGCCGTCCCCTGAACCTGCGCAACCTTATCGATGCGGCGCGCGAGGTTCTGGGGAATGGTCAGGTGCAACTGGTCACGCTGGTGATGACGCTGGGCTTTGGCCAGATGTTTGCGCTGCTAAGCTCAGCCCAGCAGCTTTTCGTGAACACATATGGCACTGGGGATCGTTTCCCGCTGTGGTTTGCCGCCATGGCGCTGCTTTCAGGCAGCGGGACGGTCCTGAACGCGCGCTATGTTGTGCGGCTGGGAATGCGGCGGATCGTGCGTATGGCCTATCAGATGCAGGTCGTGGTGTCAGCGGTAATGGTGGTGCTGATCTTTGGGGATCTTTTGCCCGAGGCATTGCGGTTTCCGGCATTCTTTTTCTGGGCGGTCAGCGTGTTCTTTATGGCCGGCGTGACCTTTGGCAACCTTAACGCCATGGCCTTGCAGCGTATGGGGCATGTCGCGGGGATGGCGGCCTCGGTCGTGGGGGCGGTCTCGACGCTGGGGGCGGTGGTGATCGCGGCTCCGATCGGGCTGCTCTATGACGGGACGGCGCGGCCGATCGTTCTGGCGACGCTGATCTGTTCGTCTCTGGCGCTGGTCCTGATGCGGCGGGTTCGCGACAGCTAAGCGGAAAAGTTGTCCACAGAAGAATACGCCGATACCTCTTGCGGCGCGGCGCGTGCTGTCCTAAAGAGCAGCCCGGCTGCGGCCCGTTCGTCTATCGGTTAGGACGTCAGGTTTTCAACCTGAAAAGAGGGGTTCGACTCCCCTACGGGCTGCCATTCTATCCTACCTCTCCTGACCAGCCTGTCGAATTCAGAGCCTTCCGTGAGGCTGGCTTTGGTCGTGCATTTGCAGGTCTGCAATGCATTGCGTAAGCGACCCGAGCGGCAACCCGGTAAATGGGGGTGGATCAAGCTGACGCAGCGCGGCCACGAACTGCGCGATAGGGGCTTGTTTTATCTGCCGAATGTCTCGAATGCCCGTAATCTCACTGAATAGGACATAAACCTTGGTCATTTGGCCTATTTGTGCTTCTGACATGCCTTGCGCCTGTTTTTGATCCATTAAGCGCCTGACAAGGGCCTTAATTGAGGGGCCGTAAGGATCGGCCTTACGTGGGGCGGGGATAGGCTCAGCACGGGCTATCGCAGGCTTTGGGGCCATTTCTGCGGGCAAATCCATGCCCTCACGGCGGATGACCATCTGTAGATGGGCCAAACGGCCTCGTAATCCGCCTTTCCGGCGGCGAAATCATCGAAGGCGCGGTTGCTCTCGGCTGTCACCAGAGGGCCAAGCCTACGGGCGCGGGCAGGGTCACTTGTGCGAAGGCTTATCAGCAGAACTTTTGCACCAAGCGCCGCAGGCAGTCTGCGCCGCCAACAATAGGTTGCAGCGCGTCGAACGAGGTGGGCGGCAAGGGTCAAGAACGTCTCCGTTTAAGAGCCGTTCGCGATGCGCATCAAAGACTTACGTGCATCATGCCTGTATATCAAACCCGCCCGAGGGGGCAGTTTGATCAAGGCTTCAGCAGCTTAAGGGAAAATGGCTCCGGCGGTAGGGATCGAACCTACGACCAATTGATTAACAGTCAACTGCTCTACCGCTGAGCTACGCCGGAACACGGGGCGGTGTATAGCCTTGCTTTTTGAGGTCGTCCAGAGGGTTTGCGCATTTTTTTAACTGCGCGAGAAATTCTTTGCGGCTCGGACGGAAATTGGATTAACGTGCTGAAAATATTGCGTCCGAAGCGATCAGCCCCGGGGTTGAGACCGCACCCAGTTCGTGCAGCGCAATCAGATGCGCCAGCACGTTGCGTGTCGCGGCGGGCAGCAGGGCCGGGGGAATCTCATAAATCTGCTGCGCGAGATTTTCGGCCGTGGCGGGGGAGCGGCTCAGGGCCGCAAGGATTTGTGCCGTGCGCTCACGCCGATGGGCGGCAAGCTCGGCCAGCCGGGCGGCAGGATCGTGGATTGCCTCGCCATGCGCGGGCAGCAATTGCGAAGCACCGGCCGAAGCAAGGCGTGCGAGCGTGCGGAAGTAGTCCGCCAGATCCCCGTCCGGAGGGGAAATGATGGTCGAGGACCAGCCCATTACCACATCGCCGCAAAAGATGGTTTCGTCATGACGAAAGGCCAGATGGCCGGCGAAATGGCCCGGGGTGTGGATTGCGGTAAGGCGCCATTCATCGGTCTCGATCACTGCGCCGTCGGCCAGCGGGATATCGGGGGCGAAATCGCGGTCCAGCCCTTCGCCTCCGTCGATTGCGCCTTCGCGTGCCAGCCGCTCCATTACTGCCGAACGACCGGATTCGGCAGGGCCAAAGCCCAGAATCGGGGCGCCTGTGGTCTGTGCCAAGGCACGGGCCCCTTCGGAATGATCAAGATGGGCATGGGTGACGAGGATATGGCTGATACGGCCGGCGCCAGCAGCGGCCAGAATTGCCTCGCGATGTTCGGGCAGATCGGGGCCGGGGTCGATCACGGCGATTCGCTCATGCCCCAGCAGAAAGGTGTTGGTGCCCGGTCCGGTCAGGGGCGAGGGATTGTTGGCGGTTATTACCCGCAGGGCTTTCTCGACGCTGGTCATGGAGGTAATCTAGCCGCCACAGCACCCGGATTCCAAGGGTGCGGGAAGGCAGGAGGCGATGAATTTCGACTGGCTGAAGCGGACGATGCCGCGCGGTCTTTACGGGCGGGCGGCGCTGATCCTGTTCCTGCCGGTCGTAGTGGTGACGGTTGTGGTCACCGTCATGTTCCTGCAGCGCCACTTCGAAGATGTGACGCGGCAGATGACCTCTGGCATGGCGCATGAGGTGGCGCTGGTCGCATCGCGCATCGAGGCCGCGCCCGATGAGGCGGCGGCGCGTGTGGCGGGGCGCGAGATCGCGGCACCTCTGGGGCTGGAGCTGGTTCTGCCGGCAGAGCCGGGGACCGAGTGGCGGGCGCTTTATGACCTTTCGGGTCGGGTGGTGATCGCCGAGCTGCATGAGCGGGTGCCAGATGTGCGCAGCGTCGATCTGAGCCACCGGCGCGAGGTGCGCGTTACCCTGCAGGGTCGTTGGGGCTATTATCAGCTGGCTTTCCCGCGATTGCGGGTCAGTGCCTCGAACCCGCATCAGCTGCTGGTGCTGATGACCGGCACCTCGCTGCTGATGACCGCGATTGCGACGGTGTTTCTGCGCAATCAGCTGCGCCCGATCCGTCGGCTGGCCCGCGCGGCCGAGGAATATGGCAAGGGACGCATCATCCCCTATCGGCCTGCAGGCGCTACCGAAATTCGCAGCGCGGGCACCGCATTTCTTGAGATGCGCGCCCGGATAGAACGCCAGAATGAGCAGCGCAAACAGATGCTCTCGGGCGTGAGCCACGACCTGAGAACTCCGCTGACCCGGTTGCGGCTGGGACTGTCGATGCTGAGCCCTGATTACCCGCCCGAGCCGGACGAGATCGCGGCGCTGGAAAGCGATGTCGCGGCTATGGGCACCATGGTTGACGCCTTTCTGGATCACGCGCGCGACGCGGCGCAAGACGCGCCGCCCGAGCCGGTACCGGCGTTGGACTTTGTTCGTGGCATCGTCGCTGACGCACAGCGCGGTGGGCAGGATGTCGTCCTGCACTCGGCGGCTGGCGATCAGTCCGGGCGGGCGACCTTTCGTCGCGACAGTCTGCGCCGAGCGGTCGAGAACCTGATCGGCAATGCCGTGCGTTATGGTGACCGCGCCGAGGTCGAGGCAGCTTTGGGGCCCAGCTATTTCCGCATCTCGATCGAGGATGACGGACCCGGCATCCCTCCTGAACGGCGGGAAGAGGCGCTGCGCCCCTTTACGCGCCTTGACCCAGCCCGCAACCAGAATCGTGGTCAGGGCGTAGGGTTGGGTCTGTCGATAGCCGCCGATATTGCCCGAGCCCATGGCGGGCAGTTGCGGTTGGGGCAGGGCGAGCGGCTGGGCGGCCTGCGAGCCGAGATTGTGATTCCGCGCTAAGCGGCGCAGTTGCGAGGCAACCCCGCGCAAGTTAAGGCTGTTGGAAAGACATAAGACAGAAGGAAAACCGCAATGCGGGCATTCGTATTTCCGGGGCAGGGTGCACAGGTCATTGGCATGGGGCGCGAACTGGCCGATGCCTATCCGGCAGCGAGCGAGGTCTTTGCCGAGGTGGATGAGGCATTGGGCGAAAGCCTCTCGGACCTGATCTGGAATGGCGATATCGAGACGCTGACCCTGACGCGGAACGCCCAGCCGGCGTTGATGGCAACCTCGATCGCGGCCTTTCGCGCGCTTGAGGCCGAGGGCTTTGGCATTTCGGACGCGGATTTCGTCGCAGGACATTCCTTGGGCGAATATTCGGCGCTGTGCGCGGCAGGCGCGCTGAGCCTTGCCGATACGGCGCGTCTGTTGCGCCTGCGTGGTCAGGCGATGCAAGAGGCCGTGCCGGTCGGTCAAGGCGCAATGGCAGCGATCCTTGGGCTTGATTTTGCCGCTGTGGACCAGATCGCGCGCGACGCGGCCGAGGGCGAGGTTTGTCAGGCGGCCAATGATAATGATCCCGCGCAGGTGGTGATCTCGGGCCATAAAGAGGCGGTCGAGCGTGCGGCGGCCTTGGCGAAAGAGCGGGGTGCCAAGCGCGCGCTGATGCTGCCTGTTTCTGCGCCTTTCCACTCGGCCTTGATGCAGCCGGCTGCGGCGGCGATGGCCGAGGCGTTGGCGGCGGTCGAGATTGCCGCCCCGGCTGTGCCCCTGGTCGCCAATGTCCGTGCCGAGCCGGTGACCGAGCCGGGCGCGATCCGGCGACTGCTGGTCGAGCAGGTGACCGGCGCGGTGCGCTGGCGTGAGTCGATTGAATTCCTTGCCGGGGCTGGTGTGACCGAGTTTTGGGAGATTGGCGCTGGTAAGGCGCTGTCTGGGATGATCAAGCGTATCTCGAAGGAAGCGGTGACCCGCAATGTCGGGACGCCTGCGGATATCGCTGCGCTGAAGGAATAAGAGCGGGGGCTCTGCCCCCCGCCTGACCGGCCCCTTGATGGGGCCGGTCAGGCGTTCCCCCGGGATATTTGAACACGGAAGAAGAGGCTTTGGGATGTTTGATCTGACGGGCAAGAACGCCCTTGTGACCGGCGCGTCGGGCGGAATTGGCAGTGCTGTTGCCGAAGCGCTGCATGCTGCCGGGGCGACGGTGGCGCTGTCGGGCACCCGCGAGGCGCCGTTGCGGGAGCTGGCTGAAAAGCTGGGTGAGCGGACACATGTCGTCACCGCCAACCTTGCTGACGCTGCCGCGGTTGAGGCCCTGCCCAGGGCGGCAGCCGAGGCCATGGGATCGGTCGATATTCTGGTCAACAATGCCGGCATCACCCGCGACAACCTTTTCATGCGCATGTCCGACGAGGAATGGGCGCAGGTGCTTGAGGTCAATCTGACGTCGAGTTTCCGGCTCTGCCGGGCTGTGCTGCGCGGCATGATGAAGGCGCGCTGGGGCCGGATCGTGAGTATCGGCTCGGTCGTGGGGAGTACTGGTAATCCCGGGCAGGGCAATTACGCTGCTGCCAAGGCGGGGCTTGTCGGCATGTCAAAGAGCCTTGCCTATGAGGTCGCCTCGCGCGGGATCACGGTGAACTGTGTTGCGCCGGGCTTTATCGAGACCGCGATGACCGACAAGCTGAACGATGAGCAAAAGGGCCGGATCCTTGGGCAGATTCCTGCCGGTCGCATGGGCTCTGCCCAGGAAATCGCCGCCGCTGTGCTATATCTGGCCAGCCCCGGGGCAGGCTATGTCACGGGCGCCACGCTGCATGTCAACGGCGGCATGGCGATGATCTGAAGGTGGTTTATGCGGGTTGCAAGATCACGTTCGCGTGCTATATCCCGCAAGCAAGCCTGCAGGGGAACCGCCCTGGGCTATGACCGGCAATCGCTGGAACATCTGGGCGGACTGCCCGCGAAAACGAGGAAGAGATATGAGCGATATCGCTGATCGCGTGAAGAAAATTGTCGTCGAGCACCTGGGTGTCGATGAGGACAAGGTGACGGAAACCGCCTCGTTCATCGACGATCTCGGCGCCGATTCGCTGGATACCGTCGAACTGGTCATGGCGTTCGAAGAAGAGTTCGGGATCGAGATCCCGGATGATGCCGCCGAAACCATCCAGACCTTTGGCGACGCGGTGAAGTTCATCCAGGGCGCGGTCTGATCCAGCCTTGAGAGATTTTCGGGGCGGTGCTTCCAGCACGGAAGCGCCGCCCTTTTCATATCCGGGCAGAAGGCTGTGCGGCCTTTGGGTGCCGTCAAAGAAAAAAGGGCCGGGGCTTTGACCCGGCCCTTGGTTTCTGTCCTTACTTGGGCATCGGGGCGGTGATGCCCTCGACGTAGAAATTGAGGCTTGCCAGTTCTTCATCACTTGCGGTCTGACCTTCGGCCAACCAGGCAGAGCCATCCTGCTTGTTCAGCGGGCCGGTGAAGGGGTGGTACTCGCCCGAGGCGATCTTGTCGCGCAGGGCCAGCGCCTCTTCCTTCACCTCGGGCGGGACCGCCTCGGTAATGTCGCCGATCACCACTTCGCCATCACCGATGCCCAGCCAGACGCCGTGCGATTTCCAGGTCCCGTCCAAAGCCTCTCCGACGCGCTTGATGTAATAGGGCGACCAGTTGTCGATGATCGAGGCGACGCGAGGCTTGGGCGCGAAATTCGTCATGTCCGACGCCTGACCAAATCCGAATGCCCCCGCCTCTTGCGCCTTGGCAAGCGGCGCAGTCGAATCGGTGTGCTGCATAAAGACGTCCACGCCCTCGGCAATCAGGGCTGCGGCTGCGTCGGCTTCTTTCGCGGGGTCGAACCAAGTGTAGGCCCAGACCACCTTCATCTCGACATCGGGGTTGACCTTCTTGGCGTGGATATAGGCCGAGTTGATGCCCTGAATGACCTCGGGGATCGGGAAAGAGCCGATATAGCCGATCTTGTTCGACTTGGTCATGCGCCCGGCAATGGTGCCAAGTACCGCACGCCCTTCGTAGAAGCGGGCGTCATAGGTGGCCACGTTCTCGGCGCGCTTGTAGCCGGTGGCGTGCTCGAACTTCACGTCCGGGAATTTCTTGGCGACGTTGATCACCGCGTCCATAAAGCCAAAGCTGGTGGCAAAGATCAGCTTGTTGCCGGCCAGCGCAAGCTGGGTCAGGGCGCGTTCGGCATCTGCCCCTTCGGGCACCGATTCGATGTAGGTGGTCTCGATCCGGTCGCCATATTCCTTTTCGATCGCCTGCCGGGCCAGATCGTGCTGATAGGTCCAGCCCCCGTCGCCCACCGGGCCGACATAGATGAAGCCTACCTTCAGCTTTTCCTCCTGCGCGAAGGCGGGCAGGGCCGAACTGGCCATCAGCGCCGCGGCGCTGCCAAGAAGGGTTCTGCGTTTCATGTCATGCTCCTTGCGGGTTGGTCTTTATTTCAGGGCGTGGAAGGGCCGGCCCAGGCTTGCGGGGGCAGCCCCCGCGCCCGAGCGGCCGAACTTCTGCCGGGCCGAGATCAGCACCAGCACGATGATCGTGGCGAGATAAGGCGCCATCGACAGCAGTTGCACCGGCACCGCGACACCCGCCGCCTGCAGGCGCAGTTGCAGCACCGTCACGCCGCCAAAGAGCCATGCGCCGGCAAGCACCCCCCAGGGGTTCCACTGCGCAAAGACCACGATGGCAAGCGCGATCCAGCCCGCACCGGCGGTCATGCCCTCGGTCCACTGCAAAACCGTAGCGATCGAGATATAGGCCCCGCCCATCCCGGCAAGCGCGCCGCCAAAGCCGATGGCGAGGATGCGCACCAGCCGCACCGGATAGCCCAGGGCATGAGCTGCGTCGTGGTTTTCGCCAACCGCACGCAGGATCAGGCCGGGTCGGGTTCGGGTAAGAAACCACCAGATCAGCGGCACCAGCGCCATGCCAAGCCAGATCATCCAGTTCAGCCCAAGGGGACCGGGCATGATTGCCGGGGCCTTCACGCCCTCATAGGGTTTGCCGAACAGTGCTGTCAGGCCCAGTCCGAAAAGTGTCAGCGCCAGCCCGGTCGCCACCTGATTGGAAAGCAGGAACTGTGTCAGCGCCGCGAATGTCATCGAGACTGCCATGCCAGCAATGGCGGCGGCAACAAAACCAAGCGCCGGGCTATCGCTGGCATGGGCGGCGGCAAAGCCTGCCAGCGCGCCAGTGATCATCATGCCCTCGACGCCAAGGTTCAGCACGCCCGCACGCTCGACCACCAATTCGCCAAGCGCGGCGAAAAGGATGGGGGTTGCCGCGCCAAGCAGCAGGATAAAAACGGAAAGCGGGTCGATCATCATGCGCGCCTCCGGATGCGGTAGCGGGTCAGGACGTCAAACCCCAGCAGGAAAAAGAGCAGCATTCCCTGGAACACCTGTACCGTGGCGGCGGGCAGGTTCAGCATCATCTGCGCCAGCTCTCCGCCGATATAGGTCAGGGCCAGCAACAGCCCTGCCAACAGGATTCCCAAGGGATGCAGCCGGCCAAGAAAGGCGACGATGATCGCGGTGAACCCGTAGCCTGAACCAAAGCTTTCGGTGATCTGTCCGCCCGGGCCTGCGACCTCGAACAGCCCGGCAAGCCCGGCAAGCGCGCCCGAGACGCCAAGGCACAGCGCCACCAGCCGTTCCGGCCTGACACCGGCAAAGCGCGCAGCGCGCGGAGCTGCACCAGCAGTGCGGATGTGAAAGCCCAGGATGTGGCGCGACATGATGAACCAGGTCGCCGCCAGGGCCAGCACGGCAGCTACGCCGCCCCAGTGCAGGCCGGAATTGGCGATCAGCTCTGGGTTCGAGGCGGATTCGTATTGCTGAAGGTTACGCGAGCCGGGAAAATTAAAGCCTTCGGGGTTTTTCATCGGGCCAAAGGCCATCCATGCCGCGATACGCTGCGCGACATAGACGAGCATCAGCGAAACGAGGATCTCTGATGCGCCGAACCAGTTGCGCAGCATGGCCGGGATCATACCCCAGGCCCAGCCCCCCGCCGCACCTGCGAGGATCATGGCGGGAAAGATCCAATGGGCCTCTAGCGGATAGGCAGCCAGCGCGACGGCCGCGCCGCTGATCGCGCCGATGATATACTGGCCCTCGGCGCCGATATTCCAGATCCCGGCGCGGAACCCCAGCGCCAGACCCGAGGCGATCAGGATCAGCGGCCCAGCCTTGACCAGCAGTTGCGGGCGCGAATAGCCCGAGGCGGGGCCGAACAGCGGGTCCCAAAAGATGGTGCGGATCGAGGCCACCGGGTCAAAGCCCATGGCGGCAAACAACGCGCCTCCGACAATGATCGTCGCCAGCACCGCAAGAAGCGGTGTCACCACCTGCCAAAGCAGCGGGGCCGAGGCGCGGGGCTCAAGCCTGAACATGTGCGACCTCCATGCCGTGCGCGCCGCCAAGCATCAGCCCGATTTCGTCGATCGTCAGCCCGTCGGTCGGATGCGGGTTTGAAAGCCGTCCCTGATTCAGGGCGCAGAAACGGTCAGAGAGCTCCAGCAATTCATCCAGGTCCTGGCTGATGACGATCACCCCCGCGCCTTCGGCGGCAAGATCCAGCAGAGCCTGCCGGATCGAGGCCGCGGCCCCGGCATCCACGCCCCATGTCGGCTGGTTCACCACCAGCACGCGCGGGTGGCTCAGCACCTCGCGCCCGATGACGAATTTTTGCAGATTTCCGCCGGACAAAGCCCCTGCCGCTGTGGCAGGGCCGGGAGTGCGCACGTCAAAGCTTTGGATCACCTGCCGGGCGAAATCCGTCGCGGCCTTGCGGTCGATCAGACCATGGCGCGCAAGGCCCTGACGCGAGGTTCCGGTCAGCAGCGTGTTTTCGGTCAGACTGAATTCAGGTACGGCGGTATGACCCAGACGGTCCTCGGGCACGGCCAAAAGACCCGCGCGCCGCCGCAGTTCAGGACCCGCCCGGGACAGATCCTTGCCCTCAAGAGTGACGGTGCCCGGCGCGGTCGGTGCCTCACCCGAAAGGGCCGAGAGCAGTTCTTCCTGCCCGTTGCCGGCGACGCCGCCGATGCCAAGGATTTCGCCGCTGCGCAGGGTCAGGGCGACATCCTTTAGCGCCATGCCATCACCCGAGGGCAGGGAAAGGTTGCGTACCTCAAGCACTGGCGCACCTGGCTTGCGGCCCGACCTATCCACCACCCGCATTTCTGCACCGACCATCATCGCGGCCAGTTCGCGGGCAGAGTGGGTGCGGGGGTTAACCGTGCCCATCACCTTGCCCTGACGCAGAATGGTGGCGCGGTCGCAATGGCTGCGGATCTCTTCCAGCTTGTGGCTGATATACAGGATCGCCGTGCCTGCTTCGGCCAGTTGGCGCAGGGTGGCAAACAGGATCTCGGCCTCTTGCGGGGTCAGGACCGAGGTCGGCTCGTCCATGATCAGCAGGCGCGGGTTCTGCAAAAGGCAGCGCAGGATCTCGACCCGCTGACGCTCGCCCGCCGACAGGGTGGCGATGCGACGGGCCGGATTCAGCGGCAGGCCATAACCCTGCGACAGCTCGGCGATCCGGCGCGACAGTTCAGCGCGTGGCGGCGGGTTTTCCATCCCCAGCGCGATATTCTCGGCAACCGTCAGCGCCTCGAACAGCGAAAAATGCTGAAACACCATGGCAACCCCGGCGGCACGTGCAGCCTTTGGGTCATGCGGCGCATAGGGTGCGTCCAGCAGGAGCATCCGCCCCTCATCTGGCCGCACCAGCCCGTAGATCATTTTGACCAGCGTTGATTTGCCAGCGCCATTCTCGCCCAGCAGGGCGTGAATCTCGCCCGCCGAGACGGTGAAAGAGACATCATCATTGGCGCGCACGCCGGGATAGGTCTTGCCCAAGCCCTCTGCTTGGAAAACATTCGTCACTGTCGCGCGCCTCGCTGACCTTTTCCGCCAGATTAGCGGTTTTCCGCCGCCGGGCAATTGCACAGTTGGGCAAATCACCCTTAGATTGGCGCCATGCCGGAAAATTCGCCCCGATTCATTCACCTTCGCACGCATTCCGAACACTCGCTGCTGGAAGGCGCGGTGCCGGTCAAAAAACTTGCCGATCTGGCGGCACAGAACGGTATGCCTGCTGTGGCGCTGACCGATACGAACGCGCTTTTTGCGGCGCTGGAGTTTTCGGTCAAGGCGCAGGACGCGGGCGTGCAGCCGATCATCGGTTGCCAGGTGACGCTGCAGGCAGAGATGACCGGCCCGATTGTGCTATTGGCGCAGAATGAGGCAGGCTGGCTGAACCTGATGGATCTTTCGACCTGCCTTTATCTGCGGGACGACAACTCGCTGCCCCATGTCACTGTTGATGAGCTGGAAACCCGGGCCGAGGGGCTGATCTGCCTGACCGGTGGGGCGGGCGGGCCCCTGGGGCAGCTGGTGCTGCAAGGGCGCGAGGCAGAGGCCCGTGGGTTGGCCCAGCGGCTTGCCGCCGCATTCCCGACCCGGCTTTATGTCGAGCTGCAGCGCCATCATGACGCCGAAGGCCAGCCCGTTCCCGAAGAGGTGGGCTCGGAAGGTGGTATGGTTGACATCGCCTATGCGCTGGATCTGCCGCTGGTGGCGACGAATGATGTCTATTTCCCCAAGCCCGATCTTTATGCCGCCCACGATGCGCTGATCTGCATTTCCGAGCGTGCCTATGTCGATCAGACCGCGCCGCGCCGCCGGCTGACCCCGCAACATTACTTCAAGACCGCGGCCGAGATGGCGACGCTGTTTGCCGACCTGCCCGAAGCGATCGACAATACCGTCGAGATCGCCCGCCGCTGCGCCTATGCGGTCAGCAAGCGCAAGCCGATCCTGCCGAAATTCGCTGATGATGAGGTCGAAGAACTGCGTCGTCAGGCGTGGGAGGGGCTGCGCGCCCGGCTGGCGGTTATCCCACATTCCGCCTCGGTCGAGGAATATGAAGAGCGGCTGCGGTTCGAGCTGGGCATCATCGAGCAGATGGGGTTCCCGGGCTATTTTCTGATCGTTGCCGATTTCATCAAATGGGCCAAGGAACATGGTATTCCGGTCGGGCCGGGCCGGGGGTCGGGGGCTGGCTCTCTCGTGGCCTATGCGCTGACGATTACCGACCTTGATCCAATGCGTTACAGCCTGCTCTTTGAGCGGTTTCTGAACCCCGAGCGGGTGTCGATGCCTGACTTTGACATCGACTTCTGCATGGATCGCCGCGAAGAGGTGATTCAATACGTTCAGGAAAAATATGGCCGCGACAAGGTCGGCCAGATCATTACCTTTGGTGCGCTGCTGTCAAAGGCGGCGGTGCGCGACGTCGGGCGGGTGCTGCAACTGCCCTTTGGTCAGGTGGATCGCCTGTCCAAGATGATCCCGGTCGAAGGCGTCAAACCCGTCAGCGTCACCAAGGCCTTGGCGGATGAACCGCGCCTGCGTGAGGCCGCCAAGGAAGAGGTCGTCAACCGCCTGCTTGATTACGCCTCAAAGATCGAAGGGCTGCTTCGGAACGCATCGACCCATGCTGCTGGCGTGGTGATCGGGGACCGACCGCTGCATCAGCTGGTGCCGCTTTACCGCGACCCGGCTTCGGACATGCCGGCAACACAGTTCAACATGAAATGGGTCGAACAGGCGGGTCTGGTCAAATTCGACTTCCTTGGCCTCAAGACCCTGACCGTGATCCAGAACGCGGTGGACCTGATCAACACCGGCGGGCGTCCCCTGCATGTCGCCGCCGATGGGCGCGAACTTTACCAGCCCGCAACGGGGGCCGAGAATCGCATCAACGCCATCCCGCTGGACGATAAGGCGACCTATGATCTGTTTGCCTCGGCCCGGACGGTGGCGGTGTTCCAGGTCGAAAGCTCGGGCATGATGGATGCGCTGCGGCGCATGAAGCCAACCTGCATCGAGGATATCGTCGCTCTGGTTGCGCTCTATCGCCCCGGCCCGATGGAAAACATCCCTACCTATTGCGAGGTCAAGAACGGGCTGAGGCCGCTTGAATCGATCCATCCCTCGATCGACCACATCCTTGCCGAGACGCAGGGCATCATCGTCTATCAGGAACAGGTGATGCAGATTGCGCAGGTCATGGCGGGCTATAGCCTTGGCGGCGCCGATCTCTTGCGCCGTGCCATGGGCAAGAAGATCGCCGAAGAAATGGCGAAGGAACGGCCCAAGTTCGTCGAGGGCTGCAAAGCACAGGGAATCGACACGAAGAAGGCTGGGGAGGTCTTTGATCTTCTTGAGAAATTCGCGAATTACGGCTTTAATAAATCGCACGCTGCCGCCTATGCCGTAGTCAGCTATCAGACCGCATGGCTCAAGGCCAATCACCCGGTTGAATTCATGGCCGCGGTGATGAACTGCGATATCCACCTGACCGACAAGCTGGCCGTTTACAAGCGCGAAGCCGACCGCATGGGGATCGAGACGGTCCCGCCCTGCGTGAACCGCTCGGCCGCGACCTTCAGTGTGCGGGATGGCAAGATCGTTTATGCGCTTGGCGCGTTGAAAGGTGTCGGGGTCGAGGCGATGAACCTGATCGTGCAGGCGCGCGGCGACCGGCCCTTTGCCGATATGCACGATTTTGCCCGCCGCGTGGACATGCGCCGCGTCGGCAAACGCCCGCTTGAGATGCTGGCCCGGGCAGGGGCCTTTGATGCGCTTGACCCGAACCGGGCGCGGGTTCTGAAGTCGCTCGATGGTCTCGTCGCCTGGTCCTCTGCGGTGCAGGAGGCGGCATGTTCAAGCCAGTCGTCGCTTTTCGGTGGTGGAGAGGATTTGCCGCCTCCTCGTCCCGTTGCCGCATCTGTATGGATGCCTGCCGAAAAACTGGCCGAGGAACATGCGGCCGTGGGTTTCTACCTGTCGGGCCATCCGCTGGATGACTACCTGCCAGCCCTGCGCCGCAAAGGGGTGCAGACACTGGCAGAGGTCACGCAGGCTGCGCAGGATGGTGCGCTGGTTGCCCAGCTTGCGGGGACTGTGGCCCATAGGCAGGAAAAAAAATCGGCGCGCGGTACCCGTTTTGCCTTTGTCGGCCTGTCTGATCCTACCGGCCTTTATGAGATCACGGTCTTTTCCGACACACTTGATGCCCATCGCCAGCATCTGGAGCCGGGCGAGAACGTCGTCCTGCAAGTGCAGGTCGAGCCTTCGGGGGATCAGGTCAAGCTGCTTGCCCGCTCGGTCATGCCGCTGGAGCAGGCTGTCGCGGATGCCGGTGCCAACCGCCTGGCGGTCGAGATTGCGGGGATCGAGGCGGTTCCCGGTATCGCCGAAGCACTGGCCCGCATCCAGGCCGAGGTCAACGCGCCGCCCCGCGCCCGTGGCCCGATCACGCTGCGGCTAAAAGACGGCGCAGATCTTGTCGATATCGAAATCACCGAGGATGCGCCCCTGACCACCCCCGCACGTCAGGCGCTGCGCGTCATCCCCGGCGTGCTTGAGGTAGTGGAAGAATAAGTCTTCACAAACAACGCCATGCCGTGTCAGATGCCACAGACGATTTAGTGCAGGAGTGATTGATGCTGTTTCCAACCATTGCCCAGGGTGTCGTCCCCAATGCTGACGGAGCAGTGACACGCTTTGTCTCGCCCGAGGTGCGGGGGAAATCCTGGTTTAACCCCGCAAAATCGGTCATTTTCGTTAACGGAATGCTGAATACGGGGATGGACCACAAGGCCAGCGCCGAAGCGTTGTCGTTGATGCTCGGCTGTCCGGTAATCGGTGTTTACAACAAGAAAGACGGTTTCTGGCGCGACCTTTACCAGTGTGTCACGGACAAGGCGCAGATGACCGGTCTGCAAACCAGCAACGTCAGTCACAATACAGACTGGATCAAATTCTTTGATAGCGTCTGGCAGTCTATGCGCAAGACCCGCCCGACCGCCACGAAAGAGGATCTGATTTACGAACTGCTCAGCTCAAATGCCGCGGCGCAATCGCTGTTTGCGCTGCTGGTCGGAACTCCGGGCGGGATGCTTGGGACGCCGATCTACTGTCACAGTCAGGGCAACCTTGTGACCTCAAATGCTCTGGCGGGGGTGACGCTTGCCAGAGGCGCAGGCGCAGTCCGCGGGCTTGAGGTGCACAGCTACGGTTCGCCCGCCCGCGGCTGGCCCGCTGGCCTGAACAGAACCAACCAAGCTTATACCTTTGATCCTGTGAGCTTCCTTGATCTGCGCATGGACTGGTCCAGCTCGAAAGTCGGTTTCAAGGTTGCGCATGGCTTTCTTGAATACGTCAAACAGGACGGGGAATTCGTCGTCAATCGCTTCCGCACTGGCGGCTGGGGGATGACGGTTAATATGGATGAAAAGGGGCTTGCGAAATATTGCGTGAGCCTTGGTACCAATACGCGCCGCCTTCGTGCGATCTTTGATCGCCTGGAGAAAGCCCATTTCACCGACAGTGACGATGTGGCGCTTGAGTATGTGGCGCTGCTTTCGGACAGCCAGATCAACGCGCTGCAAAGCACAGATCCGGTCCTTATCACCCAGTTGGTGCGCCTGCTGAAAGCGGGTATCTACACCACCGGCGAACGCCGCGCGGTTGAGCGGCTGGAAGCGGCCCAGAAGATCGCCTGATCCTTCGCACCATTGAAACAAAAAAAGCCCCGCTTTTGCGGGGCTTTCCTGTGGCGTGTCAGTTGCGCTCTTTGTCGACCATCTTGCCCTTCGAGATCCAGGGCATCATGGCGCGCAGCTTTTCACCAACCTTCTCGATCTGGTGCTCGTCGTTGATGCGGCGGGTCGCCTTGAAGAAGGGCTGGCCGACAGCATTTTCCTGCATGAAGTCGCGCACGAATTTGCCAGTCTGGATGTCGGTCAGGACCTCTTTCATGCGGCGCTTGGTTTCCTCATAGGGCAGGATGCGCGGGCCGCTGACATACTCGCCATATTCGGCGGTGTTCGAGATCGAGTAGTTCATGTTCGCGATGCCGCCTTCGTAGATCAGATCCACGATCAGCTTTACCTCGTGCAGGCACTCGAAATAGGCCATTTCGGGTTCATAGCCAGCTTCGACCAGGGTCTCAAAGCCCATCCGGATCAGCTCGACAAGGCCGCCACACAGAACGGCCTGTTCGCCGAACAGGTCGGTCTCGCATTCCTGACGGAAGTTCGTCTCGATGATGCCTGAGCGGCCGCCGCCGATGGCCGAGCAATAGCTCAGCGCCAGATCCATGGCCTTGCCGGTTGCGTCCTGGTGTACGGCAACAAGGCAGGGCACGCCGCCGCCTTTGACGTATTCGCCGCGCACGGTGTGACCCGGGCCTTTCGGCGCCATCATGATGACATCGACGCCTTTCTTGGGCTCGATCAGCCCGAAATGCACGTTCAGGCCGTGAGCAAAGGCGATGGCTGCACCTTCGCGCAGGTTGTCATGGACATATTTGCGATAGGTTTCGGCCTGAAGCTCATCGGGCATGGTGAACATGATCAGGTCGGCCCAGGCAGCGGCCTCGGCGATGCCCATGACCTTCAGTCCTTCGGCTTCGGCTTTCTTGGCCGAGGCCGAGCCTTCGCGCAGCGCGACAACAACGTTTTTCGCGCCCGAATCACGCAGGTTCAGCGCATGGGCGTGGCCCTGGCTGCCGTAACCCAGCATGGCGATTTTTTTGTCCTTGATCAGGTTCACGTCGCAATCGCGATCGTAATAGACACGCATCGGAATCTCCTGGCTATTGATGCCGGTGTTCTAGCAGCGATCAGGATTTGGTTCCGTGCAATCTTTGCGGTTTCTCTGGCTACACAGAGAAAACCATGCCATACTTGTGCCAAAGGTGAAATAATCATGCCTGATGCCACTGATCGCCGTATTTTGCGCCAGCTTTTGGCCGATCCCGGGATGGCGAATGCGGAACTTGCCGAGCGGGCAGGCGTGACGCCGGTCAGCCTGTGGCGGCGGCTGGAGCGGATGCGTGAAAATGGCGTGATCAGGGCTGTTGAGGCAAAGATAGACTGGCGTAAGCTTGGGTACGAGGTGCAGGTCAGTCTGCGCTTTACCCTTGATAAGACCCATCCGCGCGCTTTCGACGAATTCATCGCTGCCGCCCGGCAAGTGCCTGAAGTGACCGAGATTCAGACCTTTCTGGGCTCGGTGGATCTGCGACTGTCGGTCATTGCGCGCGATATGGCGCATTGGCAGCAGCTTTATCGGGAAAGCATCCTGACTTTGCCGCATGTGGCGGATAGTGACGCGCTGATGCTCGTTTCGACCATCAAGGACGTGCAGGAGTTGCCGTTGTGAGCGTCCAGCCTGATGCGACTGATCTCGCCATCCTGCGGCTTTTGGCCGAGGACGCAACGCGGGGCGCGGCAGAGATTGGCCGGATGCTTGGTTTAACCCAACCGGCGACCTGGCGCCGCATTCGCCGCCTGACCGAGACAGGGGTGATTGCTGGCCGTCGCATCGTCGTGAATGAGGCTGCGTTGGGTTTTGGGGTGACTGTTTTTTTGGGTATCCGGTTGGCGGTCAAAGGCCGCGTGAGCCTTGAGGACTTTGAACGTGCGGTGATGGCGATCCCCGAGGTGCAGGTCGTGCAGCATGTTCTGGGTCAGTTCGATTACCGGCTACGTATCCGCGCCCGCGACATTGCGGATTTTGAACGGATCCTGCGTCGCCGCATCATGACCCTGCCCGGAGTGGGGCAGGTCGAGGCGAACGTCATGCTTTCCGAAGAGCGTCGGCCGGGCCCGCTATAGACTGCGACCGAGGTTCATCGCTGAGAGCCCTAAAGGTTTTAGCGAAGCAATCAGCCTGCTTCCATCGACTCGAATGCACTCCCTGACTTCGGGAGGGTGTTTCTGGGAAAGCTTGGATGAGCCGGGATTTTTTGCGGGCAAGTCAATCAAGCCTGCCGGATTTCTGCGCCAGCTTCAAACAGAACTGGCGCAGAGAAGCGGTCGAATCACGGGCCGATGATGCGGCAGTCTTGTTGGCGAGCGGCAAGGCGGCCACAGGCCAGTTCTGCGGTGTCTTTTGTCATGCCAACAAAATTCGCCTCAAAGCCGCGTTTGGTACTGGCGACGCGGCTCAACGCGCTGCCAAGCGAGCTGTTTTCCTGCAAGGCCGTACGCAGCAAGGTCTGCTCGGCCTCACCCTGCGAGCGGAACAGGCCAAGCGAGATCCCCCACCGCTTTCCCTCGGAATTGCCGCTGCGCGATACGATTTCGGTCGCTTGCGGGGCATTATCCTCTTCGGGTTCCAGCGAGGCTAGGATAATGGTCTCCGACCGCTGAGCGGGGGCCGGGGTCTCCAGCAGCGCAATGCTTTCTGGTTGCGGCTCAGATGTCTGTACGAACAGAGAAGGAGAGCCCGCAGGCTGTTCGGCAGGCATCAGGCTTGCCGATTGACCGTCACGCGGCGCACGAACGGGGCGGTTGGCCTCGATCGGTTCACTGATGGGTTCCTGTGCATCGCCTTCCTCCGGTCGCGCTTCGGGACGTGCCGCGCGGGCAAGGACCTCGGGATCGACAGCGGCGTTTGCCACCGCTCCGGTGCCGGGCTTGCGCGCCGGTCGTGCGCTGGCGCTAAGTGTGCTGCCAGTGCTGGGCGCTGGGGCCGGAGCCGCTGCTTGCGCGCGTGAGACGGCGGCAGAGATGGCTGCCGGAGTAACCACGGCTACGGTTGAGGCCCGTGCGACCGGACGGTCCGAAACCGAGAGAGAGGCGCTGGCCTGCGCCTGGCGCGGCTCGACCCGTGCGACCTGCACGGTGCGGCGCACCTTTTTCTCGGCGACGAACTCTGGCGGCGCGGGCCTGACCTCACGCACACGGGTTGGGGCCTTTCCGAAACCGGCGTCGAGCAATTGCGCCATCACCGCATTGCGATGTGCGGTCGAGGTGCCGCCCAGAACAGTGGCAACCAGCCGTTTGGAGCCACGTTTTGCCGAAGCGGTCAGGTTGAAGCCTGCTGCCCGGGTATATCCCGTTTTGATGCCGTCCGCGCCTTCATAACCGTCAAGAAAGCGCCGGTTCGTGCTTGAAACGGTGGCAATCCCCGCATCCGCCGAACGGCGCGAGAAGATCGAATAATATTGCGGGAAGTCATAGAACAGCCGCCGGCCAAGAATGGTCATGTCGCGGGCGGTCGAATAATGCCCCTCGGCCGTAAGGCCATTGGCATTGCGGAAATTGGTATTGCGCATGCCCAGGGCGCGGGCGGTCTGGGTCATCTGGCGGGCGAATTTCTCTTCCGATCCAGCGAGACCTTCGCCGATCACCGTGGCTGCGTCATTGGCTGATTTCACTGCCGCGGCGCGGATCAGGTAACGCAACTCAATACGTTGACCGGGCTTCAGCCCCAGACGGGATGGCGGTTGCGAAGCGGCGTGGCTCGACACCAGGAACTTGCTGTCCAGACGCACCTGCCCGCGTTCAATCGCGGCAAAAGCCAGATACAGCGTCATCATCTTGGTCAGCGAGGCCGGGTGCAGCCGCGTATCAGCGTTCTGCGCGTAAATCTCTTGCCCGGACCTTGCATCCATGACGAAGGCCGCGAATGGGGCTCCGGCTACCGCCATGGGGAGCGCCCATGCGAATAGGATCATAAGTCCCAAGCGGACGTTTCTGGCGAATCTGCTCACTATCCCGGTCTCTTCTGCCTCTGAGGGTCCGTTCATTATGCAGACCCTTCGTTAATGAAATGATAATAGCATGGCTTGCCGGGTTCGGAAACTGCAAGTTTGCGACCTTATGGCGCAATATGCCGAACCCCGCTCAACCTTTGTGCAGCCCTTTGGGCGGCGGGGCTTATCAAGCCGAGGCAAAGCCTTTATATTCAGTGGCACAACCATCCGTAATTCTTTTGCAAGCGTCGTGACCAATCCGCATATGACCAATCGACCCGGGGACCGCGAAGAGGTCGAGCTGGGGGTTAAGACCCGCCCCCGCACGCAACGGCCTCCGATGTACAAGGTGCTGCTGTTGAACGACGATTTCACACCGATGGAATTCGTCGTTCATGTGCTGGAGCGGCTTTTCAACATGAGCCATGCTCAGGCGATCGAGATCATGCTGACGGTCCATCGCAAGGGGGTGGCCGTCGTCGGCGTATTCTCGCACGAGATTGCCGAAACCAAGGTGGCGCAGGTCATGGAACTGGCCCGCCGCCAGCAGCATCCGCTGCAATGCACTATGGAAAAAGAGTAGAAATTTGGCTGGATCGAGGCTGGAACTCGCATTTGGTGGCACGCCACCTGAGGGACGTTTATTGCTGATTGGCGCCGGGGCTGCGACGGATCTTGCGCCGTTTGAACCGGATCGCCTGCAGATCGTGCAGGGTTTTTACCCGGATCATCGCGCGCTTGTGGCGCAGGGGTATGAGGTCGTGACCGAAGCTTCGGGCGATTTCGACGGGGCGGTCGTCTTTCTGCCCCGGGCCCGGGCCGAGGCGCGGGCGCGTATTGCCGAGGCGGTCTCATGGCTGGCGCCCGGTGCCTCGCTGTGGATCGACGGACAAAAAACAGACGGTATCGACGCTGTGATGAAAGAGATGCGCGGCCTTGCTCCTGTCGATGAGGTGCATTCGCGTGCGCATGGCAAGATATTTCGCGTGATCTTACCCGCCCCGGGCTGGCTGCCCGACGGGTGGGCGGCGGCCGATCACGAGGCCGCACCCGGTATGGTCACACGGCCCGGGGTCTTTTCGGCCGACGGTCCCGATCCTGCCTCTCAGGCGCTTTTGGCACATCTGCCCGAAAAGTTGCCGACCCGCATCGTCGATCTTGGCGCGGGTTGGGGCTGGCTTGCCGCCGGCATCCTTACCCATCCCGGCGTCGAGGTGCTGCATCTGGTCGAGGCGGATGCCACGGCGCTGGCTTGCGCGCGTCGCAATGTCTGTGATCCGCGGGCACAGTTTCACTGGGCCGATGCGCTGGATTTCCGCCTGCCCGAACCGGTGAACGGGGTGATCATGAACCCTCCCTTCCACGAAGGGCGCGCCGCCGATCCCAAGCTTGGCGCTGGCTTCATCCGCGCTGCGGCGGGGCTTTTGACCGGGGCGGGGCGGTTGTGGATGGTTGCGAACCGCCATCTGCCCTACGAGCAGGTGCTGAGGGAATGCTTTGCTGATGTTTCGGAACTCGGGGGCGATTCCCGGTTCAAGATACTGACTGCGACGGGCGCGCGCCGCCCGGGCAGCAAGCGCCCCCAACCGAAAGGCAGGAAAAGATGAACGTGTCCATTCAGGGCAAGACCGCGATCGTCACCGGCGCTGCGCGGGGCATCGGTCTGGCCATCGCCCGCCATTTCGAGGAAGTGGGGGCCAATGTCATGTTCGCCGACAGCGACGAGGCCGCGCTGATGAGCGAACTTGGCGAACAGGCCGAGGGTGAAGGCCCGGTTCGCGCTTTTGCCGGGGACCTGGGCCAAAAACTGACGCTTGCCAATCTGGTCTCGGCCACCATCGACGCATTTGACCGGGTGGATATCCTCGTTAACGCGCATCGCATGGTACAGGGCTGCGACCCGCTGACGGTGAACGAAGAGCAGCTGGCCGACATGTTGCGCCAGAACATGATTTCGGGGCTGCGCCTGTCGCAGATGGTCGCAAAGCGCATGATGGCGCAGGCCGAGGACGCAGATGACGACGTGTTGCAGCATGGCGCGATCGTCAATCTGACCTCACTGGCGGCCGACTGGCCGCAGCCGCAGATGCTGGCCTATTCGATTGCCAGCGCGGCACAGGCACAGGCGACGCGTTCGCTCGCCTCGGCGCTCGCGCCCAAGCGGATTCGCGTGAATGGCGTCGCCTTTGCCAGCATCATGTCGAACAACGTACAGCTAAAGCTGCGCGAAGATCCCGGTCTGCGCGACCGTATGATTGCCGCCACGCCTCTGGGCCGGATCGCCGGAGCAGATGAGCTGGCCGCGACGGTGACCTTTCTGGCGAGCGAGGCCTCCAGCTTTGTCACCGGCCAGATCCTGCGCGTCGATGGTGGTCGCAGTCTGGGCGATCCGCTGGCGCCGGGGGTCTATTAAGACTTCTTTTCCTCGGGGTAAGCGGCTTTGCAGGCATCGACCGCAGCGCGGGCTGAGGGCATCAGCGCCTGCTTGCGCTGCAACAGGTTGTCGCGCTTGCGCGTCTCGGATGCGGGGTCGATGGGGACCCGATAACGTTCGGTATCCACAACATCGCGCAGACAGGGGCGATAGCCCAGACGGCGATTGCCCTCTTTGTCGATCCAGACATGGCGGCATTCGTCCCATTCGGTGCGGGTCACCGTGCGTTCCTGCCAGGCATAACCGCGTGCCAGATTGCCCTCGACCTCGGTCAGCAGATTCGAGACGGTGCGATACTCGCGGGTATTGCGGCTGATGCACTGTTCTTGCGGTGTGCCGCAGGCCGCTACCATCAGGACGGGCATCAGGGCAAGCAGGATGTTGCGGGTCATGGCCGTGCGCTCTAGTTGTTTGCAGCGAAAGCATAAGCCCGCCGCCGGGGCGGGGCAATTCACGAATGCGGAGGCGCGCCCATGGAAATGCAGGATCAGCGACAACAGGCTGCGGTCTGGTTCCGTGAGTTGCGCGACCGCATCGTCGCCGCCTTTGAAGGGCTTGAGGACCGGGGGCCCGGCACCTCTTCGCCTGGCCGGTTCGAGGCCCGGGAAACCCGGCGTGGCGAGGGTGGCGGCGGCGGGCTGATGTCGGTCATGCGCGGCGGTCGCGTCTTTGAAAAGGTCGGCGTCAACTGGTCCGCTGTGCATGGCGAGTTGTCGTTGCCGGCCCAGCAGGCCATGGCTGCGCGGGGTGTGCCGGGGATCGAGGACGATCCCCGCTTCTGGGCCTCGGGCATCAGTCTGGTGGCGCATATGCAGAACCCCCATGCGCCCGCGGTGCATATGAATACGCGCATGTTCTGGACACCCGGGGCGTGGTGGTTCGGCGGCGGTGCCGATTTGAATCCCTGTCTGGAATATGCTGAGGATACGGCGCATTTCCATGGTAGGTTACGCGCCGCCTGTGCGGCCCATGGGGCGGACTACTATGACCGTTTCAAGGCATGGGCGGATGAGTATTTCTTTGTCCCGCATCGCGGTCGGGCACGGGGCGTTGGCGGCATCTTTTATGATGATCTGAACAGCGGCGACTGGCAGGCTGATTTTGCCTTTACCAAAGCAGTGGGCGAGGCTTTTCTGCCCGCCTTCCTGCCGCTGGCGGAAAAGCGCATGGGTCAAAGCTGGGGCGAGGCTGAAAAGGATGCGCAGCTGATCCATCGCGGCCTGTATGCGGAATACAATCTCGTTTATGACCGCGGGACCAAATTCGGTCTAGCGACCGGCCACGATCCCGAAGCGGTGCTGATGAGCCTGCCGCCCCTGGCGAAATGGGTCTGATGCCGGACTGGCCAGACCTTTACCTGATGCGTCATGGTCAGACGGTCTGGAACGCTGAGGGGCGGATGCAGGGTCATCTTGATTCGCCCCTGACCAAACTGGGAGAGGCGCAGGCCCGCCGGCAGGCGTGGCTGGTCAGCCCGCTGCGCGGCATGGCGCGTTATGCCAGCCCCGCCGGGCGCGCGCAGCAAACTGCACGGATCGTCTTTGGCGATCAGGAATTTATCAGTGACAGCAGATTGCTGGAAATCGACATCGGCGCATTCACTGGCCTGACCTGGAGCAAGCTTTGCGCCGAACACCCCGATATCTGCGGGCGCGGTGGGCTTGACTGGTACGATCGCGCGCCGGGTGGCGAGCATTTTTCGGGGTTAGAGGCGCGTGTGCGGGCTTTCCTAAGCGATCTGCCCGGCCCGGCGATGATTGTCACCCATGGCATTACCTTGCGGATGCTGCGGCTGGTGGCGATGGGTCTGCCGCTGGTGCGACTGGCCGAAATGCCGGTGTTGCAGGGCGCACTGCATTTGGTCAGTCGCGGTCAGCATCGGATGTTTTTTTAAAGCCAGGTCTTCAGGCTTTGGGTGGTAAAGGTCGGGCGGGGTTGCCGACCACCGTCGCGCCCGGCGCGACATCATGGGTCACAACAGCGCCCGCGCCGACGATGGCTCCGTCGCCAACGGTGATGCCAGGCAGAATGATCGCCCCGCCACCGACCCAGACGTCATCGCCGATGGTAATGGGCTTGCCCCATTCCATTCCGGTCGCACGGCGTTGGCGGTCGCGCGGCCGATCCTCGGTCAGCAGCTGTACTCCGGTCCCGAACTGGCAGCGGGCGCCAATGCGGATTTCGCAGATATCCATGAAAAAACAGCCGTAATTGACAAAGCAATCCGGCCCGAAATGGATGTGTTTTCCGTAATCGACGTGGAAGGGTGTGCGGATTACCGCCCCGTTCCAGGTGCCCAGAAGCTGCGTCAGCGTCCGGGCACGGGTTTTGTCGCCTATGATCGTGGCGTTATAGTCGCGCATCAGCCCCTGTGCGGCCTTGCGCATCGCCACCAACTCGCCGTCCCCCGGATTATAGGGCCGGCCGGCCAGCATGTCCTCGCGCGCGGTCAAATGAAACCAAGCTCCAGACGGGCTTCTTCGGACATCATGTCCATGCCCCATTGCGGCTGGAAGGTCATCTCGACATCGACCTGTTTGACGCCGGGCAGGGCCTCGATCGCATCGGCGACCCAGCCGGGCATCTCGCCCGCCACGGGACAGCCGGGGGCGGTCAGGGTCATGACAATGCGCACGACATTGTCGTCGCTGATCTGGATGGTATAGATCAGGCCAAGGTCAAAGATATTGACCGGAATTTCAGGGTCATAGACCGTCCTGCATGCCTCGACCACGCTGTCATATAGCGGGTGTCCGGTCGTAGACGGCGCGATCAGCGGATCGCCTTCCTTGAGGTTTTCGATGCTCATGTGGCGCGTCCTGTAAAATCTTGGCAATTATATAAGACTTACGCCAACCATGGTCCAGAGCCGCTCAGAACCGGAAATTCAGCCGCCGCGCGACGCCGATGCTGACCGAGGGCTGGCTGCGCGTCTCGACCAGAGGGGAATCGCCTGCATCGCCAAGCAGACGGCCATAGCTCAGCCTGCCCATGACAGCCGTATCGGGCATGAACTCGTAACGCGCCTCAAGGCTGACGCGGGCGATATAGGCGCCGCCATCCGGGTCATAGACGGTTTTGCCGCTGGAGGCCGATTCGGCCGCAGTCACGCCGAAATAGGTCGAGGTAAATTCGCTGTTGCCAAGCCCAAGCTCAGCCCCGGTCCAAAGCGTCAGCTTGTCGCTGGCCTTGATACGATATTTCGTCCCGAGTTCGCCAACCACCCCGTGGTGGCCACCGAAACCTTTGCGGATCGCGCCATAGCTGGTGAACTCGCCCGCGCGCCAGGACAGTTTCACGCCGATTTCACCGGCATGGCCGATATCGTCCATGCCGCGCAGATCGTCATAGTCACTGGCGTCGCGCTTGCCGACATAGTTCAACGACGGTGAGATCGAGACCCCGTCCTCCCGGTCGCCATCACTGTCGGCATTGCGCAGGATCAGCCAGGGCGAGGCGTCAAGATTGTCCGAGCCCATGAATTCGGGGCTGTATTTCACGCCCAGACCGGCATCGAACGACAGCCCTTGCCCCAATCCCAGCGATTGTGCCGCGGCGGGCGAGGTCAGGGCAGTGGCGGCAAGAAGCGCGAGCGCAGCAATCCGGTACATGACGAATCCTTGTAGAACTGGCCGGACCCTGCGTCGAAACACGGGACCGGGCAAGCAGACTCTGGCGGCGGGTGCCACATTAATCCGGCACTGTTGCGCTTAGGACCGCTCGGCTGCTTCCAGACGTTCCAGCGCCTCCATCCACAGCGATTCGGCGCGCTGCATGGCCTCGGTTGCCTCGGCATGTTTGCGGCCCCAGGTCTCGGCCTTTTGGGCATCGTCATAGGTGGCGGGATCGGCCATGATCGCATCCAGCTTTTCCAGCATCGCGGTCAGCTTTTCCACCCGCTCTTCGGCACGGCGGGCCTCGGCGCGCAGCTCAAGGATCTTTTCGCGCGAGGGGCGTTTGGGTGCTGGTCTGGCGGCCGATTTGCCCTCGGGCTTTTCGTCGCCGGAAATCAGCATCTTGCGGTAATCGTCCAGATCGCCCTGCCACGGGCTGACGCCGCCCTGATCGACCAGCCACAACCGGTCGGCGACCAGATTAAGCAGATGCATATCATGGCTGACCAGCACGACCGCGCCGGTATAATCGTTCAGCGCCTCGGTCAGTGCTTCGCGGCTTTCGATATCCAGATGGTTCGTCGGCTCGTCGAGAATCAGCAGATGCGGCGCGTCGATGGTGGCAAGCAACAGGGACAGCCGCGCCTTTTGTCCGCCAGAGAGCTGGCCGACGCGGGTTTCGGCCTGCGCCTCCATCAGACCAAAGCCTGCAAGCCGCGCACGCAGTTTTGCCGGTGCCTCATCCGGGCGCAGCCGACGGACATGGTCAAGCGGGGTCTCGTCCAGCTCCAGCTCATCGACCTGATGCTGGGCGAAATAGCCGATGCGCAGCTTGCCCGAACGGGCGATCCGCCCCTCCATAGGCTCAAGCCGCTCGGCGAGCAGTTTTGACAGCGTCGATTTCCCCTGGCCGTTTCGGCCAAGCAGCGCGATGCGGTCGTCCTGATCAATACGCAGGTTCAGACGGCGCAGCACCGCGCGCCCGTCATAGCCGACCGAAACCCCGTCGAGAGAGATGATCGGGGGCTGCAACTGGTCAGGCTGCGGAAAGCTGAAGCGGTGGAATTTTGCCTCTTCCGGGGCGGTGATCGGCTCCATCCGCTCAAGCATCTTGACGCGGGCCTGTGCCTGACGGGCCTTGGTGGCCTTGGCGCGGAAGCGATCGACAAAGCTTTGCAGATGGGCGCGACGGGCCTCCTGCTTCTTGGCCTCGGCGGCCTGCAATGCGCGCTTTTCGGCCCGGGTGCGGGCAAAGACATCATAGCCGCCGGAATAGAGCACCAGCTTGCGATCTTCGAGATGCAGGATATGGCCGACGGCACGGTTTAACAGGTCGCGGTCGTGGCTGATGACGATGACCGTATGGGGGTAGCGCGCGAGATAGCTTTCCAGCCATAGCGCACCTTCCAGGTCCAGATAGTTGGTCGGTTCGTCGAGCAGCAGCAGATCCGGTTGCGAAAACAGCACGCCCGCCAGCGCGACACGCATCCGCCAGCCGCCGGAATAGTCGCTGGTCGGCCGCGCCTGATCCTCGGTTGAAAAGCCAAGGCCGCGCAGGATGGTCGAGGCGCGGGCCTCGGCTGACCAAGCGTCGATATCGGCCAGCCGGGTCTGGATTTCGGCGATGCGATGAGGGTCGGTCGCGCTTTCGGCCTCGGCCATCAGCCGGGCGCGTTCGGTATCGGCGGCAAGGACGGTATCAAGAACCGAAGTTGCGGTCCCCGGTGCCTCTTGCGCGACACCTCCGACACGGGCGCGGGGTGGCAGGGTGATTGCACCGCCGTCCAGCGACAGCTCGCCCCTGATCAGCCGGAACAGCGTCGTCTTGCCAGCGCCGTTCGGGCCGACAAGGCCGACCTTGTGCCCATCGGGGATAGTGGCCGATGCGTGCTCAAAGAGCGGTCGTCCGGCGATGGAAAACGAGATGTCATCAATACGCAGCATAAGGCCTCGCATGGCGCAAGCCGCCGTCCGCGTCAATGCCGCCCCCGGCTTTTCAAGCGCCGCCTGCCATGGTAACGGGGCGCGGATTTCCGGGCCATAGCGGCCGGAACAAGATAAAGGGACGACCAACATGGCCATCGAACGCACGCTTTCGATCATCAAACCCGACGCCACCAAACGTAACCTGACCGGCAAGATCAACGCCAAGTTCGAAGACGCAGGTCTGCGCATCGTCGCGCAGAAGCGCATCAAACTGTCGCCCGAACAGGCCGGCCAGTTCTACATCGTCCACAAGGACCGCCCCTTCTATGGCGAACTGGTCGAGTTCATGGCCTCGGGCCCGGTCGTGGTGCAGGTGCTTGAGGGCGAAAACGCCATCGCCAAAAACCGCGAAGTGATGGGTGCGACCAACCCGGCCAACGCCGACGAAGGCACCATCCGTAAAGAGTTCGCCCTGTCGGTGGGTGAGAACTCGGTCCACGGTTCGGATGCGCCGGAAACCGCAAAAGAAGAAATCGCCTTCTTCTTCTCGGGTCTCGAACTGGTCGGCTAAGTCCGGCTGCGAGTTTTGCGATTTCGGAAAGGCCGCCCGGTTGGGCGGCCTTTTTCATGCCTATTGGCGTTTTGCGGTCAGATCGAATGAGATGTTGACACCAAATCCCACGGTGCTTTCGTCGCCATAGCTGGTGCCGATGCCGAAATCGCGGCGATCGACTTGCAGGCTGCCCTTGGCCTGCGCCTTATCGCCGTTGACCGTCAGTTCAAAGGGCAGGTCGGTTTCCACTGCGTGCCCGGCGATGGTCAACCGGCCGCGGGCGATATGGGAAGGACCTGCGGAGGTGGCGGGCAGGATATCGGCCTCGAAAACCGCGTTCGGATGGGCGGCGGCGTTCAGAAAGTCCGGCCCTTTGGCCGTATCGCTGACCGCACCGAGCGTGAGCGAGGCGATATCGACATTGACCACCACCCGGCCGGTCTGGCTTTCAGGGTCATAGTCAATCACGGCCTGCCACTGGTCGAACCGGCCCGAAACTGTGCTGCCGGCTTGTGTAGCCTCAATGTTCAGCGTTCCCTGTTGTACCGCCCAGCCCGAGGTTGCGGCCGCCTGCGGGGCGCTGGCAGGAATGTTTTCCCCATCTTTGGTGGGCGCTGCTGCTATTGTCAGCGCCGCGCCAGCCCAGATTGCGATCCCCGCCAGCGCCGCAAGAAGATGCGGCAGCACGCCTGCAGTCGCTGTCGGAGGTTCTGGCGCGCGCCCGGGGTTGCCGGCCATGCGGCTTAGCGTGCCGTCGCGGTCAATGATGACATGCTTCAGCGCCCCAAGGATGTGCAGCAGGATCAGGCCGCCGAGCAGCAGCCAGCCCAGCTTGTGAAAGGCGGCAAAACGTTCGGCCAGTGCGGCGTCCTCGGGAACCATGGGCAGGCGCTGCCCAAAGGGCCAAAGGATGCGGGCAAAGCCGCCCGGCGCCGCCGAATGCAGCAGCCAGCCAGAGATCGGCATAATGATCATGCCGATCCACAACCCCCAGTGCACGGTCTCGGCGACAAAACCTTCAAGCCTCCGCCCGGGGTGCAACGGGAGGGGTTTTTTCTGGGTCAGCGTCCACAGGATGCGCAGGACGGCAAGGGTCAGGGCCGTCACACCCACGGTCTTATGGACGGAATAGGTCTGAAATATCGCCTGAAGCTGCGCTTCGCCCCCTTTGGGCAGGCTGCCCGCGTAAAGTCCCAGCGCGATTGCAGCAAGGATCAGAGCGGCAACCGTCCAGTGGAAAAAACGGGCGACCCAGCCATAGGCGCGGGCGGTATTGCTGGCATTCATCAATTTTCTCCCATCGCTTCGCGCCAATGGCGCCGGCAAAGCGAGACATAGGTTTCATTACCGCCAATCTGAACCTGCGCGCCATCACGTAACACGCGACCTTGATCGTCGTGGCGTACGACCATGGTGGCCTTGCGTCCGCAATGGCAGATGGTACGCACCTCGCGCAGATCGTCAGCCAGCGCCAGAAGTGCCGCCGAGCCGGGGAAAAGCTGGCCGCGGAAATCCACCCGCAGGCCGTAGCACATCACCGGCTGGCCCAGATCGTCGGCGACGCGGGCAAGTTGCCAGACCTGTGACTCGGTCAGGAACTGCGCCTCATCGACAAAGATGCAGGCGGCGTCGCGGCCTTCGGTCTGGATCAGCGCAAACAGATCTGCCTCGGGGGTGAAGCTCAACGCATTTTCGGCGATGCCGATGCGGCTGGCGATGCAGCCCGGACCGGCGCGGTTGTCAATCGCCGCGGTCAAAAGCAGCGTCTGCATCCCGCGTTCGCGGTAGTTGTAGGACGCTTGCAGCAAAAGCGTACTCTTGCCCGCGTTCATGGTGGAATAGTGGAAATACAGTTTGGCCATGGGCGCAGATAGACGCGCGGGCAGGGGGTGGACAAGCCGCTACAATATGCAGGCGGCCTGTCCCAGGGGCCGGTCAGGCCCGTTGAGCGGCTTTCGGCGCGCGCGAGGGCCGACGCGCGGGACGTTTGCGTGCCGCGCCAGCACCCTGAGGGCGTCCGGCCGGGCCGCCCCGTTCGCGAATCTTGGCGGCCTCAAAGGGCTCTTCACCACCCACAATGGCGATTTTGGCCTTCATTGCCCTTTCGATGGCCCGCAGTTCTCCGATCTCGGCAGGAGAGCAGAAGGCGATGGCGCGCCCGTCACGTCCGGCGCGGGCAGTGCGGCCGATGCGGTGCACATAGTTTTCAGGCACGTTCGGCAGGTCATAGTTATAGACATGCGCCACCTCGGGGATATCGAGGCCGCGTGCCGCCACATCGGTCGCCACCAGAACCTTGGTGTCACCGGCACGGAAGCTGGCCAAGGCGCGCTCGCGCTGACCCTGGCTTTTGTTGCCGTGGATGGCTGCGACCTTAAAGCCCCATTTCTCAAGCAGTTTCGACAGCTTTTCCGACCCGTGCTTGGTGCGGCCAAAGACAATGGCCAGCTCGTCGCGGTGCTTTGACAGATATTCTGCCAGCAGCGTCGCCTTGTCGCCCTGATTGACGAAATGCACGCCCTGTTCAATCTTTTCAGCGGCCTGACCGGGCGGGTTCACGGCAACGCGCACGGGATCGGTCAGATAGCTGTCGGCCAGCTCTTCCATCAGCTTAGGCATGGTGGCCGAGAAAAGCAGCGTCTGTCGTTCGCGCGGCAGCATCTTGGCGATGCGACGCAGCGCGTGGATAAAGCCGATGTCCAGCATCTGGTCGGCCTCGTCCAGCACCAGATATCTGGTCTGCGACAGGTCAATGGCACCGCGGTCGATAAGGTCGATCAGGCGGCCCGGCGTTGCAATCAGCACATCGACGCCGCGTTCAAGGCGCTGGACCTGAACGTTGATCGAGGCGCCGCCCACGACGCGGTACTGCCGGATCGGGGTGCCGATGGCATAGTTGTCGATATTCTCGGCAATCTGCGTCGCAAGCTCGCGCGTGGGCGCAAGGATCAGGGCGCGGCAGGTGCGCGGTTCGGGTTTGCGGCCGATGTTCAGCAGCCGGGTCAGCATCGGCAGGCCGAAAGCCGCCGTCTTGCCGGTGCCGGTCTGGGCAAGGCCCAAAAGGTCGCGACCCTCGACGATCGCAGGAATGGATTTTTCCTGAATGGGTGAGGGGTTTTCGATCCCCAGTCCCGACAGGTTGATCGCCACGCGCGGATCGATCCCCATCCGGGTGAAGGGGGTGTCGATCTCGGGGATGGCGCGGCGGATGAACTTTTCTTCCGGCTCGCTTTGATGGCGGCGATGAGAGGCACCGGGTTTACCACCACGGAAATGCGGTTTGCCGGCGCGCGGGCCACGGGGGTTGCCCGGACGGTTCGTACGGAAGGATTCGTTAGTCATAACGTCTTTCAGCCAGGTCGCCCGCGTATCGGCGCGCATGGCAGGGGCCACGCAGATTGCGTGACAGGTTGCGAGGGGCGGGCGCGATACGGCAAAGCCCGCAAGCCTCCCCGCGTGAATGGGAAACCGGAGGATATGTTGCCGACCTGGCGCATAAGGCGCCGGCTGCTCACGCGGCAGCGGGCGGCAACGTTTCGCAAATGAGGGCTGGCCCCACGAAAGTCAAGCGCGATCAGCCGAATCCATCCAGATCGTCACCGGACCGTCGTTGATCAGCGACACCTGCATATCCGCGCCGAATGAGCCTGTTTCAACCGGCAGACCAAGCGTACGCAACGCCTCGGCAAAGCGCAGATACAGCGCCTCGCCCCGTTCGGGGACCTCGGCAGAGGAAAACCCGGGGCGGTTTCCGGTGCGGGTGTCCGCGGCAAGGGTGAACTGGCTGACGACCAGAACCGAGCCTCCGATATCCTGAACCGAGCGGTTCATCTTGCCGGCCTCGTCGCGAAAGATGCGCAGCCTGGCAATTCGCGAGGCCAGCTTTTCGGCGGCGTCATCCGGATCTCCGCGCATGGCGCAGACAAGGACCAACAGTCCATGGCCGATGCGGCCGATGGCTTCGCCCCCGACCTTTACCTCGGCTTCAAGCACGCGCTGGATCAGGGCGCGCATCTTAGCTGTCCAGCATGATGCCCAGAACGACGAGCATCAGTCCCAGAACCGAGGCGGCAAGCGCCGCCATGTTGACGGCTACGACCTTGCGCATGGCGGCCCGCATCTCGGCATCGTCCGTGATCCGCGCCTTGGCCCGTGCGGCGGTTATGATACACCATGCCAGCGCGATCAGCCCGACCACGGTCAATGCGGTTCCGCTCCAGATCAGCCCGTCCCAGATCGTCATGTTTTCGCCTCCGTCTGCCGGCGATGGCGTAGCGGCGATTGCACCCGCCCGCAAGACCGCCTAGACCCGCGCCAAAACCTCAAGGAGCGGAACATGCAGGACGACAACGCCTATGGCATCGCCGCCGGCGAACTGCGCCAGTTCATCGAGCAGTACGAGCAGCTCGAGGCGGAAAAGAAGGACGTGACCGAACAGCAAAAAGAGTTGATGGCCGAGGCCAAGGCCCGCGGTTACGACACCAAGGTGATGCGTAAGGTGATCGCGCTGCGCAAACGCGACAAGGACGACATCGCCGAAGAGGAAGCGATCCTGGAAATGTACAAAGCCGCGCTTGGCATGGTCTGAGCGCAAAGGGCAGGGCGCCGGATCTCCGGCGCCTTTTTCATTATGGCGTGATGAATTCGATGCCGGGCAGGGCCGCGATTTCAGCGATGTCCTGATCATACGCGGCGGTGATGCGGTCCACCATCTCTTGCGTCCAGCCGGGCAGGCTCACCTCGACATGAATCTGATCGGGCAGGGCATGTTTTTCAAGCGCGGCGCTAAAGATGCGGCGGCGGCTTTCAACGGTCAGATCGGTTTCCTGAGCCAGTGCCTCTTTGACCATCCGGATGCCGTCAGCGTGCATGATATCGCCCAGGATCTGCAACCCGGCTCGCAGCGGCACATCTGCCGGCATGGTCGAAATACAGCGCACCACCTCGGGCCAGATCAGCGACGTATCCTCGTGGCACCAGACGACCAGTCGCCGCCCGCCAAGCTCTGCCTGAATGCGCTGAATGGCCGGAGCCCAACGCATCGCCTCGGGATCGATTCCATTCATCAGATCTGCGTAGGTGCTGCCTGGTTCCCGCGACAGGACAAAGGGAATCAGCGTCGCCGGGTTCTTGATTGCAATAAAGAATTCGACCTCGGCACTGGGGAACAGATTGGCCAGCGCCACCATCTTTTCCCCCGCTGATACATAAAGTCCCTGCGGGGAAAGCGCCCGGATCGCCTTGCCTAGAAAATGGGCGGTACTGAAGATGATCCGCTCTGGCTCATCTGATTCAAGCAAAGCATCCAGCATCACCTGTTCCATTTCAGGTGTCGCCGCCTGACCACGCAGCGAGAACAGGACATCCCTGAATACTTCACGATGCCTGTTCGGAGTTACCGGTTCGATTCCGTTGCGCAAAAGCCAATCACGGTTTTGTGAAAGTGTCTTGATCATGCGGTCGTGATCTGTGCCGTGAACCCCGCAATGAAACGCGATCTGCATCTGCCTGGAACTCCTCAATCGTTTCGGAGCACAGTAGCCCCCAAAACTGCTGTGGAAAACCTCTGGTCGCAGGTTTCAGCCGGAGGATGAGAGCTTCCTGTAGCGCGGCGCGGTTTTCATGTTTGGTTAACGAAATACGCATCGCGTTCAATCTGAACTCATTGGTTTTACCCGCCGTCAATCTTTCCGGTTGTGCGTCATGCATTGAACAATGCGGGATTTTAGCAATACTATTTTAAACCATCCGCCTTGCTGCAATTTGTTCGAGAAGCTTTTCAGGAAGAACATCGCACGATGGAAATACTGCAAGATGTCGAGGAGATGCTCGAGGCCCGCTCAGCGCAAGTCGTCTGGGAATACTATGTCGCGCGCTTGACCGACCTGGGCTTTCCCAATGTCTTGTATTACGGGACGCGGATCCTCGACAGCACGTCCCGGCGGATGATCGACGACAGTGTCCTGCTGTCCAGTTATGACGGGTCCTTGCTGGAAGAACTGGTCGACCTTGGGCTGTTTGACAGTATGCCCATGTATCTATGGCTGGTTGAAAACCCGGGCTGCGATAGCTGGGACTGGATCCATCGGCGGCGGCTTGAGGGCTTGCTCAGCCCCCGGGAAGAGCGCGCGCTGGATCTTTTTGCGCGGCATGGCCATGTCGCAGGTTATGGCCTTGGTCTGGGCGATGGGGTCAAGCGCCGTCGCGGGGGCGTTCTTCTCAGCGGAAAGCCGGGGATGTCGCAGCATGAGCTGGATCAGCTCTGGACCCAGCGGGGCAGGCTGATCCAGGCGCTGACCGGGCTTGTCCATCTGCGCTTGTCGACGCTGCCTTATGCAGAACCCCAGGATGTCCTGACATTGCGCCAACGCGAGGTGCTTGAATGCATCTCGAGCGGGCGGACCACACAAGAAATCGCCGACTTGCTGGAGGTCGCCCCGGCCACGGTCGAAAAGCATTTGCGTCTGACACGCAAGGCGCTGGGTGCAAGAACAACTGCTCAGGCAGTTCTGCTGGCGATGCGGCGCAGGCAGATATTTTCAGAACGGCGCGAGCCCTGCATGACAAAAGGCAACGAAAAGGCAAAGGCCAGCAATGATGAGCCGGGCCAGTTACACCCGTGGAGCCTTTCCTCTCGCCTGCCGCCCATGCGGCTGACCCGGGCACCCAGCCGGGGTAACTAGAGGGGAAGGGGCGGGCTAAGAGATAGAAAAACGCCGGCCACAAGGGCCGGCGTTCCTTTTGGGTCTGGAAGGGGTGGGATCAGGCGCCAGCGCGGGTCTTGGCGACCTCGGCGGCGAAATCCTCTTCTTTCTTCTCGATGCCTTCGCCGACCACGACGCGGGCAAAACCGGTCACTTCCAGTCCGGCCTCTTTAGCGGCTTCAGCAACGGTCACGTCGGGGTTGATGACGAATTTCTGGCCGAGGAGGGTCACTTCCTCAAAGAATTTCTTCATCCGGCCTTCGATCATTTTCTCGATCACCGCTTCGGGCTTGCCCGATTCGCGAGCTTGCTCGGACAGGACGGCCTTTTCACGCTCGACCAGCGAGGCGTCCAGATCGGCCTCGGACAGCGAGGCCGGGTTGGTCGCCGCGATGTGCATCGCGATCTGTTTGCCGACTTCCTGCGCCTTGGCCTTGTCGCCTTTCAGCGCGACCAGCACGCCGATTTTGCCCATGCCTTCGGCAGCAGCGTTATGAACATAGGACACGATGGTGTCGCCTTCCAGAACGTGCAGCCGGCGCAGGGTCATGTTCTCGCCGATGCGGGCGATGGCATCGGTCAGAACCTCTTCGACCGGGCGACCGTTCAGATGCGTGGCTTTCAACACCTCGACATCGGTCGCAGTGTCCAGAGCGACGTTGGCGATTTCGCGTACGAGTTGCTGGAACTCGGCGTTTTTGGCAACAAAGTCGGTTTCCGAGTTCAGCTCAACAGCGACACCGCGGCCGTCGCGAACGGCAACGCCAACCAGACCTTCGGCAGCGACGCGGCCCGATTT
>Ga0182743_1000733_pt1 | contig 37026 bp, 35 predicted proteins | sample eDN3rd30CKraftOP_FD_128522 | JGI IMG/M metagenome (GOLD analysis project Ga0182743, IMG submission 128522) | Enriched Organic Plus compost microbial communities from Emeryville, California, USA - eDNA 3rd pass 30_C Kraft OP (version 2) (version 2) ... | reverse complement strand
TATTTTCGTATATTACATATATCATAAAAATGTTCAATATTTCCGTGATGAAACCCTCATAATTGTCTAGATCGTATCGTGAGATCGCGTCTCATCGCCCCTATAAAAACAAAAATTACATACAGATGAAAAATATCTTAGTCCCCACCGATTTTTCAGAAAATGCAAATAATGCATTTCTGCACGCCTTAAAAATTGCCAACCAGCTGGATACACAATTATATGTACTGTATTGCTATCAGACACCTGTTGTCTCTTTTTCGCATGCCGGCCAGCCCACGCTTGTAGATGAAGTCTATAAGGAAATTGAACTGTCCAAATTTGACTTTTACAAAAAGCAAACCCCAAAGTTGCACCAATTGGCAGAGGAAAATAACCTGGACCATAGCAAAGTCATCTTTTTGTTTGAGTATGGCACAGTCGTTCAAGCGGTCATAAAGACCATAGAAAGTGAGCAGATCAAACTCATCGTCATGGGTACATTGGGAGCAAGTGGCCTACAAAAGCAGATTGTAGGAACCAATACGGTCAACGTTATCAAGAATACACGTGTACCTGTTTTGGTCATCCCTACACAAGCTTCGTTTACGACTATCAAAAAAGTAGCCTTCACGACCCTATTCCGCGAAAAGGACAAAGCCGCCCTGCAGGAAATTCTGCAGCTGGCTTCTTATGTAGATGCGCATGTACATGTATTGCATGTCTTCGATACCCAAAGCTCCACAGCAGATATCTTGCAGTACAGCGAGCAGTGGCGAAAATCATTTGACGGCAATAACCTGGATTTTGTCTTTCTCGAAAAGGAAGGAAGCGTGGAAGATACCATCGACACATTCATGCAGGACAACAACATTGATCTATTGGCTGTGATCAAAAGAAATCGAAACTTCTTTGACCGGATCATGAGCTCAAGCTTTAGCAACAACCTCGCTTTTCATGCCACAACACCGGTATTGGTGTTTCATGAGGAATAAATTAGGTAGACTTCCGAAGTTTCCCAAAAACTTCGGAAGTCTACCTCTATTTTCTTACAGCGAAGCAATAGCCGCATTCAAGGTTGCGGATGGACGCATAGCTGGAGAGGCCAATTCATCATTAGGGAAATAGTATCCACCGATATTTTGTGCCTTTCCTTGGGCTGCGATCAGTTCTTCGTTGATCTTGGCCTCGTTTGCTGCAAGGGATTTGGCCAATGGCGCAAACAAAGCTGCCAATGCAGCATCTTTTGTCTGTGCGGCCAAAGCTTCTGCCCAATACAGAGCCAGGTAGAAGTGCGAACCACGGTTGTCGATCTGTCCTACCTTACGCGCAGGAGATTTGTCATTCGCCAAGAACTTCGCATTAGCTTCATCCAAAGCATCCGCCAATATCTGTGCTTTCGGATTGTTTTGTGTTTGTGCCAAATGCTCAAGGGAAGCCTGCAAAGCCAAGAATTCACCCAATGAATCCCAACGCAAATAACCTTCTTCCAAAAACTGCTCGACATGCTTAGGCGCAGAACCACCTGCTCCGGTTTCAAACAATCCACCACCATTCATCAACGGAACAATGGACAACATCTTGGCCGAAGTACCCAATTCCAATATCGGGAACAAGTCCGTCAGGTAGTCACGCAATACGTTTCCAGTGACCGAAATTGTATCTTCACCTCTACGGATACGTTCTACCGAGAACTTTGTCGCTTCAATAGGCGAAAGGATACGGATATCCAATCCTGTCGTATCGTAGTTTGGCAGATAGGCATTGACCTTCTTGATGATCTCCCTATCATGCGCCCTGTTTTCATCCAGCCAGAACACCGCAGGGGTATTGGACAGACGTGCACGGTTTACGGCCAATTTGACCCAATCCTGTATCGGCGCATCCTTGGTCTGGCACATTCGGAAGATATCGCCCGCTTCTACAGGTTGCTCCATCAATACCTGCCCATTGCCATCCACTACGCGGATCGTACCGTTGGCCGATGCATGGAAAGTCTTGTCGTGCGAACCGTACTCTTCGGCTTTCTGTGCCATCAAGCCTACATTTGGTACCGAACCCATGGTCTTTGGATCATAAGCACCATTGGCTTTACAGTCTTCGATCACGGCCTTGTAAACACCTGCATAAGAACGATCCGGAATAATTGCCAAGGTGTCGCGCTCTGCACCGTCCTTGTCCCACATCTTGCCACCGATACGGATCATGGCCGGCATAGATGCATCTACGATCACATCCGAAGGTACATGCAGATTGGTGATCCCCTTGTCCGAATTGACCATCGCCAGATCTGGCCCATTATGGATAGCAGCTTCGATAGCAGCTTTCACTTCAGCTTCCTGTGCATGGCCCGCGATCTTAGCATAGATCTCTCCCAGACCGTTGTTTTTATTGATACCCAATTCGGCAAATAGGCCACCGAATTTGGCAAATACATCCTTGAAGTACACCTCGACGATAGCGCCAAAAATAATCGGATCCGACACCTTCATCATCGTGGCCTTGAGGTGTGCGGACAACAATACACCTTGTGCTTTGGCTTCTTCTATCGCTTGTGCGACAAAAGATTTCAATTTGGCCACATTCATGACAGAGGAATCGATGACCTCACCGGCTTTCAGATCGGCCAAACCTTTCAATTCGGTCACTGTGCCGTCTTGGGCAACGAATTCTATTTTGTACTGTGTGTCGTTAGCTACAGTTACGGATTTTTCCGTCGCGTAGAAATCTCCTTCGCTCATCGAGGTGACTGCGGTCTTACTGTCGGCAGCCCATGCGCCCATACGGTGCGGATTGGTCTTGGCATAGTTTTTCACAGCCTTTGGGGCACGACGGTCTGAGTTACCCTCACGCAATACGGGGTTGACGGCAGAACCCAACACACGCGCATATAGTGCTTTGATAGTTTCTTCTTCCGCATTGCCCGGCGCATCCGGATAGTTTGGTACGGCATAGCCGGCTTTCTGCAATTCGGCAATAGCGGCCTTCAACTGGGGAATGGAAGCCGAAATATTGGGCAATTTGATGATATTGGCATCCGGAGTGGTTGCCAATTGACCCAACTCTGCCAAAGCGTCGGAAGTCTTTTGGTCTTCCGTCAAATAGTCGTTAAAATTGGCCAGGATACGTCCTGCCAATGAAATATCCCGAAGTTCTACAGCTACATTCGCCGTTTTGGCAAATGCCTGTACAATAGGTAGAAAAGAGTAAGTTGCCAGTAATGGCGCTTCATCTGTCTTGGTGTAAATAATTTTAGATGACATAGTTTCTATTGAAATTATATGAATTTTTCGTTATCAAAATTTGAATTTCGGCAATAGAACACGCCTATTTTAAAAATTCGCCTAAAGATAAGAAAACCAATGGAAATAGCCATAAAAGGTTTAAAAATGGCAGTGACAAAAAAATAGATGGCAGGAATAGATTATTTTGATTTGAATTATGATTTTATATCAAGCTTATTTGCGAAAATTCACCGAAGTTTTGCAAACTTTAGCGAAGTTTGCACACGTGTTATGAAATATTACCTTTCTGCCGTAACAGGCTTTGCTATCTGGGGTACATTTGCATGGGTACTAAAGCCTTTAAGTGCTTTTGCAGCGCTTGATATCCTTATCCATCGTGTCATTTTCGCCACTATCAGTATTGTTGTTGCCTGTATTGTTTTCAGAAGAAAGGAAATAACGGCCAGTATACATTATCTCTCGGATACACCCCGCAAAGAAAAATTTATGTTGGCGATAAATATTTTTTTGAGTGCTGTAATGCTAGGTCTGAATTGGTTTTTATTCATATACGTGATGAATTCCGTCAGTGTCAATGCAACATCCTTGGCGTATCTGATCTGCCCTATCTTAGCCACTGTACTTGCCCGTATTTTCTTACATGAGCAACTGAACAAGGGACAATGGCTTGCAGTACTGTTGAGTGTGGTGAGCTGTGTGATCCTGGCGTATGGTCATTTTATGGATCTTCTTTACAGCATGTTGATCGCGTTGTCCTATGCAATCTACCTTGTGCTCCAGAAGAACAGGTTTCGGATGGACAAATTTATTACATTGACCTTACATATCGTCCTCAGTACCTTTCTACTTCTCCCGATATTACTGTTTGTAGATGCTACAGATACGAAACCTGTTCTGTTCTATAGCTTGGTGACAGTCATAGCGGTAGTCTATACCATTATCCCACTATTCCTCAACATTTATGCTTTAAAGGGCTTAAACTCCTCCATTGTAGGTACCTTATTATACTTAAATCCGATTATCAGCTTTTTATTGGCTGTCTTTTATTACAAAGAGCCTATCAACACCGCACAGATCGTTGCCTTTGGAATGATCTTTACAGCTGTTGTCGTATTTAATGTTGCTTATCTTTATGGAAAGAAAAGGAATATAGATCACTAACCACAAACTGCTCATCGTATCTATCTAAAAAAACCAATTCCTTCCAAATTTGTTCATTTATATAAATACAAAAAACAATGCTATGAGAGCTATTTGGACGGGAGCCATTGGGTTTGGACTGGTCAACATTCCCATCAAAATCTACAGTGCGACACAAAGCAGTGCACTCGACCTGGATATGCTCGATCGTAAGGACCGTTCAAATATCCGGTACAAGCGCATCAACGAAAACACGGGCAAAGAGGTGATATGGGACAATATTGTCAAAGGATATCTGCTCAAAGATAAATATGTGGTCTTGGAAGATTCTGATTTTGAGGAGGCCAGCCCCGAGAAGAACAAAATGATCAATCTGCACTCCTTTGTCAAAATCGAAGAAATAGACAGTATCTATTTTGAAACCCCCTACTACCTCGAACCGGCAAAAGGTGGGCAAAAGGCCTATCAGCTCTTACTCAAAGCCCTGGAAAAAAGTAAGACGGCAGGCTTAGGCTCCTTCGTGATGCGAAATGTAGAAAACCTGGCTGTAGTCAAACCACATCAAAACTTCCTTATCCTCAACAAAATCCGTTTTGAAGAAGAAATACGTGCTACCGATGACCTAAAGCTACCGGGAAATGTACGTCTGAAAAAAGAGGAAATGGATATGGCCCTCCAGCTGATCAAACAGCATTCACATCCCTTCGATATCTCCAAATATAAAAATGAATATACGGCCGAACTGCTAAAGATCATCAAACAGAAAGCCAAAGGTAAACATACCTCCATCCGCAAGATCAAAGTGGAGGATACTACATCGGCCGATCTACTGAGCAAATTGAAGGCGAGTCTCGCATGAGGGAAAAGGTGAGAATACATAGTCCTACAACCTCGAAAGTGCTTGCTTGATATTGGCGGGACTATCCCATAGCTTTGCCCAGGGATCATCGGTCTGCTCTACCCGCTTTAGCATAGTCTTGATTGTGTAATCTTCGATCCGAAGCCCAGATTTCAGCTCTTCCCAAAATAAGGGCGCACTGACAGTCGCTCCCGGCTTGGGTCGCAACGAATAGGGTGCGACGACAGTCTGCCCTCGCCTGTTTTGCAAGAAATCCAGGTATATCAATCCTTTTCGCTTCTTAGGATCACGGACAGTGCTGGTCGTATCGGGATGTTTTTCGTGCACCATCTGTGCCAATAGCTGTATAAAATCCCGCGTGAGGTCATAGTCATATTTTTTGTTGGCATACAGGTATATATGCAATCCCGTAGATCCCGACGTCTTCAAAAAAGCCGGCAGTTCCATATCGTCCAATAGCTCTTTGGCAGTCTGTGCTACTCGGACCACCTCTTTAAAATCTGCTCCGTTGGGGTCTATGTCCAATACCGCAAAATCGGGATATTCGGGTTTTTGGTAGGTAGAGAGCCAAGGATTGATTTCGATAGAACCGAGATTGGCAATATACAGTAGTGTAGCCTTGTCGTTGCAGATGATATAGTCCACGTCTTTGCCCGTACTCTCGGCAAGTATGGGTACAGTCTTTACCCAATCGGGTATCTTGTCCGGATCGACATCCTTTTGGAAGAAAGATTCTTCCTCGATTCCGTTGGGAAAACGGTGTAAGGAAACGGGCTTGTTTTTGAGATAGGGCAAGATACGGTCAGCCATCGATTCGTAGTAGGCGATCATCTGCCCTTTGACATAGTTGTCTTTGGGCCAATATACCTTGTCGAGGTTTGTCAACTGCACCTGCTTACGTCCTATGCGCACCGTACCTTCTTTCACTTGATTTTCCATAGTGTTTTCTTTTTCGATTTCATGTATGTCTTTGTCCATACGCAAGCCTTTGAATACCGGATGGCGCAGGCGTCCATCGGCTGTCCACTCCGAGTAGTAGACTTCACATACGAGTACCGGACGCAACCACGTCACTTCCTTTTCCTTGGCAACTTTGGCTTTAGCATCAAAAGGCTTCTTGGTGGTCTCCACCTCTTGCATTTGCCGATGGAGATCTTTCAACCGTGCCGTATCAAAGCCTGTTCCGCAATTGCCGATATAGCGCAGCTCTCCCTCATCATACATACCCAAAACCAATGCACCAAATGCAATACGGCCTCCCTGCGGTGGCGTATATCCGCAGATAATAGCTTCCTGACTTTGATTGAGTTTGAATTTTTTCCAAGCCGTACTACGTTTGCCTTCGAGATAGCTGCTGCTCTTTTCCTTGGCCACAATACCTTCCCACCCCTGTGACATTGCTTTATTTTGTACCGTTTCGGCAGTGCCTCGCAATTCTTCTACACTATGGACAATATCGGCACCCTTGATCCGACGTAGCAACAAAGCCAGCAACTCCTTGCGATCCTGAAGTGGATACCCCGTCAAATCCTCACCCTCTAATCGCAGGATATCAAAAACATAGTAGCGCAACCGTAGGGTACTGGGTATAGGTTCGCCGCTCGCAATCAACTGAAAGTGTGGACGACCCTGCTTGTCCTCAATGGCCAGTTCACCATCCAGACATACTTGTTTGTCCAATTGAGAAAGTTCTTCCAACAGGGACGGAAACAAAGGATTCATGTCTTTTCCGTTACGGGAATAGAGATGGACTACTGCTCCATCACACACACTTAATATACGAAAGCCATCGTATTTTTTTTCATAGATCCAGTCCGAACCTGAAGGCAATTCCTGCACAAGCTTGGTCAACATAGGCTTGGGTGTTGTCGTTCTATCCGGAGGAGCCTTCTCGTGCTTTTTGTCCTCCTCTTTGAAGTCTACTCCGGCTTGCTTGACCTTCTTAGAAACTTCATCTTCGCTATTACAGGGTACATCCGAAGCATATCTATCCCGGTGCTTGATCAGCAGCCAGGCTTTATCGTCGTCCCCCTTCATACGCACAAGTGCAAATTCGCCCCGCAGTATATGTCCGTACAACTTGAATTTCAGACTGCCTTTTTTCCAATCCTGCAAAAATCCCTTTTCGTCCTTCGCTTCCAGAAACTCATAGTATCCCGAGTCAAAAATATGCACGACTCCTGCTCCGTAATTGCCTTTGGGAATGATTCCTTGGAATGACGCATAGTCAATGGGGTGGTCTTCTACCTGCATAGCCAGACGTTTGTCTTTCGGATAAAGTGAAGGTCCTTTAGGCACAGCCCAACTTTTCAGTACTCCATCGAGTTCCAATCGAAAGTCATAGTGAAGCCGCGAAGCATGATGCCGCTGTACCACAAAGCGTAGTTTGCGACTGCTTTCTTTTTTCGTCGCGGTCTTGCCCTGCGGTTCTTCGGTCTTGCTGAAATCGCGTTTCCGTTGGTATGTCGACAGTTTTGCCATAGCCTTTATGTTGTGAACAATTCAAGGAGGATTAGGTTTTTATATTTCACCCTGTCACTCTCTCATGGCTGGCATAAAATAGATCAATCATCTTCTTTTTTGAATAAACCTCGAAAGAAATCTCCGGTTTTTTTCAAAAAGTTCTTTGATTCACTGTCTTCTTCCGGTTTTTTATCAGTTTCCTTCGTTTCGCGTTCCGCTCCTTTGCCTATACCGACACATTGAAATATGCCTTGTTCTAAGCTTTTCCATATAGTTTTGAAATGGGAATATTCGGGTACACGGGTATGCTCGACATTTCCCACGAGATAGACCTTATCGGCATCGGGATTACTGTCGCGGATCAGTATGGCATTGACAAGAAATGAAAGCACTCCCTTTTTGCTTTGTTCTGTATCGTCCTTGGGAGCATGGAGTAGGTCTATTTTCATCTCGTCATAATCAAAACGGAACTTACCTCTAGTCATGTAGTCTGTCGCCTGCATATCAAAGCGTATACCATGGATATTCCCCGAACTAAACTCCAGATTACGCAAAGGGGTCAAGATTCGGTTGAATGCCGATGCCTGCATGCTCCCCAATGTACCCGCATACGTATGGCTTCCTACCTTACTCAACATATCAAACCCAAACCGGGCATGCAATCTTCCGGAACCCATCACCCTGGCCTGCAGGTCGGCACGCATAAACCTGTCCTTGGACAACTGCACTGTGTCGTTTGTCAAATTGGTGATCGTTCCTTTTGCATGTTCAAAAGAAATAGATCCTTCCCGGTCATACTCACCACTATACTCATGGTACGATACATCGGTATTGTCCACGAAGACCGTATCAAACCGGATGGTCTGTCCCATTTTCATGACCTGCTGATGAGGTGCCTGACCAATTTTGTTGACATTATCCTCTTGATAGCGTTTGTCCTTGTGGAATGAGGCACTGCCCCCCATAAGATATGCATACTGTGCGAAGATCCGTTGATTATCCAACATATCCTGTAGGTTCAACTTCTCTAGCCGCAATGTATCCCATTTCAATACAATCATTGCCTTATTCTGCTTATCCGTTTCAAAGTATTTCTGCTTGGTAATACGGGGATGGAGGGCCACTTTTGTCAGAAGCGCCTGTTGCTGCCGTGTATTGACGATACAGCGATCAAAGCTGATTTTGTATACACTATTTGGGATATCATACACAAACTCCGGTATTTCCACTTCTATTTCTTTGGTATAAACCATACGGGTGGTATCGCGATGACCATTCTCGTCAATGATGATATCGTCCAACCGTACACGGATCCGGTCTATACTTGTCGTATCCAACCGACCGTTTTGCATATTGGACAGCTTAAGGTTAAGGTTGTCTATCGTACTCCGCTGAATGTGTACCGTATGAAACATGTCCTTGATCCGTTCGTGCAGTGGCACGGCAATAGAATCATGGGACTGGCTGTAGTCATGCGACTCCGTGATCAAGTGTACATCGACATGGTCAAAAGCTATCTCCCTCATGTGGAGTTTTTTGGCTACAAGGGCTGACCATACACCAACACCGCTTATGTTTAGTGATTTTAGCTTGACATGAATACGATTGTCAGGCGCTTCTCTACGTTGGACCTGTGTACGATACACCGCAGAATCGGACAAAAGTTCGATATTTTTCAAGGCTATACTGCCCGACAGGAGATTAAGTTCCATGCTATCATACGATAGCTTGTACAATCCTTTTGTAGATGTACGTACACTTTCCTCCAATTTTGTCTGGATGATGGATTTCCAATGTTGCCCAAGATACCACACGATCCCCGCCAATATGACAATAATCGCCCCAACAATACCTATGATCCACTGTCTTTTGTTCTTCATGCTTGATGCAATGGTCTATATATAGAACAAAGCTGTATGGGATATGTTTAGGGGGAGTCATCATGATTTGAGAAATATGCTGATGTCAGCCCTCTACAGACACAGGAGATCGCTTTTGCAGCCCAAACGGATAGCCTTGATATGTGATAGGGATAAATTACTTACTTATCTCAATCTCCACATCGTATCCTCCCCCATAGGTATCGCCTTGCATGAGACTTTCGGCGATAATCAACTGATAAGTACCCGGTATATGTAAACTGTCCTGGTAAGTCTTACCAAAAGGGCCGTCCAAAGTACCATCGGGCATAATGATCTGGTTGATACGGATATTACCCGTGTCGGAAGGTGTGGAAAGGGTGGCTTTGACCAACGATGGCTGTTCTATTTCGAAAGAGATTGTATCCCTTTCTCCTGCAACCTTAACGAGATGAAAGCGCAAAGGTTCATTGGCTCCTATAGATGGTTGCTGTGTAGTCGTATCAAGTGTATGGTTCTTTGCTTTGTCATCCCTCGATCCCGATTGGCACGCACACAGCATCCAAAGCAAGGAGGCACATCCGGTTAGTATTTTATTTTTCATAGTATTCCTTTCCTAGTGTACAACACCGCGCGGCAAAAAATGTTTGTTGGTAAAATGACTATATGATCCTAAAAACAACTCACAGGTCTCCAGAAGTTCGGTTCTTTCTTTGATTTCGATGCGTTAGGTAACATGGCAGACACGGAGGTTGTGAATTGCTTTATTCGTAATTTGTCTGTCTTTAATGGTACTCATGAGCTCACTGCGTTCGGTTCTTTCTTTGATTTACTGATATTTACAACAACATTATATATGTTTTCATTCTATGGTGGTTGTTGTGAATTGCTTTATTCGTAATTTGTCTGTCTTTAATGGTACTCATGAGCTCACTACGTTCGGTTCTTTCTTTGATTTACTGATATTTACAACAACCACTTGCTCCGGCAGGTATCGGCATTTCGGGTTGTGAATTGCTTTCTTTCTTTGATTTACTGATATTTACAACAACATTATCCTAATTTCGGATACACAAATCCTGGTTGTGAATTGCTTTCTTTCTTTGATTTACTGATATTTACAACAACTAAGTTCAAAGGACATAGTATTACAATTCAGTTGTGAATTGCTTTCTTTCTTTGATTTACTGATATTTACAACAACTGAACGAATACAAAGACATCCCATTAGTAGGTTGTGAATTGCTTTCTTTCTTTGATTTACTGATATTTACAACAACGTATCATAAATCAAAATTCTGTAAATCAATAGATTACAAAGAAAATTAGAACTAAAAAATCCAAGCCATATTTGCTTGGATTTTTTGGCTTTATGCCATTTTTCAGTATCCTATAAAACGCTTTTTTGCCTGATTCTCTTTTATGTTTTGTTACAAAAAAGAAATGTGGAAAACTTTTAAAAGCAAATTCTCAAAACAAGATGACTTAAAGAAATTACGGACATCAACAAAATGTCGGTTGAATTTCCTTGGGAAAATTCATTACACCGGCATTTCTGAAGTATTTATTCTCTGGTACATGGAGTTTGTACGGCCGGTTGAATGCTTCTTGAGAAATAGCAAAACGATTAGCCAGCTTACGGATTACCTCTTTAGAAAGTCCCTTTTTATAATTTAGAATATCAGAAATACACCCTTTACTGACTTCCAGAGAAATAGCCAGATCCTTGGATTTTAATCCATGATCTTTCATAAGTGACTTCAACAATTCAATTGGGTCCATTTCATTAAAATTGCTGTTCAAAGCATCATAATGTTCTATCAATAATGTTAATAATTCTACCTCTTCTGTATCTACAGAATCCCCATCCAACAATGCTTCCAACTTTTTGCAATAGGAATCGTATTGCACCTTATCTTTTATGACGCTATATTGTAAAGTAGCCATGTTCTATTTTTTAATAGTTATTCACTGTATATTGTAAACCCTTCGCACATAACTTATCGTATGCTGTATATTCCGTTGATATGCACCCAGGGTTTCCGGGCATATGCACCCAGTTTTAGTGCTGTGCTTTTTTGTTTAGCATGACAAAGTTACCGTTTTTTACGTAAGCTTTCTCCCTTTATAGTAAACCTGTGTGCCGTATGTACAATTCTGTCGAGTATGGCATCGGCGATTGTCTGCTCAGGGAAGATATCGAACCATGCGGCTACGGGTAACTGGCTCACTATAATGGTTGATTTTCGGGCATGCCGGTCCTCAATTATTTCCATGATATCATTCTGTTGCTGACCGTCCAGCGTAGTTAGCCCGAAGTCATCGAGAATGAGTAGATCCGCTTTAGCGATCTTTTCCAATCTTTTTATCAGTACCCCTTCCAGTCTGGCAATTTTTAATGCGGGCAGTAGTTTTTGGGTGTTATAGTACATCACAGAATACCCCTGTCGGCACGCCTGATGCCCCAGGGCTGTTGCGAGCATGGATTTACCCACGCCCGTAGCACCTGTGATCAGGATCGATTCTCCGTTTTTGATATAGTTGCCAACGGCGAGCGCACTGAGCATGCCCGGGTCAATGCCGCGCTGCGCTGTGGCATCGATCTGCTCAAGGGCAGCGGTGTAGCGGAAGTTTGCGTTTTTCAGCAATCTGCTATAGCGGTTGTTCCATCTGACGTCGCTTTCGGCCTGTATCAGCATCTGTAGGCCATCGACCAGTGACAGCTCATGTATTTTTCGGGTCTCATAAAGTGCCTGGAGGCATCCGGCCATGCCCGATAGCCGTAAGGCCTGTAGCTTTGATTTTTGTTCTTCCATTTTTTTAGTTGATTTATTGATGTAATTAATTGTAATAGTCCTTGCCCCGGATGTTTTCGTGCATCGGCAGCAATGTTGTCTGTCCGGCTACCTGTTGCGCCTTGGCAAGGGCACATTGCCGTATGATGCCGCTTAACCGCTTGTAGCTCAGCAGGTCATTGCTGTACGCAATTTCACAGGCCTCCTCAAAGACATCCGGCTGGGTCTTGCGCTGCAGGCTGAGCAGCCCATCGCAGGTCCTGAAAGCCAGTTCAGGCGTCTTTTCCATCTCGAAGATCCGCTTGATCAACCGGGTGAGGCCAGTGGACCGCTGGGCGGCCAGGCCGATGTAATAATCGGGACTTCGCCTCATTTGGTGCCCGTTGTTGGAGGCAAAGTGCTCCAACTTCGTAGTGTATCCCGAGCCCTTTTCGCGTGGATGGGCGGCGATCTGCTTGCCTTCGCAGTAGATGCTGACCAATGTCCGCGTATAGATGACCTGTGTTTTTTTGCCGATATATTGGGAGGGTACCGAATAGTGCCTGTTATCCCGTCCCAGCAGCACACAGTTGTTGGAGGCGACGACCAGCTCTGCGTAATACCGTTTTTCAAAGAGGGCCGGCGGCAGCGCTTTGAGCAAATGCTTTTCATCCGCCAGAAAGCGTTCCTGACGGCTGACGGGTTCACGCTGCATACGCGTCTGGTTATGTTCCCTGACCTTGTCCATGATGGCTGCATTGAGATCGGTGATCGAGAAGAACAATTGATTGCGCAGTTTGGCAAACACGCGCTGATAAACCAGCTTTACCGTGTTCTCCACGCTTGGTTTGTCTTTAGGCTTCCTCGGCCTTGCGGGCAGTACCACCAGACCATAATGTTCTGCAAAGTCTTCCATCACCTTGTTCAGTACAGGCTCATACCTGTCTGATTTGATAACGGCCGCCTTTAGATTGTCCGGGACAAGGACCTGGGGAACGCCACCAAGGTGTTCAAGACACTTGCCCAGCGCATACAGAAAGTCATCGGTCCCTTGGGTCGGGACAGCAAGAGCGTAAGAATAATTGGAGTACGGCAATACGGCAACGAATACCTGGACCTTGACAAGTTCGCCGCTGTCCCTGTCGATATATCCCGGTGTGTCGCCTACAAAGTCAACCTGGAGACGGTGTGCCGGGTCATGCGTAAAGACAGCGCCGCCCTTGCGGGCAACTGACAATTGGTTCAGGTGGTGGCAAAACTGGGAATAGCCGTATCCACCGGGATGCGCCCCCCGGTATTCCTCCCAGAGCAGTTTACGGGTGACGTACTTGCGACCCAGTTCCTTTTCCAGGTAAGGTATAAGCGGTTTGAGGTCATCAAACTTCTCCTGGAGATAAGCGGGGGAGAGAGATCACCTCACCAAAAATCGGATAGGATTCGTCCATCGGCTGTGGCCATGCTTATTTCTAGCTCTTACTCGAAAATAGATATATTGCCCGGGCGTAAAACCGGGCATATATGACCGAAATGATTTCGTATTGACATGGATCTCACCCCAAATTGGCTCTCCGGAATCATTCACTCCCATAGCAAAGCAATACTCATAAAACATATCCCTCCCTACCGGTTTAAAGCCAAACCCTACTTCGCCGCTCCTGCGTCCATCGCACAGATACGGATCGGCAGGTGTATCAGGCGACTGTCCCTTACGCTTTCCTGTCAATACCGGAAAACCTGAGCTCAGCAGTTGTGCCAAATCCCCGTCACAAACCATATTGACATAGAAAGCAAGATTTTGCAACAGATCAGACAATCTGCGCTTGCTCTCCCGCTTATAAGCAGCTGATAAGCGGCTTTTGTTTTTCGCTTCGATTACTTTCTCGAAATAGTCGGTATAGGCTTCTTTCACTTCGGCGAGAGATGGGATGGGATCAACAAATAATGAAGAATTTTCCATTCGATCCAGAATATGAGCTGCCGTAACAACGAGCTTTTCATCAGCGTACCGATAGAAATTTGCTTTGGCCCGGATGCACTTCATATCGTAAGGTGATTTTTGGAAGTTTATCAATTAGTTTATATCACAATGACTGAGGGATTGGCCCCCTATGAATGCATTTAAAGATAAGATTTTTTCGAGAAATTCCTATAGCCTTTTCATATTTTCCCTGTTTTCAACCTATACAGTCTAGCTGTAAGAAGTACATTGTGACCAAGCTTGCAGAACTTGCTCAAAAAGTGACGTTGCTTTTATCTAGACGTACATGACTTGTCCTCAAACTGCTCTTACCTGTATTCAGGCTCATGGAACTTGTTTAGGAAGAGTGCTTACGTAGACCTGGACTCAAACAACTTGTTTAAGAACAGCGCTTAATTATACCCAAACCTGGATAACTTGTTTAAGAACTGTTCTTACTTATAGCCAAACTCAAACAACTTGTAGGAGAATCGCGCAAACAGATTAGGGAACTGTTCATACATGAAAGTAGATATAGTTTACTTGTCACTCTTGCTACGTAACATGCGCTAAAAGAAACAGTTATTTAACAAAAAAACATATACGTTTCTTTTAAAGATATTTGCAATACAATAGAGTCGACAGTTCTTCAAAGGGAAGTATCTTAAGATCCTGTTGAACAACACTGTTTCTTTGTAGAATCTGAGGTTGTTTTTAAATAAGTAGGCAAAGTTTGTCAAAAAAGCAAAGAAGATACTGATAAATCACCATAACGACCCCAAAAAGATCCGTTCATCTGTTGCAAACGTCATTGAGATCGTCAGCCAGAATACCGCGTTTGATATAAATTACAATCGTTTTCTTGCAAAGTAGGATGAGTCTGTATCCATGTTACGTAGCAATATTAGGTGTTTTTTTACTCCATTTTCTCAACAAAAAAGCCTGTCTATCAATTGACGGACAGGCTTTTTCTTATATTCTCTATAACTCCTATTCATTAATCGCTTTCCACAACATATCCTTCAATTGGGTAATATTCTTACCAGCAACGGAAGAGATAAAAATCGAAGGAATGCCGGCAGGGAGCTGGGCTCTCATTTCTTCTTCCAGTTCCTCGTCCAGCATGTCGGATTTGGTCACAGCCAGCAGGCGTGGTTTATCCAACAATTCCGAATTATACGTGGCCAGTTCATTCAACAGGATATTGTACTCCTCCTCTATTGTCCTATCCGTATCTGCCGGCACCATAAAAAGCAAGACCGAATTGCGCTCAATATGACGCAGGAAACGAATACCCAAGCCTTTGCCTTGTGAAGCTCCTTCGATGATACCAGGGATATCGGCCATGACAAAGGACTTGTTGTCCCGATAGGCTACGATCCCTAGATTGGGCACTAATGTCGTAAACGGATAGTTGGCAATCTCGGGCTTGGCTGCCGACACAACGGATAATAAGGTAGATTTGCCCGCATTCGGAAAACCGACCAATCCTACATCGGCCAATACTTTGAGTTCAAGGATGATCCACTCTTCCTTACCGGGCATACCGGGCTGTGCAAAACGGGGTGTCTGCTGCGTAGGCGATTTAAAATGCCAATTGCCCAAGCCTCCTCTTCCTCCGGGTGTAAGTACTTTTGTCTCGCCGTCTTCGGTAATCTCAAACAGCACCTCCCCTGTTTCGGCATCCTTGGCCACCGTACCAAGCGGTACTTCCAGGATCTCGTCTTTCCCATTGGCACCGGAGCGCAAGGCCGAACCACCGGGTTGGCCGGCTTCAGCAATGATATGCTTGCGGTACTTTAAATGGAGCAAAGTCCAATGCTGTGAGGAACCTTTGAGGATAATATGCCCTCCACGGCCACCATCGCCACCATCGGGCCCACCTTTTGCCGTAAACTTGTCCCGGTGCAAATGTGCAGATCCTGCTCCACCATGTCCTGAGCGGCAACACACCTTTACATAATCGACAAAATTGGAACCTTGAGCCATTGTTAGACGTTAGATATTAGACGTTAGATATTAGATGCTATCTAACGTCTTAAATTCACTAAAAAATTAAGCGTTATAGCCATCTATGACAGCAGACAGTTCGTTAAAAATAGTGTCGATATCGCCAATACCGTTGACTTTGGTCAATTTGCCTTGTGCTTCGTAGTATGGCAATACGTGGATGGTCTTACCGAAATACTCTTCGATACGTTTCTTCAGCTTGTCCGCTGCATCATCTGCACGTCCGGAAATCTGCTGACGCTTGGCGATACGTTCCGTCAGTTCTTCTTCGGTCACATCCAAGGCAATCACTCCACTGATAGCGGTACCATTGTCTTCCAGAAACTGATCCAAGGCCTCTGCCTGCGCCACCGTACGTGGAAAACCATCGAAGATAAATCCTTTGGCTTGGGGATTTTTCTTGATCTCTTCTTCCAACATCGCGATAGTGATGGAATCGGGAACCAGGTTACCTTCGGCAATGATCTGGCTGACCTGCTGTCCCAAAGCGGTCTGATCTTTGATATGCGCACGGAAGATATCTCCTGTAGAGATATGTACCAGTTGGTATTTTGCGATAAGTTTTTCAGACTGAGTCCCTTTTCCAGCCCCTGGAGGGCCGAATAAAACTAGGTTTAGCATAATGTTGATTTTTTATTATAGTAAAAAATAAAAGCCTAATCCCGATGAATAGAATTAGGCTTCTCAATTAACCAAGTGCGCTCCAAGGGAGTCGAACCCCTAACCTTCTGATCCGTAGTCAGATGCTCTATCCAATTAAGCTAGGAGCGCAAATACCATCACTTCACAGGTGTAGCCCTTTCTGTTTTGGTGTTGCAAAGATAGGGAAATAATGTTTTTGTGCAAATTTTTTTTCAAAGAATATCAGAAGCTAGAGCCCGTAATGATGTCTTTCAGCTTGTCTACCTGGTAATCTACCAATTTCTGCAAAGGTCCCGACGCCATCATTCTCATCATCATATTGAATTCGGCTTCAATGGCAAAGGTCGCCTTGGTCTCCTGCTCAGAAAGCTCTTCCAGTTTCCAGCTCAGTTTCATGGCAAAAGGGACTTCTTCGGAAGGAAGGCATACGATCTCACGGTTTTCTATCCGTTGGGAGACCTTCAATGCCAACTTGATCATATTCTTAATGGTAAAACGGGCTTCATCAGCCGTAGAGGACCAATCCTGAATATTATCGGGCATCAATTGCTCGTGATTGTTCAAGTCGGCCAAGAAGACATACACCTCACCGATAGGTTTAGCGATCTCTGTACTGTTCTGAATTACCGTCATTTTTGAAATATTTTAAGCTTCCGAAGACCAGGTTGATGGATTTTTCCGCCACTGCTCCAACATTTCCACATCACTTTCCAGAATATAACCTTTTTCCAGAGCAACTTTGATCAACGCATTATAGTCGCACAAGCTAAACAAGGCACATTTTGCTTCGGCAAAATTCTGGGTCGCTTCATCAAAACCATAGGTAAAGATAGACACCAAGCCTACCACATTGCAACCTGCCTCACGTAGCGCCTTGACAGCCTGTAACGAGCTCTTGCCTGTAGAAACCAAATCTTCGACTACGACAACACGCTGCCCGCTGACGATTTCGCCTTCGATCTGATTTTGTCTGCCATGGTCTTTGGCACTGCTGCGCACATACGAAAAAGGCAAGCCTAAATCCTGGGCAACTAGTACGCCTTGTGGAATCCCGGCCGTAGCCACTCCCGAGATCATTTCTACAGAACCAAACTCGTCCTGTATCAATTCGGAAAGCTTTTGGCGGATGTACGTACGTATAGGAGGATGTGATAATGCGATGCGGTTGTCGCAGTAAATAGGAGATTTCCAACCCGAAGCCCATGTAAAAGGATTTTTAGGTTGCAATTTTATTGCTTTAATTTGCAATAAGGATTCAGCAATTTTTTGTTCAACCTCATTTAGATTATTCATGGCGCAAATTTATAAAATTTATATGAACCAAAGTCTGCTTATTTTAGCAGATTTTGTCCCCCTTGTCAACAAAAAGCTACAAACAATTGGAATACAAGACATTGATCTGGAAAAACTTTTCAATAACTCCACAAAGGATTCTACCAAGGTTTATCTATTTATCCACCCCGAAATAAATAAAATTTTCAAGAATATACTTTCATCCGTACCATCGATAAAAGCTGCAGGAGGACTGGTCAAAAATGGCAGTGGAGAATATCTCTTCATCCATCGCCTGGGCAAATGGGACCTCCCTAAAGGCAAGGTAGAGGAAGATGAAAAAATGCGGGAAGCTGCCTTGCGTGAGGTTGAGGAAGAATGTGGCATCAAAGTCGATTACCTCGGCAAAAAGATCGCCACCACATATCACACCTACTATATGCGCGGCAAATTCGTGCTCAAGCAAACACAATGGTATGAGATGGGTGTCAACAAACAGCCACGCCTCATTCCACAGCAGGAAGAAGACATTACGGAAGCCATTTGGTTGGACGCAAAGGACTTGAAGAAAATCAAGGAAAATACATACCCTTTGATCGAAGAAATTTTGGAAAATATATAGTACCATACACCTCCAAAACCAAACCGCCTGGAGACTGTTTATATACTATATATAAATGTATTTAATATTTTTCAATCATGAGCAAAAAAATAGGTCTTATTGTAGGCAGTCTTCGCAAAGAGTCTTTTAACAGAAAGGTGGCGAATATCCTGATAAAAATGACATCGGAGGCAAGCAAGCATAGTTACAATATACTTGAAATAGGACACCTTCCTTTTTACAATCAGGATTTTGATGAGGAAGGTTCACCGAAGGGTATAGCGGATTTTAGGCAGGAAGTAGACAGCTACGATGCTTTTATATTTTTTACCCCCGAATACAATCGCTCTATTCCGGCTGTACTCAAGAATGCATTGGATGTCGCTTCCAGACCCTACGGACAAAGTAAATGGAACGGCAAACCTGCCGCTATCGTATCTGTATCCATAGGAGCAATAGGTGGGTTTGGTGCCAACCATCACCTGCGACAATGCTTTACTTTTCTCAATATGCCTGCTTTGCAGCAACCTGAGATGTATATTGGCAATATCACCAAATTGCTAGATGAAGAGGGAGGATTTAAGGAACAACAGACAATAGATCTGTTTCAGTCATTTATCAAGGCTTTTGAACAATGGATTGAAAAAGTTTAGTCCACTTGGGTAGTTAAGTTTCCCTGCTGTTTTTCCCATGCCACGACAAGCCTGGCCATCATGCTATAACGCTCCATCCCTTCAGGCTGGTTGTTATGCATCAAGTATTGGTCGTAAAAAAGATTGGACAATCTGTTTATCCAGCTCCTATATTGCCGCCAAAAAGCACGTTCCTCCTCCAGGTCCTGTCGGACCTTGGGGGACAGCATATGTCTATATTTTTCATATCTCTGCTTATCGACAGTATACAACGGATATATAAGATACTGTGTAGCTTCGTAATAAGCCGAATACCTATACCAAGCATTCGGATGATCCATCAGCTTGCGAAAGGCAATAAAATTACATTCATCCTCAAAACCGACACCCATCTGATGCGCAAGTTCATGCACATTCACAAAGGGATAAGATACCAGAGGAATACGTTGGTTGACGTGGGCTTCCAAAGTAAAAGGATTGAAGTAACCCGACACCGAAAAGTAGGAAATAATTGTACTGGATAAAGGAGATTTTCCATGTATTTGGCTATGGCACAACATATCCTTAAACACCGTATCCTGCCTCATCCATTCCTGCAGATCTTTGCCAACTCCTCTCCTTTCCCGGCCATTCAAGACTAAACTATCCCTCAGATCGTTTGTAATACCTATATATTTTTCAATCACTTGTGCATAGTCTTCTATAGAGATACTTTTCACGTCAAGACCGATTTGATCGGCTAGCGGAACCCGAAAGTAATTCAATCCCCAGTTGACATAGAAAAAGGTATAGAGAAAGGTGATCAACGCAACAAGCTGTATCATCCTGCAAACAGCATCCTGCCATTTCTTCCGAAATAAAGCGCTTATTCCCCTGTACAAAAGCACGACAAACAGCACGACAACCATACCATACATCAAGTCCCCCACACTAAAGGGAAGCCAGGAAAAAAGAATAATGGACAAAAAGGAAAATTTGGGATAGAAACCTCGGGAATAATACTGCTCAACCCAATGTGGATTGCTTTGCACTATACCGATAAACAATTGGAGCAATAGGCATATGACAATTACCCCCAGATAGAATCTGTTTTTACCCTTTGCTACCCTGCCCCAATCAACTTTCATTTTCGTAGTACAACTTATAGTAGTTCATCCCCTTGTCTTCGTCAAATCCATGCTCCAGGTATTCTCGCTTTCCGTGTACATATACATGAAAATTCTTGTCCAGCTTGATGACACTTTTATAGTTGGACTGCATCTTCTTGACAGCAGGGGCCGCAATGGCAAAATTGCTTTGAAATGGTTGGTCAAATTCTTCGGAAAAAGATTCCTTATAGTCGTTGAACAAGCTTGCCGCCTGCGGATTGCCAATGACTTCTTCCTCAAATTCAGCACTGTCAAACGTTTCTTTGGACTTGAAATAGTTCATGGAACGATTCAGCAGGTCGATCTTGTCAGCCGTTTGCAGTTCAAACACTTCGTCCAGCTTTTCGTTGACAAAGTTCTTGTACACCTTCATGATATTCCCGGTCTGCTGGTACTCGTCGTTCCGGTATTTGAGCTGCAAAAAGCTATCCTTCCAATACACGGCTTCAGAGGAGTTTGTCTGGTCTACGACCAATACCTTATAGCCTTCTTCTTGCTCATCATTCACGATGACGACACCCTTGTCCAGTTTGTTGATATTGATAGCCTCCTGTTCGTAGTTGAGCTGAAAACCTCCTTGATTCGGGTAGACTTTGAGATAAGCTTCTTTATTTTCGGATTTGAAGATACCGACAGCTTCTCTATCCTCTCCTTCCATCTGCACGTTTTTCAAACGGACAATATACAGTTCGCCCGACTTTATCTTGGGATGTTCCGAGATCTCGTACAGGTGCTTCGCAATTTCCTGGCTATAGGCGTGGAATTCGATTTCCTTGTCAAATAGTTTCTTGGTAAAGTGGTACACCTCGTTGAGCTGAAGCTCCTCGTTGGGATGAAAGAAGCGGTACACTTCCTTCACTTTGGCAAAGGGTTTCATAAAATATTGCATCAGCAGGTCGGGAAGCACTTCGTCTCCCTGTAGGGATACAGGTTCTTCAGATAATATATAAAATTCCTCATTGGCCTTATTGCCTACGTGATGGATAGATAAGTGTTCTAAAACGGCATCTTGATGAAAAAACATGGCTCAAAGTAAAAATTAAAAAGTCATAAATCAAAGAGTATATCCTTATTTTTCCCGCTGATCAGCACAGATCTATTTCTCCCTGCGAGTATCTGCAAATCAAAATCTACGTCCATCTGCGGGAAATTAAAAAAACACATCAATCGCCACTCTATACGTCTCCACATGCACATTTACAATGTCTCGGATATCAGGCGAATATCCTCCTCCCATGCTGATCTGCACAGGCACCTGTCGGTCCCGGCATAATTGCAAAACCAACCTATCCCGCCGTCTACAACCTTCCGGCGATACGTTCAGCTTCCCCAGCTTATCCGTGTCCAAAATATCCACCCCGGCTTGGTAAAAGACAAAGTCTGGTTTTACAGTAGAAAACAACGCAACAAGGTTCTTTTCCAAGAGCTCCAGATATACCTCGTCCCCTATACCATCATCCAATCCCACATCCACATGCGACTGTGCCTTGACGAATGGAAAATTCTTTTCCCCATGCATCGAAAAGGTTACAATATCACGATGTTTTTCAAAAATATCGGCTGTACCATTGCCTTGATGTACATCCAGATCCACGATCAAAATACGCTTTGCCATATCCTGATAGTGGAGATAAGCTGCGGCAACAGCCTGATCATTCATCAAACAAAACCCCTCTCCAAAATCCCGACCTGCATGATGTGTACCTCCCGCCGTATTGAGCGACACTCCATATTCTATAGCATACAAAGCAGACTTGATCGTACCATCCACAATGTAACGTTCCCTATCGACCAAACCCTGCGACAACGGAAAACCGATACGCCTAACCATTCGGGCATCCAATGTCAGATCAAACAACCGACGTATGTAAGAGGAATCATGCGCCAGACAAGCCGTATCAAAATCTATCCGATCCGGTTCAAAGAAATTAGCCTCCGTAACCAATCCCTGATAAAGCAACTGTTGCGGTATAAGTTCATACTTCAACATCGGAAAACGATGACCTGCCGGCAAAGGATGTATATAACTGTTATGGTGTGCTATTTTTAACAATTTCAATCAATTTTGTTAGGTACGAAAATACGGGGTGCACGACAGATTTCCGTTATATCTCCAATATGCGTTTTATTGTCATTCTGAGTGCCAACGAAGAATCTATACGGCATGCTTTTTCAGATCGTTATTCATCTTTTGTCTGTTTTTAACGGCATTCATGATTACTTCGTAATTCGGTAACCCTCAGGATGACAAACGGATTTTTGTCGTATACAAAAGTACGAAGAACTAAATTATTATTATCTTAGTGGCAATCAAAATTCGTACTATCCGTAGTGTTGAGCGAAGCGGTCACTACGGATCAATAATAAGATGGAGTCTGAGACTCCTATCCATTTTTCAAAGTTCGTAGAGACCCTACGGAACTCTACGAACAGTAAGACGGTATTTTCAACATCAACACAAAAGATAAAACAATCTAAATGGAAGAAACAAAATCATTACCCCAACTCAGCTCTGAAGAAATCCGTGTATTAGGTTCTTTATTGGAAAAGTCAAGGACAACACCAGAATATTATCCTATGACCATCAACGCCCTGCAAGCAGCATGTAATCAAAAAACTTCCCGAAAACCCGTGGTATCCTACGATGAGAATACCATCATATCCACATTGGATTCGTTGAAAAAAAAGGGCTTGGTATCGACCGTAGTGGGTGGTGGTAGCCGGGTGACCAAATACAAACACAATCTCGCTATACAATATCCATTGGTTCCGGCCGAATTGGCGGCACTTTGCCTGCTCTTCTTGCGCGGCCCATTGACCGCAGGAGAGATCAATTCCAATTCCGGCAGGCTATACGAGTTCGAAACGCTGGACGAAGTACAGGAATTGTTGAACAAATTGTCGGAGGACGAAGCGGCCTATGTCAAACTCCTACCCAAACGTCCAGGCCAGAAAGAAGCTCGTTATATACATCTTTTTGGAGAATTCAACGAAGAAGAATACGAAACCTCCTATCCTTCAACAACAGCTAACCCTAATCAAGTTCAGGCTTTGGAAGAACGTGTGGCCACGCTTGAAGAGCAGTTGGCAACATTACGGGAAGAGTTTGACAAGCTATTGGCGGAGCTCACCTAAAACCAACGCAGATGAGATATTTTTTCTTTTTGATCATTGCTCTTGTGACTGTTTTCCAAGCAGGAGCACAATCTTTTGTTCCTCTCCTAGAGGGTGTCAAATCCGGTTTTCGGGGATTGGCGACACATGGTAAACAGACCGTCTGGGTCAGTGGTAGCAACGGAACTATTGGCTACTCCACAAACCAAGGGAAAGATTGGAACTGGGTCAATCCCAAAGGGTACGAAACTTTTGACTTTAGGGATATCGAGGTTTTTTCAGCCAAAGAAGCCGTGGTCATGAGCTCAGGCACACCCACAGTCATTCTACGGACGACAGATGCCGGACGTACGTGGAAGGAAGTCTTTAGCGATGACAGACCAGCTATTTTCCTGAATGCCATTGCTTTTGAGGGTAAGAAAGGATATGCATTGGGAGATCCCATAGACGGGTTATTCCAACTTTTCACGACAACCGATAAAGGAAAGACATGGAAAGATATCAGTCAGGATATGGTACTTTTTGCCGATCAAGGTGAAATTGCATTTGCTGCTTCCGGGTCTTCCATTCAACTGCTCAAAGATATTTTGTACATCGGCACAGGGGGGAAATATTCGAGCATATTCGCTTATAACCCGAAAGCTTTGCGTGTGGACAAGTACGATTGCCCGATATGGTCAGGGCAGGCATCGACGGGTGTATTTGCCATAGATTTTTGGGACAAGAACTACGGAATAGTGGTTGGCGGCAACTATATGGATGATAAGGAAAGCCCTAACAATGTACTGATCACTCGTGACGGTGGTCTATCCTGGATCAAACCTCAAACAGGTGTGCACGGTTATCGATCGGATGTAGTGCTCTTAACCAAAGATCGTGTGCTCGCCACGGGAACATCCGGGACGGATTTTTCGGAAGACGGTGGCATAAACTGGAAAAACATCTCTTATCTGAGCTTCAATACCCTGGCCAAGACTAAGGATGGAAAAAGTATCTATGCTGCCGGATCAGAAGGAAAGGTGTACAAAATAGTTTTGTAGATTTGGTTTTTCGATTTATGATCGAAAGACCAAATCTATCCTATATTTACCACCTTATGCGTTTTGCCGTTGAAACTGAATGTATCGCCTAATGATAGGCCAACCAATAACCTTCCAATAGGAGATTGTGGAGAAACGCAAAAAACCTGCTCTTCGTCTATTTTTACCTGACCGATACTGATTGCCATAAAATAATACCCTGAGTCGGTTTGTACCAGACTACCTAAGCTAATAATCGGAGATTCTCTAAACGGGATTAATTGATCCAAGGTATTCAAGTCACGTTCAGCTATAGCCAATTGTTGATGATAACGATTTAGATCCTGTTGGATCATTTCACGGCTCGTTTCATACTTATCGCCTGCGCTGCTTTTGGTTTCTTCCTGCAAAGCAGATGTAGCATCTCCGATAGCGGTTTGGATTTCCTGTATACGCTTATTTACGTGATCCCTGCAATATTCCAATACGAATTCTTTGTCCATGATAGGAGTTTGGGTTCTATATCAAAGAGATAAGCACCTGTAGTACTACAGGTGCTTATCTCTAAATTCTAAACAGTAGTCGCCTCTGGGCAGACCTGTTTTGTCAACGATTACTCACCGTCAAAAGTTACTTTGACCAAATGCCTGTCGATCTCCCATTTTCCCGTACCTTCTTCACCGATCACATCAAACAGTTCGAGTATCCTTCTGGCCACATACTCCTCTTCGATCTGCTCTTCCAAGAACCACTGTAAGAAATTGAATGTCACAAAATCCTTTCCCTTCATACATTTGTCCGCAATATTGTTAAATTGCTCGGTCACGAACATTTCCTGCTCCAAAGTCTGCTCAAAAACACCTCTGAACGATTCGAAATCCACCGGAATATTTGTTATTTCCGGAGAAATGGCACGTCCACCTCTATTGCTGATATAATGGAAAATTTTCAACATATGTTCGCGCTCTTCATCAGATTGCTTAGCAAAAAATTTTGCTGCATTGTCCAATCCTTGATCATCACACCAAGCGGACATAGCCAAGTATAGCGATGAGGAATGTGCCTCGACTTTGATTTGAGCATTCAATATATTTTCTATCTCTTCGGACAAAGATGATTTTAATTTCAATAGATCTTTCATATCACTCGTTTTTTATTTACTGTCTTTTTTTTAAACACAACAATAATTTCCCGTTATTGTTTGGTACAAAGATAAAACCAATGAAAGGGATATGACGAAGAAAAGTACAATACGAATTCAGTCTAAATTAGCCACCCAAATAGCTAACTTATTTGGAATCAGTATAATTTCAGATAGAAAATGATGCAGGGACATGAATAACTTTGGGCTTGGGCCCAATCAAAATTAGAAGGCGGCAAAGACAGCACCCCGTTGTAGGATAGCTTTTACTTCACCTTTCAGTTCCAGAACAAACTTTGCTCCGGACAAGAGCTCACGCAGATTGAGAATATCCTCTACGGTCAATAGGAAACAACGCTCTGTCCGAAAAGGCATGACGATCTCAAAGTCCGAAGAGCGGGACGAATCGCACAGCATCTTCTCGATATCGATAGCGTCGATCCTTTTCTTGAAATGGATAAAATCACTGACCTTGAATGCCGTCGTTGTATGTTGGAATTCCAACCAATAGCAATTCTTTCTACTGCACTGATACACTGCTCCAAAATCGGTCTTGAATACTTCCTCTACGTGTGCTAACGGACAAACCATCTTTCCAAATCAACTACTTATTGTTCCTACTTTTTATAACTAAGCCGAGCAAAAATAACTTTTGTTAAGAATTAATCCAAATAAAAAAGCGACTATTTTTAGTCGCTCTTTAAAATTTTATGAAATATACTTTAAAGTTACGAAGTTATGATGGTGAAGTAGGTTATGGGGACAAGGTTTAGTCATAACTACATCACCACCGTCACTATCATCACCTTTTAATTTAAAACTCGTTTTCTTCTTCTGCTGTCAACAATTCTTTGTGGTTGCTGACGTTTGTTCTGTTTTTGGTTTTATGTTTGTTGATCTGTCTTCTCAATGATTCTACAGCAATGTCTGTCGCTTCTTCAAAGGTTTTGGCCTGTGCTTTGGCAAAAAGTTGGCTGCCCGGAATATTCAATTTCAACTCCACCACTTTGTTTGCCTCGTCTTCCACGTTTTCCAATCTCAAATAACACACTCCTTCGATGATATTATCCAGATATTGCTCCAATTTGCTGGATTTGCGCTTAATGAAATCTATCAGTTTCTGATCTGCATCGAATTTAATGGATTGCACGATAATGTTCATTTTTCCTCCTTTTTTAAGCTTTTGGATGAGCTTGTTTGTAAATTGATTTTAAACGTTCTGCTGAGTTGTGCGTGTACACTTGGGTCGAGGCCAATCCAGCATGGCCCAATAATTCTTTGATCGCATTCAGATCCGCTCCGTTGTCCAAGAGGCTAGTCGCAAAACTGTGCCTTAAAACATGTGGGCTTCGCTTCTTCTGTGATGTTATCATCGACAGATACTTTTGGACTATCCTATAGATCAACTTGGGATATGCTTGCTTTCCTTCTTTAGTAACGACCAAACAGTCGGAAATGTTTGCTAAATTTTTCTGTTTTTTCTGTGTTATATATTTTTTTAGTTCATCGATTAAGGTTGTGTGCATCGGAACAAATCTTTCCTTGCTCCTCTTTCCGAATATACGGATTTTTTTATTGAAAAAATCAATATCCTGCTCTTTTATTTTCAATAATTCAGAAAGACGTATACCTGTTCCGAACAGTAGTTCCATAACAATAAAATCCCGATAGTTTTCGAAATCATCGTCCGTTTTTTCCCATGATTCCAACAGGTGGTTCAACTTGTCTTTTTCCACGACCGTAGGCAGTTTTTTCGGTGTTTTCAACACCTGTATCAAGCGCATAGGATCACTTTTTATCAGGTTCTCGCGAAGCAGGAATTTGTAATACGACCGCAATGCAGAGATAGCACGATTGATAGTGACGGCTTCCTTACCCTCTTCTTTCATTGTAGAAAGGTAATAGCGAACCAGTTTATGATCAATCTCTTCAAAAGGCACCGACTCCCGTTCCACAAACGCCATAAAACGGTTTATCTCCATCTCATACGCCGTGATGGTATGGAGAGAACAACGCTTTTCGTGCGTCAGATATGTCATAAACCGGCTTTTGTACATCCTTGCTTAAATTCTCCTTTAAGTTAGGACATAAATATGGAATTCTATAATAGTTTGCCGTAAAAGATTGTTAAAGTTTGTGAAATAGCTGGCGTAAGGATAAACGAAGTGATTCTTGTGACATAAATGGGCAGCTAAGGTGTATCTGTCTACCGCAGGCAGGCACACAAATATTAGTAAGCTATATAGGTAGCACGTATACATATCCCCCTTTGGAGGGGGGCGCGAAGGGAATAGCGTTGGGCAGGGGGAGGAAAAAGCTACAAAAACAATTGATAAATAACGTCTTGTATATAAATCCTCCCCCTACCCCCTCGGAGAGGGGGACAGTGATTAACAACGGTATCATGAAAACAAGTAGAGTGCAAGTAACTATAACATTAAAAGATGCTACAGGCTTGCGCCAGGCGAAAAAACAACGCTCGGTCTCGCCCTCCGCAATAAAATCTTACTTGAACCCTACAAAGCTGGCAAAGCACAGATTCTTGTGCAAGACATCTACCGCTGTGAATCCCACCTCTTTCAGCAGCTCCAACTGATACATTAGGCTTCTGGGCGAATCTTCCTTTGCAATGTAGGCAAATACATGATCACGATAGGCTTCGTCTTTCAGTCCCGTAAGGTATTGCCCATACCGATGGGTATAGATCAAATCCTGCAAGGGAGCCGTAGCTTGTTCAATCAGATCAAATATCCAGACACTTCCCCCCGGCTTCAACAAACCGTAGAGTTTGGCAAAAGCCGATTGCCAATCGTTATCATCACGCAAATGGTGCAATACAGCAGTAGCAATGATCACATCAAAAGACTGTTCGGGGAAGTCTACACGACGGAAATCACCTTGGAAAATCCGGGTATTACCTCCGCTATTGACTGCCTCTACCCGCTCCTTTGCTTTATCGAGCATGGGTCGGCTCAGATCTACTAACGTAATATCCAACGGGTTGACATATTCCAACAATTTGACATCGTAATTGCCTGCTCCACAACCGATATCCAGTACCGAAGATCCTTTAGGATAAATGGTGGCAATACTTTCCGCAATCAATTGCATATTGAACGAAGCATCCAATGTAGTCACCTGCCCTGTCTCCAGATTGGAAAAACGTGCCACATCCTTGTCAAAACGTTCTTCAATTTCCTTTAAGGTTGATTTGTCTTGCATAGTTCTCCGGATTATCTATTCAAAGCTAACATTTGCTTAGATTATTTCCTACATTTGAAGATAAAGAGATAAACATATGAAGTTATATACCATAGACACTGGATATTTCAAGCTCGATGGCGGAGCGATGTTTGGCGTGGTGCCCAAATCCCTGTGGCAACGCACCAACCCGGCCGATGCCAACAACCTCTGTACCTGGACCAACCGATTACTGCTGATCGAAGACGGCAAAAGACTGACCTTGGTGGACACAGCCATAGGCGACAAGCAGGATGATAAATTCTTCAGCCATTATTATCTACACGGAGACGATACCTTAGACAAATCTTTGGCAAAGCACGGTTTCCACCGGGACGATATTACGGACGTATTTTTGACCCATCTGCATTTTGACCATTGTGGTGGCGCCATCAAACGGGAAGGTGAAAAACTGGTTCCGGCTTTCAAAAATGCCCGATTTTGGTCCAACGAGAAGCACTGGAACTGGGCAACAAATCCCAATCCCCGGGAAAAAGCCTCTTTTCTACGGGAAAACATCCTGCCTATACAGGAAAGCGGACAACTGAACTTTCTGGAGGAAGGACAAAACTATGCCGACAATATCGCCATTCGCTACGCTTATGGGCATACCGAAGCCATGATGCTCCCGCAGATACAGTACAAAGACAAGACCATCCTCTATATGGCCGACCTGCTGCCGTCAGTTGGGCACATCCCTATCCCCTACGTCATGGGCTACGATGTACGCCCTTTGGTCACCATGGACGAAAGGCAATCCTACTGGGAAGAGATCGTGGACAAAGAATATATATTGATGTTCGAGCACGATCCCGTGAACGAATGCTGTACGCTCCAACGTACCGAAAAAGGTATTCGTGTAAAAGATATCTTTAAATTGAGTGAGGTATAGGCTGATTTCTTTAGTTTCCAAGTTTGGAACCAAAGAAATCATAGAACACCGGTTTATTCGATCTTTTCATTACATTTGTACTAACAATTTTAGTATAAATGAAGAGCTCCGGAACAACAGACCTACCACTCCACTACGGAAAAGTACCTCCTTGGCTTTATGAAAGGATGTCATCCCTAGGTCTATCAATCATCGAAGCCATCCTGATCGATTATGGCAAAGAAGAAGTTTTAAGACGATTGGCGGATCCATTTTGGTTTCAAAGCTTTGGGGCAGTCATGGGCATGGACTGGCATTCGTCCGGCATCACGACTTCGGTCATGGGTGCACTCAAGCGAGCGATCAATCCCCAAGCAACCTCATTGGGCATCTATATCTGCGGTGGCAAAGGACAATTCTCCAGGGAAACACCCGCAGAGCTGATCCGTATAGCAGATCAGACAGGTCTGGATGGCCATAAACTCGTTCATGCCAGCAAACTCTCGGCCAAGGTAGACAATACAGCCATTCAAGATGGTTATCAACTGTACTTGCACAATTTCATCCTGACAGACAATGGAAGCTGGGCTGTCGTCCAACAGGGTATGCACAAACAAGATGGTACAGCTAGGCGATACCATTGGCATTCGGAAAACATCCAATCTTTTGTCGAAGAGCCGCACACCGGTATCAATGGTATTTCGCAGGGTAGGATATTAAACCTGACTGCTTCGGGAGCAGCTGCAAACAGAAACGGTATCCTACAGATTTCGCAAGAAGAGTCCACTAAGATTTTGCAGGATTTTCGTCGGCTCATGATGCCGGGGCATCATGATGTCCGTTCGACGGATGTAGACCTCAAACGCCTCGGATCCTTACTTTATGTGACGCGCGAATTGCAGTTGGATCATTTTGAGGATTTGCTGTTATTGAAAGGTGTAGGGCCACGAACCATGCAATCACTAGCACTTGTCAGTGAGGTCATACACGGCGCACCTTCACGTTTTAGCGATCCTGCCCGTTTTTCATTTGCCCATGGAGGCAAAGATGGACATCCTTTTCCGGTACCCATCAAAGTTTATGATGAAAGTATACAGATTTTACAGAAAGGCGTAGAACGTTCCAAACTCGGTCATGCAGACAAATTAAAAACGATCAATAAACTACACCAACTGGTCATAAAGACAGAAGAACATTTTACGCCCAACTTTGATGTGCAACAGGTCATCGGACAGGAACGGACAGATTCTTGGAAGTATGGCGGCAGAACAGTCATGGGAAAAGCCAAAAGACCATCGGCTTCTCCCACATCATCCCAGCTCTCTCTATTTTAAGCGAAGGGAAATATTGTTATTCAGCAGAATGTTTAATCCCTATCCCTTTTTCCTTTTCTTTTTTTGTCATACTTGTAATGATGATCCTTGTGTTTTTTAGAACTGTAGTGTACGGAATGATGTCCCCTATCGCGCAATACCTTTTGTGATCTGTAGTTTGCATACCTTGCATATTGACTGCGGTGATGGCGATGATGCCTCCACGGATTGCTATCATTTATCACAACCTTATAGGTACGGTAGTGGTCAAACTTCTTATAACGCCCCGGCAATTTTGCCCTGGTTACCCAGCGATTGCCTTGATAATATGTGTATCGCCTGTGTACGACATCGTAGTACACATCTACTTCGGGCATATAATAAAATCTGACATAATCATACCCTACAGGCCCCCACAATGGCTGGTTACCTATATTGACATTGACCTGTATCTGTCCATGCGCACGGTGGATAAAACTTGAAGCAATAAATAGAATTGATAGATAGAATAACTTTTTCATAGCAACCTCCCTTTGTTTTTGTTAACAGTAAATATTTTTCATATACCCCTGTGACTCTGAGATGACATAAAAGGCTTAACGTTGGATTGTAAAGAAACGGCTACAATTGGAGTAAAAGCTATTTTAAATAATGGAATCAAAGCATATGACCGTAATGATTATTGCTGCTCATTGTCCTTTTTCAGTTTTTTTATAAGATAATCTGTCATCAGTCTGTACAGATGAAAACGTGTCTGTGTCCCGGCAATGGCGTGATCCTTGTCGGGATAATAATATTGCTCAAACTGTTTACCTGCTTTGATCAGTTGTTGCGAAAAAATGGCGCTATTCCGAAAATGTACATTGTCGTCTGCTGTCCCGTGTATCAGCAGCAGATCTCCTTTCATACGGTCGATATACGCCATCGGTGTACTGCGGGCATACCCTTCGGGATTATCTTTCGGAAGTCCCATATGCCGCTCGGCGTAACCGGATTGGTATAATTTCCAATGCGTGACCGGAGCGACTGATACGGCTGTGCTAAAGACATCGGCTCCGTAGGTGATCGCCATGGATGCCATAAACCCGCCAAAACTCCACCCCCAATAGGCTATCCGTGTACTGTCTACTGTTCTATAGCGGTCAGACAACCATCGTGCGGCATCCATTTGGTCCTCTATCTCCCGTATGCCTAAGCGACCATAGATCGCCTTCTTAAAGTCTGCGCCTCGATATCCCGTACCTGTATTGTCTACACAGACGACGATTATTCCCTGTTGTGCCAGGTATTGATACCAAAAGTTGACCATCCCCCAGCTGTTTGTCACCCGCTGCGAGCCGGGACCTCCATAGTTTGCAAAAAGAACAGGGTATTTTGCCCCTTCCCGATAGTCCGGGGGGTAAAGTATCCACGCATTCAGATCCACACCATGTCTGTTGGGTATCTGTAAAAAATGAGGAGCCGACAACCTGAAATATCGAAGCGTGTCTCTTAGTTCCGCATTATCTTCCAATGTGATGACTGCCTTGCCCTTGACCGAATACAAAGCCGTTACAGGCGGGGTGTCAATGGTAGAAAATGTCTTTATATAATGCGTAAATGTCCGGTTGAAAGACAAGGTATTCCAACCTGAAGTATCGGTCAGGCGTTGGATACCTCCTTTGGATAGTCCGATGGACAATACCTGTCGTTCACGTGGATCTTCGGCCACACTACAATAGAGCTTCCCCCCTTTTTCATCAACTGCCAACAGTCTATCCGTATCGTATGAAAAGGGTGTAAGGAGGATTTCTTTATTTTTGCCCAGATCATATAGATATAATCTTCTCCACCCTTCTTTCTCACTCATGTAGATGAAGCGCTTTTCATCGGCAAAACTATAAAACGCATCAAAGGTAGCCCTATCTATATAGCGTTTGTCTCTTTCGGTAAGCACCGTTTTATAGATTACGTTTTGCATATCTACTTGTCCGATTTCAAAACTCTTTTGATTCCGGGGCATTTTGTAGATGAACAAGGAACGGCTGTCTTTAGCCCAATATATCCGGGGATAATAGTACTCCGCCTCGTCAGGTTTATCTCCCAACTGTGTCTCACCCGTATGTAGATCATAGATGTGGATACTCACCTTTGCTATTGGTTCTCCTGGTCGATAATAACGATACGAATAGTTTTCCCCGGCTAGGGACTTGGCATCATATATTGGAAAAGTATGGGTGGGCACTTGGGACATATCAAACGTATAATAGGCAACATACCTCCCATCGTAACTCCATTTATAGGCTTGTACCACACCAAATGTCTCTTCGTACACCCAATCTGATATGCCATTTTGTACCCCTTCATCATGAGACGCATGTGTTATCTGTATTTCTTTCCTAGCATCTAGATCATAAAGAAAAAGGTTATTGTCCCTACAATAAGCCAGTTGACGTCCTATAGGGGAAAATGAGACATTACGTACAGGACGGTCCGTCAGCTGAAACAAGCTGTCGTTCTTGATATCGTACAGCCAAGGAATACTCGTAAACGAGAAACGATAGATCTTGTTTCGTTGGCTATGTAACAGCAAAAGGTCTTCTTTCTCATTCCACACATGTCCATTCAGAGAGAGTCCACGTCCCCCTTCCTGCTGAGATAATCTGCGCTTAGTCAGTATGGTATCCCGCAATTTTCCATCTGCAAGCCGAAACCTCAACAAGTCTCCTTGGCCCCCTAGTTGATAATAATGGGTACCGTCGGTCGAGAAGCGAAAGTTTCTAGTGCCACGTGCTTCAAAGGTATTTTTCCCATATACATCCTCTAACTGGATAAGCTGTTGTGCACGAGTACTATCCTGAGCAAGACAAGTAGGATATATTATAAAAAAAAACACAACAGAAAGGTACAATTTAGCAGTCATATGCAATAAAAAGATTAGGGGGCAGATAAAACCGGTAAGATCAACTTGGATGAATGTATCGAATTATGTAGTATACGGATAATAGAGGGTACGAAATCTTCATCCGTGCAGTTATAGATATCGAGAAATTGCTGTGGGTTGCGATCGACCAAAGGAAACCACGAACTTTGTATCTGCACCATAAGCCGATGCCCTTTCTTGAACGTATACGCTACATCAGGTAAAGTAAAGCAAACTTGCTCGGGTTGGTTGGGCACAAAAGGTTCCGGCTTATCAAAGCTCTTCCGAAATTTTCCACGAAACACCTCACCCCTGACCAACATTTGGTAACCACCCATTGGATAGGTTGACGAAGGTATTCTTCTGTGCCTGCTCGGAATCGGATCGCCATAACTAAAGTCCTCTGGAAATACGTCGATGACCTTGACGACAAAATCCGCATCGGAGGTGCTTACACGCACTTGCAGATCGGCGACAAGAGGGCCAGCCAGTGTCAAGTCCTCTTCCAACACATCCGTCTGAAAAACAAGAACATCAGGCCTGCGGGCAGCAAAGCGCTGATCATCTGTCATATAAGTCAATGTGCGTACCCGATGAACTCCCTCTCGATAAGGCACCGGATGGGAAGGATCGCTGACATAAGAACTTTCTCCCTGAGATTCTTGCGAAGGAGTCCACGACAGTTTCTGTTGAGCACGTAGGTAGATTGCTCTATGCTCTATATCCGGTGGAGGCCAATGGGGAAACGTATGCCATTGATTTCTACCCGAAATGTATATGTTTGCTGTACCGTTCGGAACTTCCCATTTGCCCTGGCCTAATAGGTAATTGTGAAAAAAAGGGTATTCCATATGCTCAGCGTACCATCTGGATGTTTTTCCGGGAAAATGGATATTTCCGATAAAATCAAGTGTGTCCCTGACCCATTGCATGTGATACCAAGGCCCCATGACTAGAGTTAAAGGCGAAGCTGGACTCATTTCACGCATACGTCTATACGTCTCCCAGCCACCATACGTATTCTCCGCATCAAATGGGCTACCCACAACCAATGTCGGTACAGTCAAATCCTTCAAAAAATTGGTTACTGTACGTTCATACCACCATGGACGATACGTTCTGTCTACCATCAGGTCGTTCCAAAAAGGAATACTATCACCAGTCAGGGCCGTGAAATTTTTCAATGCCCCATTTTTAAGGAAAAAATCATAATTGTCCACATACGGAAATGGTGAACTGGTATTATAAGTTGAGGTAGGAGAAGATCTGAATTTATCCTGCTCTGTAAAAAAGCTGAATGCATCCATCAGAAAGAAAGCGCCATTGTGATGAAAATCATCACCGATAAACCAATCCGTCACAGGAGCCTGTGGATTGATCGCCCGTAGGGCCGGATGTCTGCTTAAAGCCGCCATTAAGGTATAGAACCCACCATAAGAACCACCGTAAACCCCGATTTTACCGTTATTGCCCTGCACGTTATTGACAAGCCATTCCATGGTATCGTACGAATCCGTGCTTTCGTCTATAGATCCGGGATATTGCACGGTATCAGTCAAAGGACGGATATTGACAAATGTTCCTTCGCTTCGCCACCTTCCACGCACATCCTGTATGACCAAAATATAGTTGTGCCTGACATACTCGTTGAAATGACCATCCCACCAAGGACGGAAACCTTTTCCATAAGGTGCTGACGAATAAGGCGTACGAGTCAAGAGGATAGGATGATCTTTTCCCTCTTTGGGCCTATAGATAGATGTAAACAAACGTACACCATCCCGCATAGGCACCATTACCTCCTCCTTGACATAATTGTCCGCCATCCATAACGAATCTGGATTTGTTTGAGCATTTATAAACGAAATACCACCGATCAAATACAAACAGACAAGCAATGCTTTCATGGGCTATAAGTTTAATTTGGCACGAATAAGATGGGGCATGCATCCTTGTGTACCATGAAGGAAATCGTGTGCAATCGAATATAGGGCAACGATGCGTAAATATAACCCTTTGTAGGCCTTATACCATCTCCCGAAGAATTTTTGGTATAATAGAATATATTACCATGTTGATCCTTTGCACGACCCGTGATATGCATCAAATGATCGTCTGTAATGGTATAATCCTCAAACAGCTGTTGTCTAAATGTCTGAGAAATCTCTTTTTCAGCATGTACTGCCGAAGCCAAAAACTGATCTTTTTTGCCTTTTTCTATTTTGCTGACGTCCTGCTGTGGTGCCACTGCCAATCCCAATGTATTTGAAAAACCATTGTTGTGCGTATCGGCATCCCACTCGACCGTAAAACCATGGTCTAGTGCATAGTCAAGAACGTGTACCAACTCGTCCAACGGTAGATTATAATGAAGTCCATTGGACCAATTGTCGGGTACTTCAAGAATGAATGGCCGATAATACGGATGGTGTGAAAAAGATGTCAATGTCACATAGTCTTCGGCTTTCAGCCCCAAATACTGGGCAAAACTCTTAGCGTTATAGCTCTTACCCTGGTACGCAAACTCCTTAGGCACTTCGCCAAAAAAACGATCCAACAAACGATCCACTCCTACACGCCAATCCACACGAACACCTCGCTTTTGTGTAGCTATGACTGTATCTACATACGCTTTGAGCGTGTTGTACAATTCTGTATGATTGTATTTCCCATCCTTTGTACCCTTTTGGTCATACACACCCTGTGGCACGATACCATACGTATCGATCAGGCGGATCACATCATGGGCCAATCCCCCTTGTGTAAACCGTGCACTGCCCTGACGCAAGATATAATTAGCAGCCTTTTCCTTATACGCATGCCGTACCACATACATCTCGGCCAG
>Ga0182743_1000728_pt1 | contig 37120 bp, 34 predicted proteins | sample eDN3rd30CKraftOP_FD_128522 | JGI IMG/M metagenome (GOLD analysis project Ga0182743, IMG submission 128522) | Enriched Organic Plus compost microbial communities from Emeryville, California, USA - eDNA 3rd pass 30_C Kraft OP (version 2) (version 2) ... | reverse complement strand
TTCTTCGGGTTCCGGGACCGATTCTTTCAATCGATTCCGAATTTCTTCGGGCCTGCCTGCAACATTTACGAACTCTGTCGTCTTTTTTGTGAAACGGCCTGTTTCCCAGTTGTTGCGCCGAATTCGGGTGCTGAATACCGCTTTCTGATGCTGTATTTCTAACGCCCGTCGGAAACATTAAGCTTTCTTTAACTTTCGGATACTGGACAGTTCTTCGGTGTACGCCTATGTTCTGGCCGAACGATCAGGCACCACTGCACGGTCCTATCTCCTAGGGCTCCAGGCAGCTTCGGAGGGGCACTCCTCCAGAAAGAGAGGCTGAACGATGGCCAGCACGGTTCAGAACAGGGAAGTCACCAATTGCGTCCAGATCGGTCTCGCCGACGAAGCCGACCTGTGGGCCCGCCGCGACAGCGACCCCCGCGCGACCGAGGAACTGGTCGGCAGGTATCTCGCCTTCGCCAAGAGCGTCGCGGTGCGGTACCGAAGCCAGGCGGAATCCCTCGACGACCTCGTCCAGGTCGCGTGCCTGGGCCTCGTCAACGCGATCAACCGGTTCGAGCCGGACCGGGGCGTCCCCTTCATCGCCTTCGCCTCCCCCACCATCACCGGGGAGATCAAGCGCCACTTCCGCGACCGCACCTCGGCCATGCGGCTTCCGCGCAGCCTCTACGACAGGATCGGCCAGATCGACATCGTCGTCGGTGAACTCACCTCCCGGCGCAACCGCGAGCCGACCGTCGAGGAGATAGCCGCCGAGATGGACGCCGACGAGAGCGAGGTCATCGAGGCGGTGGAAGCCGGCCAGAACCGTCACCCCATCTCGCTCGATCAGGGTCCGGCCGGAGGCGACGAAGATGCCTCGGCACCGGCCGAATGGCTCGGACGCGAGGACCGCAACTTCGACACGGCAGAGACCCGGATCATGCTCCACGAGGCGATGGACGGACTGAGCGACGAGGAACGCATGGTGGTCGACCTGCGCTTCCGGGACGAGCTGACCCAGTCGGAGATCGCCGAGCGCATCGGCCACTCCCAGATGCACGTCTCCCGCATGCTGCGCCGGATCCTCGACCGCATGAACGACCAGATCCCGGCCGCGGCCTGAAGATTTCTTCTCCCACACGGCCCGGCCGGTTTCCCCCTGACCGGCCGGGCCGGCCCTTCCCTCGGGTCAGCCCGCGGGGCTCGCGTGCTCGGGTTCCGTGGCGCCGAGCCTGTCTTCCGGGCGGAAGCCGGGCTCCACTTCCCCGGCGACCACCGAACGGGCCAGGGTCTTGGCCAGCACGGGTGCCAGCTTGAAGAGGTTGTGTCCGGAGATGAAGAACGCGTCGCCGTTCTGCCAGACGGCGAGGCCGTCCTCGGCCCACGGCAGCTCGGTGACCCAGCAATGCACGACGGTCGTCGGCGGGCCCTCGAGTCCCGGGAACGCCTTGTGAACATACGCATGGGTCCGGTCCGCGAGATCGATCAGGGAGCGGCCGCCCGCCTCCGATTCCACCTCGGTCGTGACCGGCAGTCCGACCGCGTACTCACCGTTTCCGCGCACGGGTGAACCGTAGGCGGCGGGCTCCCCGAAGGCGCCCGACGAATCCTGGATACAGGCGAGCCGGTCGTACCGTCCGGGCCCGCCGACCGAAAGGGTCAGCCGGACGTGAGCCTTGGTCTCGACGGGGATCGAGATCCCGGACATGTCCGCGAGCGCCGCCGTGCCCATGCCCGCGCAGACCACTGCCGCGGCATACCGGGTGGTGCCGGTGGTCGCACCGACCACATCCACGCCGCCCCCGTCGAGGGCGACGACGGATTCGACCCGGTCCGGGATGAGGCCGGTCCCGACCAGGCGGATCAGGTTGGCGAGGGTGAGGCGGGTACGGATCGCCCCGGCGGTCTCGTCGATCAGGGCCGGCCCGTCGTACGGTGAGAAGACCGGGAGGACGGCGGCGATCTCGTCGGAACCCAGTTCCCGGACCTCGATCGACGGGTCGTCCGCGTACCGGGAGAGGCGGGCCACCGCGCCCTCGCCGATCACCATCGATCCGTCGGGCGAGATCAGCTGGATCCCGAACTCCTCCTCGAGCTCGCGCCACTCCCGGCGGGCCCGCAGGGCGAGCTCGAACTGGCGCTCGTCGGCGTGCGCATGGCGGAAGATCCGGGACTCGCCGGCAGACTGTCCGCCGCCCGGCGCCCCGTTCTCGTAGACCGACACCTCGTAGCCCTGCCGCACCAGGGCGCGGGCCGTGGAGAGACCGACTATGCCCGCGCCGACCACGGCGACGCGCTCAGCCATTTCTCCCTCTGGATGAACTTGGGGACTGCATGGGCCTTCTCCTTCATCCCCCGATGGGAAATGCCTGCCGTGGGAGTACCCCGTGCAAGCGGGGCAAATCAGAAAGTGTCGATGTCAGGCGAGCCAGAGGATCAGAAGGACCACCAGGCCGACGGTCGTCACGACGATCGACATGCGGGCCATGAAGCGCTCCCAGATCCCGGTGTAGTTCACGCTCTGGAAGAACAGCAACCCCACGACGTGGGCGACGTTGATCAGGAACGCCCCGATCGCGATCAGGATCGCGACCGCCGCCTTGCCCCCGAACCCGTCCTCGTGGCTGGGACCCTTGTCGCCGCTGATCAGCACCGCGAGGATGCCGATGGCGATGGTGCCGACCACGCCGAAGACGATGCCGGCGACGTCGCGCCGGTTGAGCGGCGGGAAGTTGCGGGTCTCCTGGATGACTTCTTCCTCGGTGAGCTCGTGCGCGGGGGAATGCTCGACCTCCCGCACTTCCGGGATCGAGCCGTCGCCGTCGGGGTGGCCGACCAGTAGTTGCGTCACGGGTTGGTGGAACTCCGTGCCGAGGCGGTCGCCGAGGCCCTTTTCGCCCTGGTCCGGCTCCCCGTCCACGTGACGCACGACCACGATCTCGTCCGGGTTGAACTCCCGGACCCCGTCGCCGACCGCGACCAGCGGGTCCAGGTCACCGATCTCGCCGGTGGCCTCGATCCCGATCTTGCGGAGTTCCGCGATCACCGCCTGGAGGCGTTCCCCGGTCGGGCCGATCGTCTCGTCGATGTTCCCGAGTTCCTGGTCGACGGGGTTGCGCGCCATGGCGGGCGCGATCACGAAGACCTGGACCAGTTCGCGTTCGCCGAGGTGCGACCTGAGTTCCTCGGCCAGATCGGAGCCGCGGAACGTCTCGTCGGCAACCAGAAGGACGCGGTGTGCTTCGTTTCCGGATGACGACGCATCCCCGGGTGAATTGTCACTGACGGTTTCCTGACTCATGTTCCATTTCTACCCGCAACGGGCGCTGCGAACCGAAAACTTCCGGGACACGTCAGGAAAGGAGCGGCGAGGGCGGAATCCTCGTTTCGCCCCGGATGCCCTCGATCAGGAGGGCCTGCTCGTCCACGTAACACCACGACCAGGCCTCCCCCGGCTCGAGCGACCGGATCAGCGGGTGCCCGGAAGACTCCTGATGGGCGGTGGCGTGACGCTCGGGCGAGTCGTCGCAGCAACCGACGTGACCGCAGGTCAGGCAGATCCGCAGGTGCACCCACTTGGTTCCGTCGCGCAGGCACTCCTCGCAGCCATCGACCGCCTCCGGAAGCTCGGTGATGCGGACCTGATCGAGGTGACTGCACTCGGAGCTCATGCCCCGATCATGTCACGGCTCGATGATGGGGAACCAGAGATCGAACTCGTCGAGATGCTCGCCGATCTGGCGGAACGCGTCCAAACCCGGGCCCTCGGCGAGCTCGCCCGCCTCCACGGCAGATTCCACGGTGGCCTCGTTCGCCACCAGGCGGTTCAGGAGATCGCGGGTGATGGTGAGGATCGGGGCGCCCTCCTGGTGACCCGCGAGGGAATGGCTCAGGGTGCCGTTGGAAAGCCGGAGAACCGCCCTCTCGCCGGTGTCAGGGATCTCCAGGTTGAGGTCCAGTTCCAGGTCCGCGGCATTGACGCCGTGGATCTTCACCGCGAAGTAGTTGAAGATCATCGACAGGGTCATGCCCCGGATCAGGTCGAGGCTCGCGGTGCTGCCCACCGGGATGCTCGGCGTGCCGTGCCTGAGTTCCTGGGCGCCCATCAGGTAGGCGTTCCGCCAGGTCGCGGATTCGGTCTGGTAACCGAGCTGCTCGAACGCATCGGCCTGCAGTTCCCGAGCCTCCTGGTTGGATGGGTCGGCGAACACGACGTGCCCCACCACCTCGGCCACCCACCGGTACTCGCCCCGTTCGAACGACTCGCGGGCCTTGGCCAGGACGTTCTCGGCCCCGCCCATGAACTCGACGTACCGCTTCGCGGATTCGACCGGCACCATCGGCTCGAGGTTGGCGGGGTTGCCGTCATACCAACCGAGGTAGCGGGTGTAGGTCGCCTTGACGTTGTGGCTGATCGTCCCGTAATAGCTGCGGACCGACCAGTGCCTGGCGAGCGAGTCGGGCAGCTCGACCTCTTCGGCGATCTCCCGCGGGGTGAGGCCGTGGTTCGCGAGGCGGAGCGTTTCGTCGTGGATGTAGCGATACGCGTCCCGCGCCTTCTCGAGCATCTCCCGGACCCGGTCGCTGCCCCAGACGGGCCAGTGATGCATCGCGTACATCACGTCCGACCGGTCGGCCCAGCGGTCGATCGTGTCGTTCAGGTACATCGACCAGGCCTGCGGGTCGCGCACCTGGGCCCCGCGGATCGGGTACGTGTTGTGCATCGTGTGAGTGCAGTTCTCCGCCGCGGTCAGGGCCCTGAGTTCCGGGATGTACCAGTGCATCTCGGCCGGCGCCTCCGTGTCCGGGGTGAGCATGAACTCGAATGTGAGCCCGTCGATCTCGCGGGTCTCCCCCGTCCTGGTGATCGAGTCGGTCGGCGGAATCAGGGTGATCGTGCCGATCGACGTGCCGATCCCGAGACCGGTGCCGACCGTACCCTGCGGATCCGGAGGCAGCAGGATCCCGAACTGGTACATGGCGCGCCGGGTCATCACGTTGCCGGCTGCGACGTTCTCCGACACCGCCGCCTCGAGGAAACCATCGGGGGCGATGACCGGCACCTCGCCCGAATCCACCTGCTCCTGGGTCACGACGCCGCGAACGCCACCGAAGTGGTCGACGTGGCTGTGCGAGTGGATGACTGCCTTCACGGGCCGGTCGCCGCGGTGCTCGCGGTACAGCTTCAGGGCGGCCGCCGCGACCTCGGTCGAGATCAGCGGGTCGACCACGATCACTCCGGTGTCGCCCTCGATGAAAGTGATGTTCGAGATGTCCATGTTCCGCACCTGGTAGATGCGGTCCGTCACCTCGAACAGGCCGCCGCTCTCGGCCATGACGCGGGCGTGCCGCCAGAGGCTCGGGTTCACGGTGTCGGGCTGCTCCGGATTCCCCTTGGCGAAGTCCAGCCGGGCCGGGTCGAAGGCGAAGCGCGGTTCGTCCTCGTCGGTGAGGATCTGGCCGTCGGGGTTCGGCGCGATGAATCCCCTGAGGGCCTCCTCGAAGGAGGTCTGGTCCTCGAAGTCGAGGCAGCGCACGTCGTGGACGTGCGCCTCGCGGGTGAAATCGGTGGCGGCCTTGCGGTCGATGCTCACTGTCCCTCCTCCTCGGTGCCTGTCGTCGTGATCGTCACCGCGGCGGTGACAGTCGTCTCCGGCTCCAGCCCGGCGACTTGCTGATCCATGTCAACTTTACTCATCCTCCCCGCGCTGGGCCCCATTTCGACGATGTCCCGCACCTCCTCGGGAGTGAGTTTCATGGTCCATTCCAGGTCCCTCGACCCGGCTCCCTCCGCCAGGTTCCCCAGGGAGCGCCCGAGTCGTTCCTCCTTTTCGGGATCGACCCCGATCATCCCGAAACGGTCGACGATCTCGGCCAGGTGACCGGCCTGCGGCGTGACGACCACGAGCCGTCCTCCCGGGGCTAGTATCCGCTCCATCTCCTCGCCGTTTCGCGGCGCGAACACGTTGATCATGAGTGCCGCGACCCCCTCGCGGACCGGGATCTCGTCCCAGATGTCGGCGACGATCGCCGTGGCCCTCTCGTGGCAGCGGGCGGCCCGGCGCGCCGCGTACTTGGAATTGTCCACTCCGACCCCGACCCGGTCCGGGCTCGCGTCCAGGATCGCCGCGAGGTACCAGCCGGTGCCACAACCAAGGTCGACCACCGGCCCCGCGGGAGCGACTGCGGCTTCCTCCACGAGAGCGTCGACCAGCGGCCGGTAGTGGCCGGTGGCGAGGAAGCGTTCCCGGGCGGCGACCATCTCGGCGGAGTCGGCCGTGTGGGTGCCCCCGTCGCGGCCGAGCAGACTCACGTACCCCTGCCGGGCGATGTTCATGGTGTGGCCCCTGCTGCAGATCAGCGACGCCCCGTTCTCGCGGAGGTCACCCCCGCAGTGAGGGCAGATCAGGAGGTCGACGCCGGCCTTGTCCACGGCGCGAACTCTAGAGACCCCTCCGGGAATCCGAGCCCGACCCGCACCGGGGACCGCGAAACGCGGTGCTTTCGTCGCGATGCGCCGGGAAAGCGCATTCGCGGCCGGGGCCTCACTTTACTTTGTATAGTATTGGCGTGCCCACGTTCCGGAGACTTCTCGGGTTCCTGAGGCCCCATCGGCGTCGCCTCTGGGGTTCGATGGCCTTCGCCTGGGCGGCCATGGTGATGACCGTCCTGATCCCCCTGATGGTCGGCTGGGCGACCGATGCGATCCAGGCAGGCGACGAGGAACGGCTGCTCTGGGTAGTCGCCGCGATCATCGGCGCCGCATTCCTCCGGCTCGGCCTCACCGTGGTCCGACGGATCGTCGCCGGCAAGGTGTCGCTCGCCGTCGAGTACGACCTGCGCCAGGAGGTCTACTCGCACCTGATGGGGCTCGAGCTCGGCTTCTTCGATCGCAACCAGACGGGCCAGCTGATGAGTCGCGCCACGGTCGACCTCCAGGCGATCCGCTTCTTCCTCGGGTACGGGCTGATCTTCTTCAGCCAGAGCATCCTCACCGTGCTGCTCTCCGGGATCGCGATGTTCTATCTCAACCCCTGGCTCGCCCTGATCGCGCTCGCCCCCGCACCGCTGATCGTGTTCACCGCGCTCAGGTACACCCGCCAGTCCCGTCCCGCGATGCAGGAGGTCCAGCAGCGCGTCGCCGAGCTCACCGCCCAGGCCGAGGAGAGCGTCACCGGGATCCGGGTCGTCAAGGCTTTCGCCGGCGAGGACCATCAGTTCGAACGGTTCCAGGGCGCGGTCGACCGGCTCTTCGACCAGAGCATCCGGTCCACCCGCATCCAGGCCTTCTTCTCCCCGTTGATAGGCGCCCTGCCGCAGATCGGCACCGCCCTCGTGCTGCTGGTCGGCGGCCATGCCGTCCTCAACGGCAGCCTCGAACTCGGGCAGTTCACGACCTTCTACATGTTCATGCTGATGCTGGCCGGGCCCCTCCGCACGGTCGGCATGGCCCTGGGCATGGGCCAGCGCGCGATCGCCGCCGGCAACCGGCTCTTCGAGGTACTGGACCGCGAACCCCGGCTCGCGTCGGCGCCCGACGCCGTCCCGCTGCCCGACGGCGGCGGTTCGGTGTCCCTCGAGGGCGTGTCCCTGAGCTACGGACCGGAGGCCCCCGACGCACTCGCCGGGATCGACCTGGAAGTACCCGCCGGCTCCCGCATCGCCCTGGTCGGGCCGTCGGGTTCGGGCAAGACCAGCCTGGTTGCGCTGCTCGCGCGCCTCTATGACCCCACCGCCGGCACCGTGAGGATCGACGGTGCGGACCTGCGCGATGTGGACATCCCCTCGCTTCGGCACCAGATCGCCTACGTCTCCGACGAAAGCTTCCTCTTCAGCGACACCATCGCGAACAACATCTCCTACGCGAGGGCCGACGCCTCGCGGGAAGAGATCGAACGTGCCGCCGGGCTGGCCCAGGCGGCGGAATTCATCGAAGCCCTCCCCGACGGGTACGACACCGTGGTCGGCGAGCGTGGCCTCACCCTCTCCGGCGGCCAGCGGCAGCGCGTGGCGATCGCCCGGGCGCTGCTCGCAGACCCGCGGATCCTGATCCTGGACGACGCCACCTCCTCGCTCGACGCGACCACGGAGCGACGGATCCGGGCCGGCCTGGCCGAGGCCATGGCCGATCGCACGACCTTCGTGATCGGGCACCGCCTCTCCACCATTTCGCTCGCCGACGAGGTCGTCCTGATGGACGAAGGCCGGATCGTCGACCGGGGCACGATCGGGGAACTTCAGGGCCGCTCGGAACTGTTCCGCGAGCTCACCGGAGGTGGACGCGAGGACCCGCGATTCGTGCCCCGGCAGGACGAGGTGCTCGCGTGACGCCCCCGCACAGGGACATCGTCGCGGGACGGGGGCGGAAGATCCGCTGGACCCTGGGCCTGCTCCGGCCGTACAGGGCCCGGCTCGTCTTCATGTTCCTGGCCGTAGTCGCCTCGACCGCCAGCGCCCTCGCTCCCCCGTATCTGGCCGGCCGCGCGATCGACGCCGGGATCGAGGCCGGTGACCTCAACGCCCTCAACGTGACGATCGCCCTCTTCGTCGTCGCGGTGGTCCTCAACGCGGTCACCTCCTGGCTCCAGACCTGGCTGGTCGGGTGGGTCGGAATCCGCGTGCTGCAGGACCTGCGCGAGCAGGTGTTCAAGCACATACAGCGCATGTCGATCGGGTTCTTCAACCGCAACCGTCCCGGGGCCCTCATCTCCCGCATGACGAATGACATCGAGGCCCTGAACCAGTTGATCAGCGACGGGATCGTGACGCTCTTCTCGAACATGCTCACGCTGGTGGGGGTCGTCGCGATCATGCTCCTGTTGGACTGGCGGCTCGCCCTGATCACCTTCGCGGTGCTGCCCCTGCTGTTGATCACGAGCCTCGTGTTCCGCCGCTACTCGGCGGGCGCGTTCCGCGAGACGAGGGAACGGATCGCCCAGGTGACTTCACACCTCCAGGAAACCCTGAGCGGGGTCCGGGTGGTGAGGAGCTTCGGCCAGGAGGACCGCCACATCGCGCGGATGACCGAGCTCAACGAGGCGAACCGCCGGGCCAACATGACCACGGTCTACCTGAACGCGAGCTACTTCCCCGCGACCGAACTCCTCACCGCCGTCGGCACGGCGGCGATCCTCATCTTCGGTGGCTACCAGGCGATTGAGGGCAACATCATGCTCGGCGTCGTCATCTCCTTCATCGCCTACCTGCAGCTGTTCTTCGACCCGATCCAGCAGCTCGCTCAGCTGTACGCCACGTACCAGCAGGGAATGGCGGCGCTCGACAAGATCTTCACCCTGCTCGACACGGAGGCCGAGATCGTCGATTCACCGGACGCGATCGACCCGCCGCGGCTGGAAGGCCGGATCGAGTTCCGGGACGTCTCGTTCAGCTACGAAGATCCCGAGGTCCGGGCGGAGACGGGAGAACCTGTGACTGGACCTCCCGCCGCCCCGCGTTGGGCGGTTCGCGACATCGATCTCGAGATCGAACCGGGCGAGACCGTGGCACTCGTGGGGAGCACCGGCGCCGGCAAGTCCACGCTGGCCAAGCTGATCACCCGGTTCCACGATCCGCAGCGGGGCGCCATCCTGATCGACGGGCGGCCGCTCGCCGCCTACAGGCAGCGCTCGTTGCGACGCCAGATGGGGATCGTGCCCCAGGAGGGTTTCCTGTTCTCGGGCTCGATCGCCGAGAACATCGCGTTCGGCCGGCCCGACGCCTCAATCGAGGAGATCGCGGCGGCCGCCGATGCCGTCGGGGCGACGCCGTTCATCGAACGATTGAGCGACGGGCTCGAGACCGAGGTCGGCGAGCGCGGCGTCCAGCTGTCCTCCGGCCAGCGCCAGCTGGTCGCATTCGCACGGGTGATCCTGGCCGAGCCCAGGATCCTGATCCTGGACGAGGCGACCTCCGCGGTGGACACCCGTACCGAGCGAGTCATCGAGTCGGCCCTGGAGGACGTGCTCGAGGGCCGGAGCGCCGTGGTGATCGCGCACCGCCTGTCCACCATCCGTCGCGCCGACCGGATCGCGGTGCTGGAACACGGTCGCATCGTCGAGACGGGCAGCCACGACGAGCTGATGGCGGCCGGGGGCCGCTACGCAGCCCTGTACGAGAACTGGACCGCTTAGGCCTACCCCGGGCCGATTCCGCCCGAGGAGCTTCCGCCCGTGGACGGAGCCGGGGCCGGTGAGGGAGCCGGGGTCGGGGTCGGGGTCGGGGCGACTCCGCCGTCGGACGGGGCCGCCGGGGCGGACGGTGCAGGCTCGGCCGGAACCTCGGTGGCCGGCGGCACGTAGGTCGAGTCGGGGACCGTCCCGCTCTCGGTGCCGGTACCCGTGCCCGTGCCCGTGCCACCCTCGACGCCCGACGCATCGGGCATCTCCGGCGCTTCCGCGCAATCGGTGAATCCGTACTCGCTGGCCGCCGTCTGGAAGTCGGTCACGTCGGTCTCGCCGCCCGCGAGGTCCCGGGCGGCGGCGATCACCTCTTCGGGCGCCTCGCCGTCACTGGGTGTGCCCAGTTCGGCCAGACGTTCCGCGACGCCGTCGTACATGTCTGCCCGCTGGTCGGCCTTGGTCGCCTCATCCGCGGTGGACGCGTCGATCGTCCCGATGGCGGCGTTGACCTCCGCGCAGATCGCGTCGCCCTCGGCGATCAGCTCCTCCGTGGTAAGCGCGACGGTCTCGGTGGGTCCCGTGGTCGCGGTCTCCGGGGCCGGAGCCTCCTCGTCGCCTCCCCCGCCGCAACCGGCCACGCCGATCCCGATCAGGACCACTGCGCCGAGAGCTCCGAGGGCACTCCGAAACCTGGTGAAACTGGTGGTGGGCACGGGAGTGAAGGTAACAGACCGTGCGGTCGGTCTTGACTGCATTTTGCGAGCGGCGTCGCTATCCTTTGGGCCACCCGCTGCGGGGTAGAATAATGGTAATTCGTGCGGTTCTGGTCCGTGAAATCGGGGTTCGAGTCCCTGCCCCGCAGCCTCAACAGCCCGGCCTCCGAGCCGGGCTTTTTCGTGCCGCGGCTACGCGTGATGCGCCGGGCAGGACGGGCGCGGCACTACCGGCCCCAGGCCCACTCGAGCACGACCTTCATCGAGCCGTCCGGGGCCTGGTCGACCGTGATCGGGACCGGCATGGCCCGCCGCATCTCGCCGACGAGGTCTCCCCCGTTCTCGACCTCGAGGACGAAGGTCGCCTGGTCGTTCGAGCGCTCGACCGAGACGACCTGCCGCACCGACTCCAGGCCGCGCAGCGCCGTTTCGGCCACCGCGGCCATGGCGAGCTCCGGCAGCGGGGTGACGCTCACGACCAGCTCACCCTGCGCCGCCTCCGCATCCGCCTGGCGGGCAGCGGGCTCGCTCGGCCCGGGGGCCAGCGACTCGACCGCCGCCACGAGTTCCTGAACCCGGTCGGCGAGTGCCTGCACCTCGAGGCTGACGCGCCCCACGGAGGCCCTCAGGTCGTCGATCGCCGCCGAGTCCGCCTGTTCGATCTCACCCACGCCCAGATACTAACCCGAGCGCGCGACCGACTAGGAGGGGCTGTAGACCTGGGCCGCGACGACGCACCAGTTCCGGGAGGCGACGGGATCGTTCACCTTCCACCTCGACGAGACGAGGATGCGGTCCCCGTTGTTCATCGTCACAAACAACATCCCGTTGTTGGGGAGGCGCATGATCAGCGGGCCGTCCGGCTGGCTTACGGCGAAATCCTCGGAGCCCTCGCGGGTCACGACCGTGCCGCCCATCGCGCCGTCGATCGTGAGCCTCCGGGTGCCTCCCGGACCGGCCTGGCAGACAAGCTGGACGTTGCCGAGGTCGGGGAAGGCCACGGTGCTCGTCGTGTTGGCGGGGACGGCGTTCACCTCGCCGCGCCACACGACCTGGACCGACCTGGCCAGCGGATCTATGGTCTGCTCGGTCTCGGTGCGGAACGTGCCCTCGACGTGACACTTGCCCGAACCCTTGAAGTTCCATTCCCAGTCGAGGTCGAAGGTCGTCGGCGGGGCCAGGGGTGAGCCCCCGGGGCCGTCGATGGGACCGCGGTCGGAGATGATCCCCTGGAAGGAACCGGTCGAGTACTTCTCGGTCGGGGTGAACTTGTTCATGCCCTCGCGGAAGTCGGGACCGGTGCCGTTGGTGTACTTGGCCTCGCGGATCGCCTTCTCGCTGTCCTTGTGATCCCAGGCCTTGTAGGCCCAGACCATCATCGCGCTCTCACGCCCGCCGTTGGACGGGTAGAAGCGGACCCACTGCTGGTAGGGGCTGCAGACGACCTCGCCGTACCCGATGCCCGGCGCGATGAAGCCGGCGACCTGGCGGCCCTCCCACTTGCCGTTGTACCAGTCCACCACGATCCGTTGCGTGTACTGCCCGGTGACCTCGACGGGCTTCGCCCCGCCGCCACCCCGGGCGAACACCCAGGCCTGCTGGGACTGCCGGTAGGCTCCCGTCGCCTGGTCCTGCCCGTTCAGGCGGACGCGATACTTGCCCGGCTTCAGCTTGCCCTTGATCGGCAGCTCCACCACGACCTGGCGTCCGTCCACGTCGTTCACGGTCTGCTGGCTGATGACGCCGCCACCGGGACCGATCAGCGAGACCCGGACGCGCCCGACCTGCGTGCGTCGCACGGGCCGCAGCGCGAACCTAACCATCCCGACGTTGTCGTTCACCCGGGTACTGACCGGGATCGCCTTGAGACCGAGGCTCGGCGTGTGGAACTTCCAGACCCGCGACTTGGAGACGCGGCGACCGCAGCGCGGCTTGCCGGCGGTGACCTCGACCTTGTAGCGCCCCTGCGGCATCCGGCGCTTGACGTGCATCCGGATCACCGTGGTGCGGCCCTTGGCCATCGGTCCGACGACCCGTCCCTTCGCGTACAGGCGGTTGCCGCGCTTCACCTTCACGACGGCCGAACGGATGTCGCCCCTGGGGTTCACATAGATCCACGCGAAGCCGTCCTCGAGCAGTCCGGTCGGGTCGTGGGTACTCAGCTTGATGTTGATCGGCAGCGTCGAGCAGGGGCCCTTCGCCCGGGCGCGCTTGGCCGACGCCGGGTTGGCGCCGAACGTGGCCACGACGAGGCCGAGGACGGAAAGGAGCAGGATTGTCACTACTCGGCGAAACACTGGATCCATGATGTCACCGGGCTTTAAACCCTCGCTCAATTCCGAGTCGCGGTGCCGCGGGGACTACTCGCCGCTGGGCGAGTCGGCTTCCTGCCGGGTCCCGATCGTGAGCGCCGGGCTCGACTTGTAGAAGATGATGTCCGGCTCGGAGCTGCCGTTCAGCCACGCGATTTCCTTGTCGCGGGTCTCGTCCGGGAGCGGCACCAGGGACACGCTCTCGGCGAGCTCCTGGGAGCGGCTGAGGCTGTCCACGAGGAACTCGTTGATGTCCGGGTCCCGCATGTTCCGGTAGTTCACGGTCAGCAGCAGCTGGCGCGCGAGCGGGTAGGTCGCGTTGGTGACGGTGGCCTGCGACGGGAAGATGCATTCCGGCTTGGCGAAATCGTTGGAAGCACTCACCTCCATCGGGCGCAGCTGCTCCTCGAAGGCTTCGTAGTAGGAGAACCGGAACAGTCCGAGGGTGCCGCGGACCTCCTCGAGGCGCCGGACGGCGGCCCGGTTCCGGGCGACGTAGCCGCGCGCGTCGGGCAGCGACTTCTTCAGGTTCCGGAGGTTGGACTCGGCCTTGGCCAGCTTGGCCCGGTCGCGGGCCCGGTCCTCCGGCGGGCGGTTGTCGGCGATGCCCTTCGCCACCTCGGCCTTGGCATCGCGCACCGCGCGACGGTTCTCAGCCAGGGAGTCGAGGATGTCCTGGTAGATCTGAAGCGAACGGTCGTACTGGGCCGCCGCCATGTAGTCGCGGTTGCTGCCGACCACGGCCCGGCGGACCCCGGCATCGGTCGGGAACGCCTGGTAGTCGCTGCGGACCGAGAGCATCGTCGGCTCCGGGTCACCGAGCACGTACTGGCCGAAGAAGCCGAAGACGTTGGAGTCCTCGTCCGGACCGGCCACCTTGAGCCTGGGCTCGTTGCCGTCGTTGCCGAGACCGTGGCCGTAGCCGACCTGGCTCCAGCTGTTGATCGTCGAACCCGCACGGAAGATGTTCCGCACCTCCTCGAAGGAGAGGCAGTCCGTGCCGACGTCGGTCTCGTTCTTGATCGCCAGCACGGCCGCGTCGGATGCCACCTGGAACTGGACCGGCTGGATGTCGTTGGCGATGCACTGGCGGTACTCGGCCTCCGAGATCGGGCGCGCCGAGTCGACGATGTCGGCCTGTCCGGAGCAGAAGGCCTCGAACGCGCGGTTCTCGTTGCTCGGCGTCACCACGATCTTGGTCGCGCCGTCACCGGCGTCGTAGGCGTCGATCAGGTCCTCGGTGAGCGATCCCTGGGCCTTGCCGGCGATCCGGATCGTCCCGGACGCGCGCGGCGTCGGCTTCGCACGCTGGACCGGGGTGCCGTCCGCCTTCGGCGGGACGTAACGCGCGGCGGCGCCCGACGCACCGGCGGATTCGGGTGCCTCGTCGGGGTTTACTCCGCAGCCGGCGACGAGCAGCGCGAGCAGCGCGGCCGCCCCGGTCAGACCGAGGCCTTTGCGGTTCTCCTTCAGCTTGATCACAGGCCACCTCCGACCGTGTTGCCCGCCGCACTGCCGGACTGGACCTGGCGGTTCTCGCCGCCGGTCTCGGGTCCCTCGAGGTTCACCTTGCTGAGGGGCGGATCCTTGTAGATCTGGGGCAGCGCGATCACCTCGAAGTCCTTCAGGCGCAGCCACGAGAGCTCGCTGCCGCGGATCAGCTTCGAGGAGGTGCCGAGCGGCGCGTAGAGGGTCGGGACCGCGGCGCGATCGACGACGATGGCGCCGTAGGTACGCAGGGCGGTGAGGATCGCGTCGGCCGAACGGCGGCGGTCGCCCTTCAGGTTGCGCAGCGCCCGCTCGTCGATCCGGATGTCGCTCCGGAGGCGGATCCTCGCGCCGGCCGGCAGGGACTTGCGGTTACCCACGCCGTCCGTGACGGAGGCCGGCTGCACGAAGTTGCGCCGGGCGAGCCCGGGTACCGAAATCGCCAAAGCGTGGTTGATCTCGCCCTGCTCGACCTCGACCGGGCCGATCACGCCCGCGAACAGCGGCAACCCCGAACCGCGGGCGCCGACGGCCCGTTCCGGGTCGACTCCGATCGGGCGCGAGAAGCCGGGTCCGTCAAGGGTCCAGGCCTTGCCGAACTGGTACGAGATGGTGCCGTTGCCCTCGCGGCGGGCACGCCAGAAGTCGTAACCCATACCCGCCTCGCGGTCGATGACGCTGAGCCAGCCGTCGTAGCGCGGGTCGGGGGTGGTGTTCGGCGGGATCGAGATCGATCCGGGCACCTTGGGCTCGGCGGAGCCACACTTGGACTGTCGGCAGACAAACTTCGTCGGCGTCGAGCCTTCCGTGTTCGCGGCGACGATCAGCGGCGCCCACGCCTTGGTGTTGATGAAGACGCCCTCGTCCACGTCCCGGATGAAGGTCTGGAGCCCCTCCTGGCCCTTGACCTCCTTGACGGCGCGGCGCTGCGTGGCGAGCTCGAGCATGCGGTCGGAGTTCTCGGCGACCGGCAGGCCCTCGGCGGTCGTGTTCCACGGACTGTCCGGCGAGAACAGGCGTCCGCCGTCGACCGGGTCGGTACCGGAGTTCACCTCTGTTCCAGTCCCGGGCGCGGTCTGGCCGGTGGCCGGGTTGGACTGCGCGGTAACGTCGGTCGTGCCGGTGGCTCCCCTGGGCCCCGTCGCCCGCGCGGCGGCGTTCTTCTTGTTCTTTCCGTTGTCGGCGTCACCGGATCCGCAGGCCGCCACGAGGACGCCGAGAAGCGCCGTGAAGGCGATCACGAGGATCCAGCGAGACGATCGGTGTTGCATCACTACTCGCCCTCCAGAGCCGGAGCCGAAGAGGATCCGTTGTTCGGTTCCACCGTGTCACCCGTGGACGGCACCGGCGAGGTCGGGGTGGTATCCAGCGCCTCGGACGGAGTCGTCAGGCTGGGTCCGTTCGGGTTGATCGGCGACACGGGCGTGACCGGGTTCGGGCTGGTCTGCGGGGCGTCGTCGTCCTCCCCGCCCGCGCTGTCCGCCGGCCGGGTTTCGGAGATCTCGACGAGCACGTAGCGGTCGGTCCGGAAGATCGGTTCCATGCCGGCCTCGCCGCCCTCGACGGCGAGCGGCCACTTCTTGGCGAGCTGGTCGCCGGCCCGGCTGGTGGTCACGAGCATGTACCGCACCTGCGTGTCGGGATGGTCCTCGTTCCAGAGCCACGGGTTGTCGATCGCGGCCTGCCAGTCATCCTCCCCCTGGTCGACCCGGTCGAAGAAGTTCTGCGGGCGGCCGGAGGTGATCATCACCCCGTAGCTGAAGTTCGGATCCACCAGGATCGAACGCTTCGCCTGCGGGATCTCGTTGTTGATGTAGTTCGCCATCGCGAGTTCCGGATCGATGCCGTTCTGGTAGCCGCCCAGGGACCGCTTTCCTTCCTGGCTCTCCTGGTCCTCGACCCACCTGGTGAAAGCCTGTTCCTGGTTCTGGTAGCGGTAGTCGCCCATCACGTTCCAGCTGAGCGGAATCGCGGCGATCAGCCCGAGGCCGAGGAACACGGCGACACCGGCGCTCCAGTTGTCGTTCGCCCGACCGAGCGCGGCCACCGCGCCGAACGTGAAGACCGCGATCGGGAGCCCGTAGCTGAGGCTGAGCAGATCGGCCTGGTCGGCCACGACGGCCCTCAGTACCGGCGCCGCGGCGACCGCGAGGCCGACGAACAGCAGAGCCCAGGACACCGCGTCGCGGCGGAGGATGCCCACGACGATGAGCAGGATCCCGACGACAAGCGCCAGCGGAGCGGTGCCGAGCGTGATCGTGAACAGGTCACCCAGACTGTCGGCGAAGGTGGTACCGACCTCCTGGAGAGCGCCGTTGGTGTTCACCTGGATGACCCCGTTCTGGGCCGAGATCCACTCGAACGGGTTGCCGAGCAGCACCCAGTTGAGGAGGCACCAGAAGAGAAGCGAGTACACGACGGGCGTGAGGAAGAGCAACAGCGAGGCGCGCAGCTTGCCCTGGTCGTGCTTGCTGGCCGCCCCGATCACCATGAAGGCGCAGAGGAAACCGACCGAGATCAGGATGAACATGTAGTCCACCATCACCGCGAGGCCCATCGCGAGCCCCGCGGCGGCCAGGTGGCGGGTCTGGTCGGTGACCTGCCACGCGATGACCGAGGTGATCGCGATGGCGAGCATCACCATGCCCAGGATCACCGGATCACCGTTGCCGGCGTAGTAGACGGTCATCGGGTTGAGGCCGAACAGCAGGAGCAGCACGAGCCGGAAGCCGAGGTTCATGCCGCAGACCCGCATCAGGTTGTTGAGCGAGGCCATAAGGAGGCCCGCCGCGATCGCGGACATCACCGGCAGCGCCACGAGCGACGTGGCGAACGGCTTGATCAGCGCGAACGGCATGTACACAATCGACGAGAACGTGCTGGCGTCCAGTCCGAGTGCCGCGAGGCGCGGCGGGTCGTTCCACCAGACCATGTAGGCCTCGTTGAGGTGGTCGAGCGAGATGAAGCTGACGATCCGCCCCTCGGTGAGCATGAAGTAGCCGACCACGGCGTACACGACGGCGAAGAAAAGGAAGACCAGGCCGCTCTCGAAGCCCGCGCGCGGCGCCGGACCCGTGGAACGGCGCGGCTCCGGCGGGACCTCGTGGATGCGCGAGGTGATCTCGGGGTCGGCGAACTGACGCCGCACCTGGCGGATCTTGATCTCCTCGACGTACTGCTGCTGGTCGTCGGCCATCAGGTTCCGGCCTTCCGCGGGGTCGTGGAGTGGGCGTGCTCGGCACCGCCGCCGAGGTCGAGCCCGTGCTCGGTCTTCTCCCAGTAGAACGGGTTAGTGATCAGCTGCATGAAGCCCTTCCATGCGGCCACGGACATCAGGCCCCAGTAGAACGGCAGGAACAGGGCGTACGGAGCGAGGGCGTAGTCACCGCGTCGCACCGATGCGGCGAGGCCCAGGTACACGAACACGAAGTTGCCGAAGAACAGCTGCGTGGCGGCCAGGAAATAGACCCATCCCGGGAAGAAGTCCTCGATGATGCCCAGCTGCGTCAGGGCGAAGACGGTGGTCAGGAACCAGAAGATCGGGTTGATCAGGAACGTGAACGTGCCCCCGATCAGCAGCTGGAAAGACATGAAGCCCTTGAAGCCGACGTTGGCCAGGAACCGGAACGGGTTCCGCATGTAGACCAGCCACGTCTGCAGGTAGCCCTTGATCCACCGCGAACGCTGGCGGATCCAGTTGCCGATGTTGGTGTTCGCCTCCTCGTAGGTGGTCGAATCCATCATCGTGGTGCGGTAGCCCGCCTGGTGGAGGCGGACGCCGAGGTCCGCGTCCTCGGTCACGTTGTAGGGATCCCAGCCTCCCACCTCGACGAGCTCGTCGAGCTTGATGTGGTTGGACGTGCCGCCCAGCGGGATCGGGTCGCGCCGGGCGTCGAGGCCGGGCAGCGTGAGGTCGAAGAGCATCGAGTACTCGATCGAGAACCAGCGGGTGAGGATGTTGGTCTGCTGGTTGAAGAAGTTGAGCTTCGACTGGATGCAGACGATCGAGTCGTCCAGCTGCTCGAACATCAGGACGGCCTTCTTCAGCTGATACGGGTCCGGGCGGTCCTCGGCGTCGTAGATGACGACGTACTCGCCCTTCGCGCCGAGCAGGCCGAAGTTGCACGCCTTCGGCTTGGTCTGGGGTTGCGACGGCGGCACCACGATCGGGTTGAAGTGGGGCGGCAGGTCCAGGTCCAGGATCGCCTGGATCGTCTCGTCGTCGTCCTCCTCGCAGAGCAGTCGCACGTCGAGCTTGGTCTTCGGGTAGTCGAGCGACTCGATGCCGGCGACCAGGTACGGGATGACCGAGGCCTCGCGGAACAGCGGCACGAGGACCGTGTACACGGGCAGGTCGCGCTCGTCCATCGCGGCCAGAGCCTCCGGGCTGGTGTCGACGAGGTACTCGTGACCGAGCGCCGCGTAGCCGGCGACCAGCTTGTAGGCCGAAGTCAGCGTGTAGAAGACCGCGAGCAGCGCGAAGACGACGACCATCGTCGGAATCGGCTGCCAGATCAGGAATCCGAGGAAGACGAGCAGGAGGACCGCGAGGAAGACCTTCTGGCCCCCGCTGATCACCTGGTGGGCGGAGCTGTCCGGGAACCGCTCACGCAGCCCGAGCGTCGCGGTCTTGGTGAACTTCTCGCGGTTGATCTGCCGCTGGAGGCGGTCGATCGTGTTGCGCGGAGCCAGGAACTGCTGCACCCGGCGCGCGGTGTAGTCCCGGATCTCGGCCTCTCCGTCCTTCTTCAGGCGGTCCGAAACGGCCAGGTAGATGCTCTCGCCATCGATCGCGATCGGGACGCAGTGGAAGCGCCGGGTCATCTCGTACGGCAGGACGTCGCGCGGGGCGCGGTCCGGATCGAAGTCCGACAGGTCGACGGTCGGGAGGTCGAGTTGTTCGGAGAGCACCCGCAGGAGCTCGGTCTCCTCGAGGGCCCCCCCGTGGACCAGCACCTCGCCGATCCGGCTGCCGGTCCGGTTCTGCTCGGCTACCGCGTCGGCCAGCTGTTCCTCGGTGACGAGTCCGCGGCTCGCCAGGGTCTCCCCCAGCCGCGGCGGGACCGCGAGGCCGTGCTTCAGCAGGTCCTCGGCGGAGAACTCGGTGCCCTCGGGTCGGCCTTTGGCCGCGAAGAGGCGCTCGATCGCCAGGTCGAGCTCGGTCTGGTCGGCGAAGAGCCAGGCGGTGTCGTAACCGGTCTGTTCGCGCACCGCCCGGTCGGCCGCGGGGTCGAACGAGACCGGGCCGGCCATCGTGAGCACACCCCGGTCGAACTCGACCGGAATGATGTGGTAGCGGCGGCAGATCTCGACGGGCAGCAGGTGGGCCACCGCGGCGCTGAGGGTGACCATGCGCTCGCTGACCCCGTGGGTCGAGTCGCGGACCAGGAGCCTCTGCTGAGCGACGCCGGTGGCCATCAGGACTTGACCTCCCGGATCTCTGTGGTCTCGACCGCCTCGGGCTGCGCCTCCCGCGCCGGAGCGCCGTCGTCACCGCCCCCGTCGTCGCCCTTTCCGTTGTCGTCGTCGCTACCCCGCCCCCGGTTCCGGTCGCTGATCATCATCGCGATGATCCCGCCGAGGAAGACGAAGAACGGCACGACCAGGAACGTGCTGAACAGCAGCGCGAACAAGATCAAGGCGCCAATCGAGAAGATCAGCGCGCCAAAGACACCGCCCCCGTTCACAGACCCGTCGGAGCGGCCACGCCGCTCTCGCGCCCACCCATCGGTTGGGCGAGCGCGATGGTGACGGAGTCGCTCGAAGACTCCGTCACGTCGAAAGCCACCGGCAGCTTGCGCCGCAGCGAGGCAACCAGGGAGACACCCTCCTCGACCTTGGTGTCGATGGTGGCGGAATCCCCGCGCAGCTCGCGCAGCGAGGCTTCCTGCACGCCCTCGGTGTTGGCGAGGGCATCCTCGACCACCCGGGCGAGGCTCAGGTCGTGCAGCGGCTGCACGATCACGCGCACCTCGCCACCGGTGGGCAGCTCGAAGGACTCGTTGCTGACGGGCCCGTTCGCAGCGGGAACCGCCTGAAGGGGATCGGCCTCGACCCGCGAAACAGGGGATGAAAAGTCAGCCCCGGGCGGCCTGACGGGAGTCGACTTTGCCTCCAGGGCATCCAGACTTGCCTCCAGGGCGTCCAGTCGAGCCGTTACTTCCTCCCTGAGCTTGCGAATTTCCTTGAGGATTTTTTTTGATCGGTCTTTTGCCACGAGGCTCCCGGTAATATCGCCGGCTGCATGACCTCTCCGCTGCTTTGAAAGCGTGGCCTGCCCCCGGTGAGTGATCCACTATAGGTGAGGAACGGGAAAGCCGTCAAGGACGTAACTTCAAGAATTCGGCCACCGGGCATGCACCCGGCTCACCGCGGTTTCTCCGATGCGGGCCACTACCGCGGGAGCCTGAGGCGGTACGGACTCCCGTTCGTGACCATCACGGTCATCGCCTTCGCGCTCAGCATCCTTTCGGCCGAGGATCCCAAACACGTCCTCTTCTTCTGTGGTTGGGGTGTGGCCGTGGTCGGCCTCGGCCTCGCCTGGCTCCAACCGAAACTCTGGGTGGCCGCGCCCTTCGGCGCGCTCGGTGGGGCCCTGCTCGTCCGTGCGGGCGCCGACGGCCTCGACGCCGGGATCGGCCCCCTCCTCCTCATCCCGATACTCGCGATGGCCGTCTACGGATCCCGCAAGGCGCTCATGCTGATGATCGGGGTCATCCTGACCGCGATCTTCGTCGTCCACCTCCTCATCGTCGACGGCGACGTGCAGATGACGTCGACCTGGCGGCAGGACCTGATCCTGATCGTGCTCGCGACCGTGCTCGGCATCGTGATCCAGGACCTCGTGACCCACATGCGCCGGGAACGCAACCTGGCCGAGGAACGGGGCGAGATGATCGAGAGCCTGTCCGAAGTCACCCGGCGCATCGCGACCAGCCGCAACGCCGGCAAGACGCTCTGCGCGGTCGCGGTCGAGGAAACGCCCGCCACCGGGGTCGCGCTGTTCAGCTTCGACGGCGACTACACCGGCCTCGTCGCGACGGAGGGCGGGCGCGCCGACCTGCTGGAGGAGATGGCCACCGCCTCGATCCTGCGCGGAGACGGCGTGAGCGAAGCCCGGTATCGGGACGGCGACGAAGGCATGGAATACCTCTCGCTCCCGTTCGAGGCGCTCGAACCGGACCTGATCATCTGCCAGCCCGTGACCGCGGAGAAGCGGGTCGTCGGATCGCTGCTGCTCGCCTACTCGGGAACGGAACCGGGAGACGGGATCCCCGTCACCCTCCTTGCCGCCGAGGCGTCGATCGCGATCAGGCACCATCAGGTGACCGAGCAGCTCGACCACCTGGCGACCACCGATCCGCTGACCGGGATCGACAACCGGCGAGGCTGGGAGAGGATGATCCAGCGGAACCTCGGCCAGGCACGGCGCCACAAGCGCCCCCTGTGCCTCGCGATGCTCGACCTGGACCGGTTCAAGGCGTACAACGACGCCCACGGCCATCAGGCGGGGGACGATTTCCTGCGCCGCACCGCCGCGACCTGGGAGGCGATGATCCGCGTCGACGACCACATCGCCCGCTACGGCGGCGAGGAATTCGTCCTCACGCTGCCCAACACTCGGCTGGAGGGCGGCAAGGCGATCGTGGACAGGCTGCGCGAATCGCTACCGGAGACGGGCGACCCCGACCACCAGCCGACGTGTTCGGCCGGCATCGCCGAATGGGACGGGTCGGAGACGGTAAGAGAACTGGTCGCCCGGGCCGACCAGGCGCTCTACCACGCGAAAGAGGCCGGGCGGAACCAGACCGTGTCGCTCGATTCCTCGGCCAGCTTCGAACACCCGGCCGACCCCGCCGGGAACGTCGACGGGCCGTCCGGGACCGCCGAAGAGTCCCTCAGCGAGGAAGCCTCGGCCGACTGATCAGCTGCCGGGCGTCCAGAGCCTGGACGGTCCCTGGCCCGAAGGGCCCTGGTCCTGGCCGCCCTGGCCCGGCGCCGAACCGTCGTCTCCCCCGCCCGGCTGCTCGCCGCCGGCACCGCTGCGCTGCGCGTAGAGCAACTGGACCTGGCTGAGCGGCTCGCGGATCGCCTCGCCCACCTCGGAGGGCAGCAGGCCGACGAGAGCGCGGACGGCCTCGATGCCGATCCGGGCCTGCTCCAGGTCGACCTCGTCCTCCTTCACGATCCGGCGGGCGGACAGGTTCAGCACGCTGGCCACGGTCTGGGTCAGGAGATCCTCGACCCGGATCTCCTTCATCTGCTGCTCGAGCATCTCCCGCTCGGCATCGGTCAACGGTGGCGGACCACCGGCGGCTGAAGGATCCCCGGAGGCGGAAGACTCGTTACTGGCTTCGTCGGTCATATGTCACTCATCTTACGGATGGAGGTGTCAGGCATAGCCCGATGGGACCAGGAGTCGGCCACCGGGCTCCGTTGCCGGCCGGCAGGTACCGGGCAGCCTGCTCATGCGACGAACGTCGTGGCGGTGTCGGCGACCGCGGAGCGGTAGATCTCTTCGATCGTCTTCCCCGCCTCGAAGTCCGCCCTCATCCTCTGGGCTCCGTTCCGTTCCGGGAGGTCGACCTCGATGCCGAGTTCCGTCCTCGCGGGCTCCGTCCACTCGAGCACCCTCTCCAGGGCTTTGCGGGTCGTGACCTCCTCGCGGCGGCGGAAGTCGATCATCTTGCCGTCCATGCCGTAACGGATGGCCCGCCACAGGTTCTCCTCGATCTGGCGGCCGCGGAGGGGTTCGATTCCGTCGAGCCTCCCCTCGTCCAGGTCGATCGCGGTCTGGGCGACGATCGCCGTGATCAGGCCCGCCAGGGCCGTGGATTCCCGGCCGGTGGTCTGGGCGTCGCAGATCCGGACCTCCACGGTCCCGAACGCGTGGTGCGGACGCACGCTCCACCACAGCTGGGTCGCCTCGACGATCGATCCGAACTCCTTCAGGTCCTCGATGAACGACGCGTACTCGTCCCAGGTGCGGAACGTGCCGGGCACGCCGCAGCGGGGGAAGGTGCGGGTGAAGATCTCGGTACGGACGGAGGCGAGGCCCGAGTCCTGCCGGTCGAGGAAGATCGAGTTGGCCGAGGTCGCGAGGAGGATCGGGAGCATCTCCCTGAGCCAGTCGCTCACGGCGACGGCCCGGTCCGCCCCCCGGATCCCGACGTGGACGTGGAGGCTCCACGTGTTGTTGCGCCGCGCCACCCAGCCGAGGTCCTCCTTGAGCCGCTGGTAATGGGGCGTGTCGATGATCTCCTGATCGAGGTAGTTCGCCCAGGGATGGGTTCCGGTCGAGGCGAGCGCCACGCCGTGACGTTCGGCCAGCTCGAACAGGTGCCGACGTTTCTCGGCCTGCTTCCCGTTCGCCTCGGCCATGGACCCGGAACGGCCGGACCGGATCTCGATCTCGGATGCGATCAGCTCGCCGGCGGCGGAGTCCGCGAGAACCGGGTCGTCCTGGGCGGCGGCGTACAGCTCCGGGTAGCGGTCGACCAGGTCGAGGCTGTCCGGATCGACGATCGCGAACTCTTCCTCCAGTCCGATCGTGAAATCGGTCGAGGCGTCGAACACCTCGCGCACCGCATCCATTTCCAGCAGGCCGTGGTCCGACAAGTCAGGAGAGGTAGAAGTAGAGGGCGTAGAGCAGGTCGACGGCGGGGCTGGAGGTGTGGACGGTCACCTCGGGCGGCACCTGCAGAAGCTGCTCGGTGTAGTTGAAGATCACCGTCACACCCGCGTCGACGAGGCCGTCGGCGACGGTCTGGGCGGCGGCGGAGGGAACGGCGAGGACCCCGACCACGATGGCCTCCTCCTCGACCGCCTGCTTCAGCTCGGAGAAGTCACGGACGGTGAGCTGGCCGACCTTCTTGCCGATCATGTCGGGATCGACGTCGAAGAGCGAGACGATGCGGAATCCGTGGTCCTCGAAGATGTCCGAACCGGCGATCGCCTGTCCCAGCTTGCCCGCCCCGAACAGGGCGATGTTGTGGTGACCGGCGGACCGCATGATCTTGCGGATCTCGTCGATCAGGTAGTCGATGCGGTACCCCACCCCGCGCTTCCCGAACTTGCCGAACCCGGAGAGGTCGCGACGGATCTGGGTCGGGTTGATGTGCGTGTACTCGGAGAGTTCCTGGGAGGAGATCGTCTCGCGCCCCATCTTCCGGGCCTGGATCAGGACCTGCAGGTAGCGGGAAAGGCGCGCCGCCACGCCGAGCGACAGGCGCTCTCCATCACCCAGGAGGATCGGGTTCTCGCTTCGGGATCGGGGGCTCGGGGGCATCGGGGCTATCAGGGTACCCGGACTCAGCCCGACTGCCGCGCCTGACGCTCCAGGCACGCATCGAACTCTGCAGCGTCGAACGCGAACTCGGACACCGCCTCGCCGTCGATCGCGATCACCGGGATCCGTTCCAGGTATCGCCGGTGGAGCTCATCGTCGGACTCGATATCGATCTCCACCACCTCGATCGACCGGGCCGTCTCGCCCAGCGAGGCCAGGTGCGCATCGAGCTCGGACCGGGCCTCCTCGCAGAGGTGGCATCCCTCCCGGGTCATGAACTCGACCCTCACCGGCTTCCCCTCGGGCCGGTGGCGAACGCGTCGAACCCGAGGTACTCGGGGTAGGCGAGCGTCTTCGAGTAGCGGGCGGCGGAGCCGATCATCGCGGCGTTGTCGGTGCAGAGCTCCCGGCTCACCTCCTTGAAGGCGATCCCCCTGTGCTCGCAAAGCTCGCCCACCGCGGCCCGTAGCGGACCGTTGGCCGCCACCCCGCCGCCGAGGGCGACCGCCGGCCATGCCTCGGCGTCGAGCGCGCGCCGGATCTTGGTGACCAGCTGGTCGACGACGGCGGCCTGGAAACCGGCGGCGAGGTCGGCGGCCCTTTCGGCCGTCCCGTCCTCCCCGAGGTCGCGGCAGATGTAGACCAGGGCCGTCTTCAGTCCGCTGAAGCTGAAGTCGAGGCCGGGATCGCGACTCATCGCGACCGGGAACGAGAACGCCTCGGGATCGCCGCCCGCGGCGAGACGTTCGAGCGCCGGTCCGCCGGGGAAACCGAGTCCGAGCATGCGGGCGGCCTTGTCGATCGCCTCGCCCGCCGCGTCGTCGAGCGTCTCGCCGAGGACCTCGAAACCCTCGTGGTCCCGGACCGCGGCGAGCATCGTGTGTCCTCCGCTCGCGATCAGGCACAGGAACGGTGGCTCGAGGGGTTCCGGCTCGAGGAAGTTCGCAGCGACGTGCCCGTGTAGGTGGTCCGTCGGGATCAGGGGAAGCCTGCGCGGCGCCGCGATCGCCTTCGCCGTACTCAACCCGACGAGGAGCGCGCCGATCAGTCCGGGTCCGGCGGTGACCGCGACCGAGTCGACGTCATCCATCGCGATCCCCGCCTCGGCCAGGGCGGCGTCGACGACCGGCACGGCGAGCTCGAGGTGGTGCCTGGAGGCGACCTCGGGCACGACGCCGCCGTAGCGTTCATGGATCGCCTGGGAGGAGATCACGTTCGAGAGCACCCGCGGGCCGTCCAGCACGGCCGCACACGTGTCGTCGCAGGAGGTTTCGATGGCCAGCAGCGGCATCAGGCCCCGCGGAGGTCCTCCATCGGGACCCCGGCCCTGGTCGGGTCGCCCCGCCACATGATGAGGGCGTCCTCGCCGTTGTCCGGGTAGTAGCCGGTCCGAAGCCCGAACGACCTGAATCCCAATCCCTCATACAGCTCGATCGCGGATCGGTTCGAGGGACGCACCTCGAGGGTGACCGGGTCCTCGGCATCGATGCGGTCGAACGCGCTGCTGATCAGGATCGAGGCCACCCCCTGCCGCCGGCGCTCGGGAGCCACCGCGATGTTCATCAGGTGCCAGGCCCGGTCGAACCGCGAGAGGATCAGGTACCCCACGGGCCGGTTCGCCTCGACCGCGGCGAGGGGGATCGTGTCGGGCTTGGACATCTCGAGGGCGAACATGCCGACCGACCAGGGGCTGCGGAAGGACCGGCGCTCGATCGAGACGACGACGGGCAGGTCCGCGTAGGCGAGTTCCCGTACCTCGGTCTGGCCGGAACCCTCACGGGTTCCGAGCGGCGCCTCGGTCGGGGCCGGCCTTGCCGTCTCGTTCAAGCCAGAGTTGGGCATCGGGTATTCGCAGGTAGAGGGGTTCGAGGGTTTCCGGTCCGGTCACCTCGGCGGCCGCACCCAGATCACAGAACGGGCGGCCGGTCAGGCGGTGGGCCGGAGATTCCGGCGGCTCGACATCGAAGCCGGCGTGGATGAGTTCGTCCCGAAATCGTACCGCGCCCGGGCCGCCGATCAGCGGGGGCGGCCCCTCCCCCTTTGTGGCCTGAAGCCGTTCGACCAGGGCATCAGGCCCGCAGACGAAGGGTTCTTCGGCGGGTCGGTGCGACCCGTCGTGGAGGCATCCGAACACCTCTCCCCGCCGGGCATCGATCAGGGGCATGGTCGGACCGTCGCTCCCCGCCGCCTCCGCGACCGAGATCGCGAGCGCCGTGAGGGTGGGGACGCCGACCGCCTGCACGCCCGTCGAAGCGGACAGCCCCGCGGCGGTCGCGACCCCGATCCGGATCCCGGTGAAGGTGCCGGGCCCGACCCCCACGGCGATCCGGTCGAGCCCTTCCCAGCCCCCCACGGATCGGGCGGCCTCGTCGACGAGCTCGAGCAGCACCTGGCTGTGCAGGGGCCGCCGGTCCCGCGGCGGAACGACCCGCTCGTAGACCGGGATCCCGTCCTCGGCCGCCGCGACGACGGTGTCGTCGGTCGAGGTGTCGAGAGCGATCACCCGCACCGGTCACCCCGATAGGCTGCCCCCCCGAGAGAGTCACTCGCTGAAAACGAATCCGGAGGCGCATTCATGAACGTAAGAAGGAAAGTCGGCACGGCACTGGCAATTCTCGCAGTGACCGGTCTCGGTGGGTTCGCCGTCGGTTGCGGCGACGACTCGTCCTCGGACGAGGCCCAGAAGGCCATCGACAAGCTGAACAAGCAGGCCGAGGACCTCCAGAACCAGGCCCAGGAAGCGATCGACAAGGCGAACAAGCAGGCCGAGGACCTCCAGGACGAGGCCAAGAAGCAGCTCGACAAGGTGGATGCGAGCGAAGCGCAGAAGCAGATCGACGAAGCGCAGAAGCAGATGGACGAGATCCAGAAGCAGATCGAAGGGGCCAACCCGTAACTACTTGCCGTCGACGTTCACCGTGATGCCGCGACTCCCGGCATCACGGTGTGCGATGGCCACCCGTATCACCCGGGTCGCCATCTCGGCCAGTTCCCGCCCGGCCGCCCCCGGCCACTCGACGAAGCTCACCACGCCCGGTCCGAAGTACTCCGCCAGCAGCCCGGGATCCTCGGCGTCGAAACCCTCCCACCTGTACAGGTCGAGATGCGCGACGGGCATCCGCAGGGATTCGCCCTCGTAGAAGCGGCCAATGGTGAACGTCGGCGACGGGATCGCCCCGGTCACGCCGAGCTCGCGCATCGCCGCCCGGATCAGGGTGGACTTTCCCGCCCCCACTTCGCCCTCCACCAGGACGAGATCGCCCGGCCGGAGAGTGGCCGCGAGCTCGCGTCCCGCGGCCTCGGTCTCCTCGGGCCCCCGCGCCACGGTGTCCACAACTGTGTGACGCTTTTCCTCGAGGCCCGACATGGTCGGAGCCTATAATTCGCGATGGCCGCCACCCGGATTGCCCCGGGGGTGGACCGGGCCCACACTTCGAACAAGACAACTGGATCCGTCTGGTATCGCCGAAAGGGAACTGGAACGGCAAGATGACATCTTCAGACGCAGCGCTGCGCGCGCCGGTGATCGTCGGCCCTGGGCGGGTCGGCCGCTCGCTCGCGCTCGCGATCGACGGGGCCGAGCTCCGTGGCCGCGCGGACGGCCTCGACGGCATCGACGGCCGGACGGTCCTCCTGTGCGTTCCCGACTCCGCGATCGTCGACCTGGCCGCGCAGATCGGCCGGTCCGGACGGTGCCCGGCGCTGATCGGCCACACGAGCGGCGCCACCGGCCTCGAACCGCTGGCCGCGGCGGGTGCCGGGGGTGAGTTCTCGGTCCATCCCCTCCAGACCGTGCCCGACGGTGAGACGGACCTGAACGGCTCTCCCGCCGCGGTCGCCGGAACCTCCCCGGCCGCGCTCGATGTCGCGAAGGGGATCGCGGCCCGAACCGGGATGAAGCCCTTCGTGATCGCCGAGGAGCACCGCGTGCTCTACCACGCCGCCGCAAGCATCGCCTCGAACTTCCTCGTGAGCCTGGAGCAGACCGCGGCCGACCTCCTCGGCGGGATCGCCGTGGACGAGCCCCGTGAAGTACTGGCGCCGCTCGTCCGGCGCAGCCTCGAGAACTGGGTCGAGCGCGGCCCCGACGCCCTGACCGGGCCGATCGCCCGCGGGGACGAATCGACGGTCGCCGCCCACCGGGAGGCGCTCTCCGAAGCCCGCCCCGACCTGCTCGCGTTCTACGACGCACTGGCGGAGCGGACGCGGGGCGTCGCCATCCAGAGGGCCGCGTGATGAAGGTTCTCCGTACCCCGGCAGAGGTCCACGCCCTGCGCGACGAGCTCAGGAAGGGCACGGACACCGTGGGTCTCGTTCCGACGATGGGGTACCTCCATGAGGGCCATGCGTCCCTGCTCAAGGCAGCCCGCTCCGATTGCGACGTGGTCGTGATGAGCCTGTTCGTGAACCCGACCCAGTTCCGGGCCGGCGAGGATCTCAGCACCTATCCCCGGGACGAGGAGCGGGATCTCACGATCGCCGAGGGCGCCGGGGTCGATTTCGTCTATGCGCCGGTTCCCGACGACGTCTATCCGGCGGGTTTCGCGACCAAGGTGGAGGTCGAGGGACTGACCGAGGTCCTATGCGGCAGCGAGACGAGCCGGGGACCCGGCCACTTCGCCGGTGTGACGACGATCGTCTCTAAGCTGTTCAACGCGGTCGACCCGGACTTCGCCTATTTCGGCCAGAAGGACGCCCAGCAGGCGACCGTGATCCGCCGGATGGCGGAGGACCTCGAGTTCCGCACCGAGATCGTGGTCCTGCCTACCGTCCGTGAACGCGACGGCCTCGCGATGAGCTCACGCAACGCCTACCTCTCCCCCGAGGCACGCGAACGTGCGACCGCGATCTGGGCTTCTCTGCTCGAGACCGAGGCCGTGTTCGCGGAGTCCGGGCTGGAAGCCGCCCTCGAGGCCGGCCGCCGCCATCTCGAACTTGCCGGGATCACTCCCGAGTACTACGAGGCCCGCTACCCGGGCACGCTCGATCCGGCCGAAGGTGATTCGGACGAACCGATCCTCGTCGCCGTGGCCGCCAATGTGGACGGCACACGCCTGATCGACAACATCCTGATCGAACCGCCACGAACCACCAGGAGGACCCCATGAGCTCCGGAATCCGACACGACGCCGAAGAGCGGCGCCCCGTGACCCTGACCCGGCTCGCCGAGATGCACGAGGCAGGCGAGCCCATCGCCATGATCACCGCCTACGACTTCCCGTCGGCCCAGGTGATCGAGGAGGCCGGCGCCGACATCGTGCTCGTCGGGGACTCCGCCGCCAACTGCGTGCTCGGCTACGACTCGACCGTTCCGGTGGGCATGGACGAGATGACCATGCTCGCCAAGGCGGTGCGCCGCGGCCTGAAGACCCCGTTCCTGGTCGGCGACCTCCCCTTCGGTTCCTACGAGGCCTCGAACGAATTGGCCATCGCCAGCGCGCAGCGGCTCGTCAAGGAGGCCGGCTGCGACGCGGTGAAGCTCGAGGGTGGCGGCACGTCGGTCGAGCGGGCCAAGGCGATCATCGACGCCGGCATCCCCGTCATGGGCCACGTCGGCCTCACCCCGCAGACGGCCACCGCCCTCGGCGGCATGAAGGCCCAGGGACGGACCGCCCAGCGCGCGATCAAGGTGGCCGAGGACGCCGTGGCACTGGATCAGGCGGGCTGCTTCGCGATCGTGATCGAGGCGGTGCCCGAAGCGGTGGCCGAGCTCATCGTGGCGAAGTTGAACGCGCCCACGATCGGGATCGGAGCGGGCAACGCGACTGCCGGCCAGGTGCTCGTTCTCCACGACCTCGCCGGCATCAATCACGGCCACGTCGCCAAGTTCGTCAAGCGTTACGCGGACGTACGGACCGAGATGCTGCGCGGCGTGTCGGGGTACATCGAGGAGGTGCGCAACGGTGCCTTCCCCGCCCCCGAGCACGTGTACAGCGTCGACCCGTCCGAGCTGGAGCCGCTGCGGCAGCGGCTCAATCGCGAGGACCTGGAGTCCCCCTCCTACCTGGAGGGTGGATCCTGGGACTGGGAACCCTTGTCCTGAGCCTCGAGGAACTCGACCTCCCGGATCTGCTTCGCAGGTGAACCGGCCGCGATCGTGCGGTCCGGGAGGTCGCTGGTCACCACCGAGTTGGCGCCCACCACGCAGTGGTCGCCGATGGTCACCCCGGACGTGACGACGACGTTCACGCCCAGCCACACGTTGGAACCGATCCGCACCGGTCCCTTGCTGGTGAAGCCCTGCCACGTGATCGGGAGCTCGGGATCGTTGAAACGGTGGCTCGCATCCCCCACGAAGCAGCCGTTGGCAAACATCACGTGATCGCCGATAGTCACCTCGTTCTCCGCGGCGATCATCACGTTGCGATTCAGCCAGACATCGTCACCGAGCGTAACCTTCGCGTGATCGGACATGGTGATCCAGCATCCCGGTTCGAAGTGGCAGCCCTGCCCGATCTCGAGCCTCCCGTCGCGCAGCGCGCCCAGGAAGTCGCCCTCGACGGGGTGCCTGGCGTAGGAGCCCCGGCGGGCCATCTCGAGGTCCAGCCGGAGCCGCCTCAACGGGCGGTGCGGCCGCTCGTACCAGCGCCGTTTCCGCCACCAATTTCTCAACCCGCGCTGGTCGTTCATACCGATACCTTTGCAGAGGTGGATAGGGTGCGGCCATGACGATGACGAGGGAGTTCTCCGATGCTCAGGCGTAAGGTCGATTCCTCAAGAAACAAGGGCGACGAACCGAAGGGCCCGGACGTCACCGAGCCGGAAGGGACGCCACCCCCCGTCGCCACCCCGAATCCGTCGGAGGTTCCCATGCCGCCCGCGACCTTCGGCGACCTCGAAAAGGAGGAGGACAGGCAGCCCGACACGGTCACTCCCCCCACCCCTCCGCCACCGTCGCCGATCGCCCATCACTCGCCGGAGCCCCAGACGCCGGCGGAGCGCCTCACCGCCAGGCAGAGGGAGCAGAGCGCCCTGACCGAGAAGGAGCGCCGCGCCGCGGCGAAGAAGCAGCGCGCGGCCGACAAGGCGCGCCGGAAGGCCGCGAAGAAGGCGGCCAAGGCGGCCCGCAAGGCGAAGCGCAAGGCGAGCGAGGCCGAACCGAAGCAGGCTCCCGCCGAGGCCCCACCGGTTCCGGCCGCGGCGGCCGCGGCCGTCCCGGTCGAGGCTTCCCCGGCCGCCACGCCGCAACCTCCGGTCGAGCTTCCCCCGACCGCGCCACCCGGCCAGGTGCCGGGAGTCGCCGCGCGTCGCACCGCCGCGCTGATCGGCGGCATCGACCTCGGCGGCACCAAGATCGCGGCCGCCGTCCTGGATGCGGACCACAAGGTGATCTCATACCGGCGCCGGCCCACTCCCGACAAGGGCGGACCGGCCGACGTGGTCAGGGCGATGGCCCTCACCCTCCAGGAGGCCGCGATGGACGCCGGGACCGAGGCCCACAGGCTGCTCGCGGTCGGCGTCGGCTCCCCGGGATCGGTCGACCCCGACACCGGCGCCGTATCCGGGGCCGGGAACCTCCCCGACTGGGACGGGACCTTCCAGATGCGGATGGCGCTCGAGGAGGAGATCGGCACCCGGGTGCGGGTGGGCAACGACGTCCAGGTGGGAACGCGCGGCGAGTACGAGCTCGGCGCCGGCGTGGGCTACTCAAGCCTGCTCGGCGTCTTCTGGGGCACCGGCGTCGGCGGCGGGATCATCATCGACGGCAAGCCGTGGCTCGGCCGTGGCCGGGCCGGTGAGATCGGCCACACGCTGGTCCGCCGCGGCGGGGCCAAGGGTCTGAACGGCCTGAACGGCACCGTCGAGGCCTACGCCGGCCGGAAGGCGATGGAAGCCAAGGCCAGGCGGGAGGTGAAGAAGGGACGAAAGACCGTGCTCTTCAAGCTGATGAAGAAGCACGACAAGGCCCACCTCACCAGCGCGATCTGGCAGCACGCGCTCGAACAGGGCGACGAGCTCGCGGAGGACCTCCTCAACCGGGCCGTCCACGCGCTCTCGGCCGGTATCGCCTCGGCGGTCAACCTGCTCGACCCGGAGGCGGTCGTGATCGGGGGCGGGCTCGGGGTCCGCTTCGCCGACACGCTGGTGCCGGAGATCATCTCGGGCATGGACAGGTACCTGTTGAACAAGGACAACCCGCCGGACGTGAAGGTCGCGGCGCTCGGTGACGAGGGCGGCGTGATCGGAGCCTCGCTGCTGGTCGCCGACGTCCTGGAGCAGAACCGCGCCCCCTCCGCCTGAAGATGGACGCCCACTCGCTGTTCAGCTTCCCCAACCCGGTGAACGAGAAGACCGCCCGTGTCGTCGCCGGATTCGTGGTTCTCTTCGCCGTGATCGGCCTCGTCACGGGCTGGATGTGGATCCTCGCCGTGATGGCCGTCGGCTTCTGGCTGCGGGTCGCGGCGGGGCCGCGGCTCAGCCCGGTCGCAATCCTCGCGAACAGGGTGATCTCCCCCAAGCTGGGACGCCCGAAGATGGTGCCCGGTCCCCCGAAGCGGTTCGCCCAGACGATCGGGGCGGTGACCACGACCATCGGTGCGATCCTCGCGATCCCCTTCGGTATCGAGGCCGCCGGCTACGCGGTGTTCGGGATCATGGCCACCTTCGCGACCCTGGAGTCGGTTTTCGCGCTGTGCGTCGGATGTCAGATGTTCGCGCTGCTGATGAAGGCCGGGATCATCCCGCAGGAGGTCTGCGAAGCCTGCGCCGACATCACGCTCCGCCGGGCCTGAGAGCGAGCTTCCGGCCCGGGCTCTCTGCCTGACGCTTCCAGGCCTCGGCGGCGTCCTCCAGAGGCAGCACCTCGACCTCGATCTCGAGGTCACCCGAGGCATCCAGCGAACACATGCGCTGGAAGGCGTCGACCCGCACCTCGCGCGGGGCCCAGAAGTTGCGGAATCCCAGAATGGAAACCGACCCTCCGCGCAGCGGGCCGGCCACGACCGGCGCCTCGATTCCCGCGGAGTTACCCACCTGGACCAGGCGTCCCTGCGGCTGCATCGCCTGCAGCGCGGCCGCCGCCGGCACGCCCCAGAGGCCGTCCATCACGAGGTGTGCCCCTCCCCCGGTCGCCTCACGGATCCGGGAGACGAGTTCATCGACCGTGCCCTCGGAATCGATCGCCGCGTCGGCGCCGAGTTCGAGGGCCCTGCTGCGGCCTGACTCGCTGCGGGCCATCGCGACCACCCGGCCGGCACCCATCATCCGGGCGGCCTGGACCGCGATCTGGCCGACCGAGCCGCTCGCCCCGAGGATGAGCACGGTCTCCCCGTCCTTGAGCTGGCCACGCCACCCGAGCGAGAGCCACGCCGCCATGCCCGCGACGCCGAAGGCGATGGCCCGCTCCGGCCGCGTCCCGGGCGGAAGGGTGATGCCGGAGCCCTCGGAGATGACGGTCCTTTCGGCGAGCGTTCCCCAGGGGTGGTGGGCCCCGTCGAACCAGACGATCTCGCCGTCCGCCATCCGTCCGATGCCCTCCATCCCCGGCGTGTACGGAAGCGGCGGCGCCCCGGCATCGAACCTGCCCGAGGCGATCGCGAGGTCGACCGGATTGAGGCCGGCGATCAGGACCTCGACTACCTCCGCCGGCCCGGCGGGCGAGCCCTCGTAGGGCCCGGGCTCGCCGGGGGAATCGAGGTCGACCAGCTCGGGCGGTTCGCCGTAGGCGGTGATGCGGGCGGCTCTCATGAGGAACCGAAAGCTACCGGTTGGGCCCGGCCTCCCCGGACGGAAGCCTCAGGCGGCGAGCGTGAGTGCCCGGCCGAGCGGTTCCCGGAGGAAGTCCCCGGTGTAGGAGCCGGGGACCTCGACGATCTCCTCGGGGGTGCCGGTGGCGACGATCCGGCCTCCGCCGTCGCCTCCCTCCGGACCGAGATCGATGATCCAGTCGGCGCTCTTGATCACGTCGAGGTCGTGCTCGATGACCACGACGGTGTTGCCCGCGTCGACGAGCCGGCCCAGCACCTCGAGCAGACGGCGGACGTCGCCGAAGTGGAGGCCGGTGGTCGGCTCGTCGAGGATGTAGAGGGTGTTGCCCGTCGCGACCTTCGAGAGCTCGGCCGCGAGCTTGATCCGCTGCGCCTCGCCGCCCGAGAGCGTGGTCGCGGGCTGGCCGAGCCGGACGTAGCCGAGGCCGACGTCGTTCAGGGTCTTCAGGCGGCGGGCCACCTTCGGGATGGATTCGAAGAACGGGTAGGCCTCCTCGATCGACATCTCGAGCACGTCCGCGATCGACTTGCCCTTGAACCGGACCTCCAGGGTCTCGCGGTTGTAACGGTGCCCGTGGCACTGCTCGCAGGGCACGTACACGTCGGGCAGGAAGTGCATCTCGATCTTGATCTGGCCGTCGCCCTTGCACACCTCGCAACGGCCGCCCTTGACGTTGAAGCTGAACCGTCCCGGCTTGTAGCCCCGGGCCCGGGACTCCTGGGTCGCGGCGAAGAGTTGCCGGATCTGGTCGAAGACCCCGGTGTAGGTCGCAGGGTTCGACCGCGGGGTGCGGCCGATCGGGGACTGGTCGATGTTGATGATCTTGTCGATCTTCTCGATGCCCTCGATGCCGTCGTGGGGACCCGGCCGGAGCTTCGCCCGGTGGAGCCGGTTGGCGACCGCCGGGTAGAGGGTCTCGTTGACCAGCGTGGACTTGCCGGACCCGGAGACGCCGGTGACACAGGTCAGCACCCCCAGCGGGAACTCCACGTCCACCCCACTCAGGTTGTGCTGCCTGGCGCCCTTCACGGTCAGCGACTCGGACCACGCACGCCGGGTCTCGGGAACCTCGATCCGTTCGACCCCGGCCAGGTAACGGCCCGTGAGCGACTCGGGATTGGCCGACACCTCGGCGGGTGTGCCGGAGGCGATGACGTCGCCGCCGTGCTCCCCCGCGCCCGGACCGAGGTCGACCAGGTGGTCGGCCGCGCGCATCGTGCCCTCGTCGTGCTCGACCACGATCACCGTGTTGCCGAGGTCGCGCAACCTTTCGAGGGTGGCGATCAGTTTTTCGTTGTCGCGCTGGTGCAGCCCGATCGAGGGCTCGTCGAGGACGTACATGACCCCGACCAGGCTCGAACCGATCTGGGTCGCGAGCCGGATCCGCTGCGCCTCGCCGCCGGACAGGGTGCGGGCCGAGCGGGCGAGGGACAGGTAGCCGATGCCGACGTTCACGAGGAAGGAAAGCCGCTCCGCCACTTCCTTCACGATCAGCCTCGCGATCGCCCGCTCGGTCTTGTTGAGCTCGAGGTTCTCGATCCACTCGCGGGCCGCGGTCGCGGACATCTCGGTGAAGTCCCGGATCGAGAGTCCGCCCACGGTCACGGCGAGGCTCTCCGGCCGCAGGCGGGCGCCGTGGCAGCTCGGACAGGGCTGCTCGGCCATGTAGTCCTCGATCTTCTCGCGGACCGACTCGGAATCCGACTCCTTGTAGCGGCGCTCGAGGTTGTTGACGAGGCCCTCGAACTTGACCTGGTAGCTGCGCTGCCTTCCGGCCCGGCTCCGGGTGCGGATCGTGTGCCTTTCCGAGCCCGTCCCGTACAGGAAGACGTCGCGTTCCTCCTGGGTGAGGTCCTTCCAGGGAGTGTCGATGTCGATCCCGTAGGTGTCCGCCACCGCCTTGTTGAGGCGGCGCCAGTAGCCCGAATAGCCGCCGCGCCAGGGTTGGAGCGCCCCCTCGGCGACCGACAGGGTCGGGTCCGGGACCACGAGCTCGGGGTCGATCACCTTCTTGAAACCGAGCCCGGTGCAGGTCGGGCAGGCGCCGTGCGGAGCATTGAAGGAAAAGATCCGCGGTTCCAGTTCGGGCATCGACGTGCCACATTCGAGGCAGGCGAAGTTCTCCGAGAAGGTCTGGCGTTCACCGTCGATCACCTGGACCTCGACGAGTCCCTCGGCCAGCGAGGCGGCGGCCTCCACCGATTCCGACAGGCGACGCCTCAACTCCGGCTTCATGATCAGGCGGTCGACCACGACGGAGATGTCGTGCTTGTACTTCTTGTCGAGGATGATCTCCTCGTCGAGCATCCTCATCTCGCCGTCGACCTCCACCCGCGAGTAGCCGTCGGCCCGGAACTGCTCGAACAGCTTGCCGTACTCGCCCTTGCGACCCCGCACCACCGGGGCCATCACCATGAAGCGGGTCCCCTCCTCCATGGTCATGAGCTGGTCGGTGATCTGTTCCTGGGTCTGGCCGGTGATCGGCTTGCCGCAGTTCGGGCAGTGCGG
>Ga0182743_1000727_pt1 | contig 37131 bp, 39 predicted proteins | sample eDN3rd30CKraftOP_FD_128522 | JGI IMG/M metagenome (GOLD analysis project Ga0182743, IMG submission 128522) | Enriched Organic Plus compost microbial communities from Emeryville, California, USA - eDNA 3rd pass 30_C Kraft OP (version 2) (version 2) ... | reverse complement strand
TTGGTTTTTTCAAGAAAGCGAACCTCCAGCGCGAATATAGCAGCCGGGTAGGGGAGCCGTGCTGCTGCACTGCGGGGAACCGAATATACTTTCACCCATGTTCCGTTTCTTCAAGAAAAAATCTCCGCCGCCTGCCGCGCCGGTGCAGCCTGACGCTGCCCCGCCCGCAGACGAGCCGCGCCTGGCCGACGAGCCCGCGCCCCAGCAGGCCCCGGCCGAGCCTCCTGCTGTCCCTTCCTTGCCCGTTGCACGCGCCAACGAGGCCACCAGAGACCAGACGCCCGAACCCGGCAATCACGCGGGCGATACGCCGTCCGCGGCGCCTGTGCCAGCCGAGCGTCCGCACAGCGAGCCTGCGGCGGCTTCTGCTCCGGCCCCAGCGGCCCCCGCGGGCAGATCGTCCATGGCCGGTGCGCTTGCGGCCAGCTCCGTGACGACCCGGCCTGCAGCTGCGCCGGAAACCCCTTCACCCGCTACGTCCGCCGCTACTTCGGCTGGCGCCCCCGCATCCGCGCCGCCAGCAGCACCCGTAGCGACGACATCGCCGCAGTCGCCAGAGGCTGCACCTGCCCGCGCGCCTGCTCCCTCAGCGCCGCCCGTAGCGGTAGCACCGGCGCAAGCGCCTGCGCCCGCACCGGCACAAACGTCAGCGTCTGCATCGGCTAACGCCGCGACTACTGCCCCTGCGGCATCGCCCGTGGCGACCACGCCGCCGCAAGTACCTGCGGCCGCTGCGCCCAGCGCGTCTGCACCGTCTATTCCGCCTGCTGCGCCAACCGTCGCGGCCCCGGCCCCCGTTGCACCGCCGGCTGAATCGCTCGCTGAGCCCCCGGCCAAGAAAACCTCCTGGCTAGGCCGCCTCAAACAGGGCCTGGCGCGCACCGGGCAAAGCTTGGGCGGCTTGTTCGTCGGCGTCAAAGTCGACGAAAACCTGTTCGAGGAACTCGAGTCCGCGCTGATCATGGCCGATGCCGGGCTGGAGGCCACAGAAAAGCTCCTGACCGCACTGCGCGCCCGCGTACGCAAAGAACGCATCGAAGACCCAGCCAAAGTCAAAACCGCATTGCGCGCCTTGCTGGCCGATCATCTGCGGCCGCTGGAACGCACCTTTGACCTGCAAAAGGCCAAGCCGCTCGTCGTCATGATCGCTGGCGTCAACGGCGCAGGCAAAACCACCTCCATCGGCAAGCTGGCCCATACCTTCCAACGCCAAGGCGCGAGCGTCCTGCTGGCCGCAGGCGATACCTTCCGCGCCGCCGCGCGCGAGCAATTGATCGAATGGGGCAGCCGCAATAACGTCAGCGTCATTGCCCAAGAGGGCGGCGACCCCGCCGCCGTGGCATACGACGCCGTCAACGCCGGCCGCGCACGCGGTACTGGCGTGGTCATGGTCGATACCGCGGGCCGCCTGCCCACTCAGCTGCACCTGATGGAAGAGCTGAAAAAAATCCGTCGCGTCATCGGCAAAGCCGACAGCGCCGCCCCTCACGAAGTCCTGCTCGTGGTCGACGGCAACACCGGCCAGAACGTCCTGGCGCAAATCCGCGCCTTTGACGCCGCCATCAACCTGACGGGCCTGGTCGTCACCAAACTCGACGGCACCGCCAAGGGCGGCACGCTCGCTGCCGTCGCCGCAGGCAGCAACGGCGTGCGCCCGATCCCTGTTTACTGGATCGGCGTAGGCGAGGGCATGGAAGACCTGCAGCCTTTCGTCGCTGACGAGTTCGCAGGGGCGTTGTTGGCGGATTAAGCGCAAGCATCGCGTCCGCGCCACCAACACACAGGGCCGCCGGTCTGCATAGACCGAGCGGCCCTGAACTTTTTGATGCGATGCGGCCATTCCGCTGCGATCGTCTGACAGACCTTCAAATGAACAAACCCTCCGTATTACGGGAGGGTTTGTCAGCAAACACGCACCGGCGAATCATCCGCCGGCTTTCACGTCATTTCCAAAACGGCTTGCTCGCCGCCAACTGATCGAATGCCGCTTGCGCCTCGACAGTCAGCTTTTCCAATCGCGCACTGATCCATCCCAATGCAAACCATGCTTGCGGATGCGTGCCGACACAAGCCTGGTAATAGTCTTTCGCCATCGCCAGGTCATTGATCTCACCCAACAGATCCTGCACCTGCGCCAACTGCTTGCGATAACCGCGCAGCCGTACTTGCGGCAACAGCGATTCCGCGAACGCCAAGCCATAGCGCAGGCGTTTGCCGCGTTTGCGCAGATCATGGCGTGCAGGAATATCCAGCGCCGCAAAGTTCTTGCCTTGCTCGGCCACCTTGGTGTGCCAACGATGCAGGCGCTTGGTCAGCAGCTTGCGCAACGTCGGCGGCTCGGTGTTCGACGTCATCGGGATAATCAGCATAGGCGTCGCGGCAACGGCAGGCGCAGTCCCATCCAGGCTGAAACTCGGCTCGGGCGCAGCGTCAGAGGGCTCGGCCATCTCGGGCAGGGCAGCTGGCGCCGGCGGCTGCACGTCCAGACTCCATTCCAGCGTATCCAGCAACCACCCTTGAAAGGCCTTGCCCGACGCAATGCTTTGCGAATCCACATCAGGCGGCGGCACATCAAAATTGATGGCCGGCATCCCGGCACGCTGCAACACCGGCGTGACTGTTTCGTTCAACACATCCTGATCCCGGTTTTGCCCAAACGCGGCAAACAGCGTACGCACGCCTTCCAACACGGGGGCGGGCGGCGGCGCAATCCAGCCGTCGAACAAACGCCAGGCCGAGCGCAAACGGCGCATCCCTACCCGCAACTGATGCACATGTTCCGAGTTGCCGGCAGGATAGATGCCCAACGTATCCACCTCTGCCAACACAGCGGCATTGCGGGCAATCTGATCCAGGCATTCTCCGGCGATGCGGCCCATCGCCTGAGGCGGCGTCATGCTGTCATCCAGCGTCGCTGGCGCAGCGCCGCACGGCGCCCAAAAGCGCGCAATCGCCTTGCTGCGACGCTCTTGCAATGTCTCGGCATCGCCCGTGGCATCCTGTTCCGCCAGCTCGCGCGCCAGACCAGCGAGCGCATCGCCGCGTTCCGACTTGCTGCGCGCATCCAGCACCAGGCCGTGACGCTGTTGCCAACGCCGCGCTACCGAGAAAATCGCGGCAGGGCGGCCCGACACCAATTCAAATTCCAATTCCGAAATCGGCAGCTCCAGCGACGCGGCGCGCAACACGCCTGTGTCGTAGGCCAGCTCGATCGTGCCGTGGCGGCTGCGGACCTTGCGCAGCAGGCGCTGCACATCAGTCTCGTAGCGCAGGCCCAATTCGCCCTTCAACGAGGACAGCGGACCCTCGAACTCCGTACCCGCATAGACCGACAAATCCAGCACCGGACCAGGGCGGGGATGGTTGATCTCGACCCGCGTGATGGCATCCGCGCCAGGCATCTTGAGCGTCTGTACCCAGTCACGCCCCTCTTTGCGCAGCCGCAGCGCAATACGCGCACGGGCCAATTCTCGGGTCGGGGTATCAAAATACAGGGCATGCAGCCGGATGCGCGTGGCGTCCCGTTGGCGGACCTCTTGTAAAACTGCCCGGCGCGCAGCGGCGGGGACGTGCAACTTCAATTCTTGTTCTGACATGGTCCGCGATCAGTACTGGGGGAACCGGGCATGTTACCCAATACGACCTAAAATTTGATGACATGTCATAAATAATTCATCAACGGACGCAGGCCTCGCGGGTCACCAAATGCAGTGGTTTGCCGTCCCTGTAGTTATCCCAGTTATCTGTGCTGATTTTTCGATAAATTGGCATATCGCTAAATTCCGATATAATCCCCTCATGGACTTACTCGAAATATTCAAAGCCCTCTCGAACCGCACTCGTCTGGAAATCTTGCAGCGGTTAAAAGACCCCGTAAAGAACTTCCCCCCGCAAGACGAAGGGGACGTTCATACGGTAGGGGTCTGTGTCAGCAGTATCCAAGAGGGCGTTGGTCTGTCACAGTCTACGGTCTCCGACTATCTTGCCACTCTGCAAAGAGCCGGCCTGGTTGAAGTCCAACGCATTGGTCAATGGACCTATTACAAGCGAAACGAAGAAGCCATCAGTACGCTCGCCAAACTCATCGGCAAAGACCTTTAAAAAATTTTTATCCCTAAATATCGAAAAATCCCGATATCCCTTTTTTTCGAAGTGAGATTCCAATGAAAGCAATCATCCTCAACACTTTTGGCGGTCCAGACGCATTTGAACTTCGTGAAGTGCCCAAACCGGTGCCGGGAGCAGGCCAAGTTCTGGTTCGCATTCACGCGACTTCCATCAACCCCTTGGACTATCAGGTACGGCGCGGGGACTATCCCAGCCTGGTGCCACTGCCGGCCATTACCGGACACGATGTTTCCGGTGTAGTCGAAGCAATCGGCGCAGGCGTGACAGCCTTTGTCCCAGGTGACGAGGTTTGGTATACGCCTCAGATTTTCGATGGTCCAGGCAGCTATGCCGAGTATCACGTCGCTGCCGAAAACATCGTAGCGAAGAAACCGGCCTCACTCAGTCATCTGGAAGCCGCGAGCCTGAGCCTTGTCGGAGGGACAGCATGGGAAGCGCTCGTCGTGCGCGCAGGCCTGCGCGTCGGTGAAAGCATTTTGGTGCACGGCGGCGCAGGAGGCGTAGGGCACGTGGCCATTCAACTGGCGAAGTCCATCGGTGCGAGGGTAATAACCACTGTGCGAGAGGAAAATTTCGAGTTCGCACGCAGCATGGGAGCCGATGTCGTCATCGACTACAAGAACGAAGACTATGTCGAGGCCGTCATGCGTGAAACAGCGGGCCAGGGCGTCGACGTCGTTTTCGATACTATCGGCGGCGACACGCTTACCCGCAGTCCGGATGCGCTAGCACAGCTCGGCCGGCTCGTTTCGATTGTCGATATCGCTCAGCCGCAAAATCTCATTAACGCCTGGGGCAAGAACGCGAGTTATCACTTCGTGTTCACCAGACAGAATCGTGGCAAGCTCAATGAACTGAGCGCGTTGGTTGAGCGCGGCCAACTGCGGCCCCATGTCGGGGCGACATACTCATTAGCCGATATTCCTCTTGCTCATGCTCGCCTCGAGAGTCCTGATAACGGACTACGCGGAAAAATCGCTATCGCTGTCATTCCGTCAGCGAATCCGGACTGAGCGTGACCTAGACCCGGCGAGCGTAAAACTGATGGTGATTAAGCTAACTGCCGCAGCAGCTAGCTTGATTCGTCGATTCATGTAATGACAGATGCGATGCTACAAGTCAAACAGAGCGCCCACAACGCCGTTTCGTGAGATGAAGTCTGCGCTGAATAAAGAACTTTCTCCCGCTGCAAGATCCGTTTACCTGCCTGCGTAAAGAAGACTTCCGTTATCGGCAATCGTTCGGCGCACACCAGCCGTTCCAGGTTAAGCGTTAGTGTGAAATCGGAATCCGTCTGAATTTTCCCAATCGTGTGGCATTCAGATAATCGTTGATTTTTATTGGTATAGATTTGCCGTCGCTCAATTAGGCCTAAAACGGGGAAGTAGATGCGTTGCGATTCATTGACGGCGACAACTACGGCGAATGAAGCCTCGCACGAATTCGGTAAGGGCACAATGAACTTGGAAATAGGACAAAACTCGTCCGAAGACACTCCGGAGTTTCTAGTTCTGAACTGGCGTCATGAGATATATAGCACATTTGTTAAGGCTAAGAAGCACGCAACATATGTTCTAGATCGACACGCGTTATATACGGAATTTGAGTCCGCGGTCCGCGAGTGCCAACGGCTCGGGGTCAGCTACATCGTTGTAGAAAATTTAGATAATGTTGGCACGATCTATGCTCTGGTGTCGCTTTTGCTGGAAAACAGAGGGTCCTATAGGGCCGTTTTTAGCTGTGATGAGAAAACTCAATATGCAGCTGCGATCATCAGTCAGGAAGTTTTCTGCGATTATGAGGCTGCCAAGCGCGCTTTGTACACAAAAGATAAGCGTTGGATGAAAAATCTGTTGCGGGATACTGTTCGCATGGCGGACCATTTTTCCGTCGCGACCCACGCACGTCATGGCCGAATAGACTCTCTGCCAAAGGGATTCGACTTTCCAATAGTGATCAAGCCAGTAAATCGATATGGAAGCTACGCAACCTACTTAGTCGAAGACATTGAAACGCTCAATGAACGGCTTAAACAGTTCAAAGATAATCTAGCTGAGTTCATTTGTGAAGAATTCATATCTGGCGCTGAATACAACGTCGATGTGATTTGGAAAAACGGAGATCCGCTCTATTTTTTTGTGGGCGAGTATATCGTTCCGCGGCTATACGGATACGAAAATAGAATTTCAAAAATCACTACCTACCTGCCTCGCGATAAACATAGCCCTCTCTATGATCGCTTCTATGAGGAAATGAGGGCAATAGGTCGGAAACTGGATATTAAGGACGGCGTTACGCACGCGGAATTCTTTATTAATTCAGAGGATACCGTCTTAGGCGAAATTGCAACTCGCCATGCTGGTGGCGGAATGAGTTATTGCATCCAGGCCGTGCTCGGAGAGGGCTTGATCGAGCTAGGTTTGCGCACAAGGCTAGGCTACTTAGAGGGAGCTCCGGCACAAAAGGCAATTCTTGGAGACTATATTGGCTTCATAGATCTGCGACCTCATAAATCTGGGGTAGTGGTCGCAGTTATCTCAGAAGACGAACTGGCCGTTGTCCCTGGGGTTATTAGGCTAATTTACCGCGTGCGGATGAATCATCACATCGAGGCGTTTGGGCGAGACAGTTGGTGCGTTCTCGCAATTGTGAATGCTCCGACAAGGGATCTTCTACATGCGAGGATGCAAGAGCTTCAAGGTCGATTTTGGTGCAGATTTAAAGATGATGACTCGATTGATTCTGCCCGTCTCGATCTTCAAATGAAGGAGTTGAGATGATTCTCACGGGCAGAAAAATCTGTGAAGAGGTAGAGAAAGGCTCTATCGTGTTATCCGATTTTGACGAGACAAGAGTTAATCCGAATAGTTACAACTATCGTCTCGGAAGCGAAATAAAGGTTTTTGATAGCTTTGGAGAGGACGGGGAGTATCGCTTTCTAACTGAAACGATTCCCGAGTCGGGGATCAGGCTTGTACCCGGCCGCATGTATTTAGGAGTGACGCAGGAAATTATTGGGTCTGACATTTATGCCATGTCATTGATCGGCCGTAGTTCTATGGGACGTTATGGCTTGTTTCTCCAGGTGTCGGCGAATCTGGGTCATACAACCTCTTGTCATCGATGGACGCTCGAACTCTACGCCTGCCGACCCATAATTTTATATCCTGGTATGGATATAGGGCAGGTTTCATTTTGGCGCAATGCTGGGCCGATTCATTGTTATGGGAAAACGTATGCGAAATTCAATAACCCAGTGGAGCGCCTCCGATGATACTGACTGGAAAGAAAATCGATGCTGAGGTGAAGAGCGGCCGAATCACGATATCTCCGTTTTATGCAGAACGTCTCACTACAAATTCATATGACCTGAAATTAGGCGAAAAGTATCTTGTTTATAAGGACGATCTAATTGATCCGAAACGCGAAGCAGACTACGACTTACTGACTATTCCACCGGAAGGTCTCAAGCTGTCACCGGGAGACTTCGTGTTGGGCGAATCTGCCGAAATCATTGGCAGTGATCATTACGTTCCCCTAATCCATGCGAAATCTGGTACAGCAAGGTGTGGATTATTTGTTCACGTTACGTCCGACCTTATAGACATTGGTTCGAAGGGTAAGACGACATTCCAGTTATACGCCACGCTTCCCGTAATTCTCTATCCGGGTATGCTAATCGCTCAAGTTAGTTTCTGGATTCCAGAAGGGGAAATAGTACTGTACGAGGGCAAGTATCAAAATTCGCGAGGCCCTCAGCCTTCGAAAACATACCTTGATTTCAAGTGAGATCGGAGAAAAAAAGTGTATTTGACGGGGACTGTAGTTGCATGTCGAAAAGCACCTGACACAGGGTTGATCATAGAACTAATGGTCAATGGTGGTGTACAGGTTATTGCGTATGAAGGTAGTGAGAGACGGAAGGTTCAAAGTGGGGATTATGTAATTGCCACCGATTTTGAACACCCATCAAGCAATGGTGCCGCGTGCTGCAAATCACTGAAAACAATTGCGCGAGATTTTGACTCAAAAAACAGAAAGGCAAAAAATTCAACGAATAACTATCGAAACATAAACAAGTTAGAAGCGTTAAGAATTCGCGGCCTAAGTCTTCAACATTTTCAAAATACACTGGGAACGCAAGAATATCTCCCGGTATCCTCCCCGGCGATCGTAAGTCGCTGGCCCGACGGCAACACAGTACCGTTTGCTATCGACTACTACGGTAGGGATGCACGGTTAAGCATAAGCAATATGATTTATCACCAAATCATGGTCATGCATGGATTTGGAAAAATATATGAAGTGGGGAAATCATTCAGAAATGAAACGCCGAGTCATCCAAATAGATTGGCCGAGTACACAACCTTCGACATATCTCGTGATACCCCTGTACTAGAAGCCGTAGAGAAAACGTTCGAAGACCTAATTCACTCGTTATGCCTGTATTTGGAAAAGCAGGATTTTAAGAATTTATGCCCACCATCCAAATTACAGTTTGATCGAATAACGTATCGAGAACTATTGAGTCGGTGCGGGCTAGAAAGTATGCCTGGAGCGCAATTGCCGCCGCCGGTCCGCGAATATATCGCCAAGAATTTTGAAAGCTACTTATGGGTAACGAATTTCCCTGAATACAGTCGTCCATTCTATGCGCGATCCCGAAACGGTTTTTGCGACGACAGCCAGTTATGGTACCGCGGGAAGGTTTATATAGCAGCGGGCACCGTCGTGGAGGACGACGTGGAATCCTATGTTCCAAAAATGATTGCAAGAAATCACAGGCCCGAAAATTTTGAAGATTATTTAGTGCACATCAAAAATGGCGTCCCACCTATCAGCCAAATGGCAGTTGGCATAGAGCGCATGCTGGCCACATGGTTTGACGGAATGGACGCCGCGGATTTCTGCTGGTTCCCCCGTTACGGAAAGAACATTTCACTGTAGTTAATAGAGTTGGACAGAAGTATGTCTATATACGAGAATCGCCGTGGATTTTTTTCTGAGGTGGCAAAGCGCATAGGTAGGCATCCAGGAAGTTTGATCGTGCTTACTCATTGTCTGCCAGATCGGCCTGAGCTTTTAGACGCATTGAACGACATCTGCAACATATCACTTGTTATCGTGGTGCCGTACTCGATCAATCCTACCACGTACGGTTCTATTTCCAGAAAGTATCGTGTAGTCGCTCCAACAATGGAGCAATTGACTGGCGCAAACTTTTTGACTGAACTGATAAGGCCATTCGTTAACCGTCTCGCGACATATATATTAGAGATTGGTGGTTATTTCGCCCGAGAACTCCATGCTCTTCATGAGGAGTTTGGTAGTTCGATCGTGGGAATCGTAGAGGACACAGAGAATGGTCATCGACGCTATGAAGCGATGATCTCTCTACCTTACCCCGTGGTCTCCGTTGCTAGAAGTCCGCTAAAGCTTGCCGAAGACGCGCTTGTAGGCCCCTCTTGTGTCTTCAGTATCGAGCGCATTCTTCGGAGTCGCGGCACCTTGTTGCAGGGCCGGCGAGTCTTAGTCCTCGGATATGGGAAAGTGGGAAAAGGGACTGCTAAAGCGTTACATGCGAAAGGATGTCATGTTCTCGTTTATGACGTCAGCAGTGTGGCCTCAGTTTTGGCGATGGCGGAGGGGTTTGTTGTTCCAGATAGAAGGTCCGCGCTTGCCACGGCAGACATAATTTTCGGTTGTTCAGGATTCCGTTCCATCGATATCGCAGACTTTGGTTTTCTACAGGACGGTGTTTTTCTGGCGAGTTGCAGCTCTAAAGTGGTTGAATTTCCTGTAGCTGATTTGGCTAAGGCTGCTGATAGTCACATTGAGAAAGGCAATGTGCACAGCTATGAGGTGGGTGGCCGCACAGTGAACCTGGTCGCCGACGGTGCGCCAGTCAATTATCTAGATGACGCAGTAATTGGACCGGTTCTTGCCTTGGTCCAAGCTGAAATGATGTTTGCACTGGAACTGATCATAAATGAAGGAAAAATGCTGGGCTCGAGTTTGATCAACGGCGTCGCCGACGGTACGCGCGAAGTGGTCGCCGCCTTGTGGAGCCGTCGTTTTCGTAATCCTTCGTCTGGAGCATATGTGTTGTGAGAGTTCTTGATGATATATCGCTCGAATCGGCACGTCGTTCTGTGCATTCCTATCTGTCGCGCGAGCCTATTGAGCGGGCTCGAATTAATGATTGGTGCAAGCGCGTCCTTTCTTTGACGATTGATACTTTGCTGGGTGAGAGGGACACCGTTTTTTGCGTCAGTCCCATGATCGTCGATGCGTCAAACAGCATTGCAATGATCTCAGGATATAGCGAACTGGCATATCACCGTGGATCGATGCATCCCGTCCATGCTGCTCTTACGACGTTGGGAGCCATTTCCAACATTTCTTACGCGTCGATCCTGAATGTGGGCGTTCGAGCTATTGACGTCAATGTGAAGGTTGGGTCGGTGGATGAAAAATTAAGATTTCGAGTTCAACTTGCTTACCCTGTGTGTCTCTCAACAAAAAGAGTTATCGATTTAGTGCGTCTTGGTGATCCACGATCAGAGTATTTTTACTTTGACAGAGTGCCTCTTTCTCCACGTGCTGAACGTATAAGACTTGCGTTATATACGGGGAGTATTTGGCAAGGAGAGGCGTCGGAGCCTGAGGTATGCAATCTCCCCTTTCAGACGACATGCATGGCATAGATGCGTCGCCTATTGAGTTCTCATTGTCTACTGTATTTGGCGAGATCCTTCATTAGCGCCGTTCTCGTCGTCTACCTCGTAGGCCAGGGAATATCGCTATCAACCATTTCGTGGGCTAAAGCGACCCAGTTGCTTGTGAGCATAGCGTTTAATGTTCTTGGCGGGAAAGTCTCCGATCGATTTGGGAGTAGATCGTGCGCTCTCCTGTCATGTGTCTCATCAATCCTATATTTCTTATTGATGATCGATCCCACCGACGCTAAGGTCATCATAGGCGAGGCATTGAACGGGCTCGCAATTGCCCTTTATAAGGGAGCTTACGAGGCGTGGTCATTCAAGCTCAACGGTGCAAAAGAACCGGTGGTTCTTATTCTGTTTCGCAGTAACGAAACCATGTTTGTAGCGATGATGGTCGCGGGAGTGCTAGGCGCTTTCTTTGCATCACAAGCCCTTGTTATTAGCATTTTGGTGGCATTGTTAGCCTGCTTCACGTTTGCTCTTACGCCGGAGCCTCGCGGGAGGCCCATTCTCGCGGTCTCACCGATGCGGCTACATGTTTCAGCGTCATTGCGGCGATTTGAAGTGTACTTATACGTTTTGGTCGCAGGCTTGACCCAGCTCATATATCAATATTGGCCAATATATCTAATGCAAGCTAGCGGTCACACGTTAAGCCAAGAGGAGATCGGCTGGGCGTTCGGGGGATGTATGTGCGCGCAAGCCTTGGTTACCCGATATGTGAGGCAGCAACCTTACGTCGGAAAAGAGACTTTAACGAAGTTCGCAATCACGTTGCTTTTATTCGCATGTGGCTGTGTTGTAGCGGTGCCTGTCCTATTAGTAGGAAAGGAGGCTGCGGTGACGTCCTATATTTTCTTTGCCACCGCTGCTGGTCTTTATCTAGGTTTAACCTTTGGAAATGTCTGTGCGCAGTTCAACAGTACAGGACAAGCGGCTCAACTTATAAGCTGGGCCGACGCATTGGGCCGGACTGCAGGCGCTGCTTTTTTGGTGTTGCTGGGGGCTTTTGGTCCGGAACGTATAGGCACGGTATGGGCGCTTTTGTTCGGAGTCACCGCGTTGGGACATTTATGGCTGCGCTTCGTGCGTGTCGACAGAGGCCAACAGCGTGCTGAAGCAGGTGATGATCTAGGAAAGGAAAAATACGGCGGGAATCATACTGATGCATAGGACTCCCAGCTTTGGAGCAATTCTTCAATCATGGCCATGAAAAAATCCCTGGGCCCGCTGTCCTCTTGGCGCCCCAAGTTGATTGCGCTGGTTTCCAATAACGATGACGGTGATCGTGCGCATGATCTCGGTCATTTGGAGAGAGTTTGGGGGAATGCTCTACAGATTCTGTCATCGGCTCCTGGCGCAAATCATCTCGTTGTGATGGCTGCATGCTATCTACACGACATTGTAAATGTGCCAAAATCCCATCCCGATCGAAAAAATGCGTCATGTCTTTCGGCTGCGAGAGCTAAACATGAGCTGGCTAAGGCCGGTTTTCCGGCGAACCTCCTCGATGCGGTCGCTCATGCAATTGAAGCCCACAGTTTTTCCGCTGGTATACCTCCTGAAACTTATGAGGCGGAAATTGTTCAAGATGCTGACAGGTTGGATGCCTTAGGTGCCGTCGGATTAGCTCGAATGTTTCATGTGGGAGGGCAGTTGGGCAGATGCCTCGCACATGGTGCAGATCCTCTTGGAAAAGACCGATCTCTTGACGATATGCGCTACACGCTCGATCACATTGAAAATAAGCTGCTACGACTACCGGGCACGATGAAAACTCCCCAAGCCAGACGGTTGGCGCAGGGCAGGGCAGAGGTGCTCATTCGATTTCGTGATCAGTTTGTTGTGGAATGGATGGGCATGTAGATCCATTCTAGGATGTTGCTCAAATCAAGGGCGGCGACGGTCAGAATTGGTGGCGCTAACTGGATTGATATGACGAAATTTCCACGTTAGCTGCGCAGCTAATCATACGTAAATAGTATATTTGGAAGACCTGCTTGGTACATCCTCTTGCGCATCGAAAGCGATACCCTTCGCTCGCAAAGTAGAACTTCGCGAGCGAAGGGTCCTCATGGGCACGTAGGCCCAAGCGATCGCGCTACAAAATCCGCTTCCGCGCCTGCGTAATAATGACCTCCGCGACAATCACCACCGCGAAAATCGCCGCCAGCACCAACGCCACACGATCCCACTGGAACAGATTCAACGCCGTATCCAGCGCCATCCCGATCCCGCCTGCGCCGACCAAACCGAGCACAGCCGATTCGCGCACATTGATATCCCAACGCAGCAACACAATCGACCAGAACGCCGGCCGGATCTGCGGCCAATAGCCATACCACAGCACAGCGCCCGAGCTCGCGCCAGTCGCCGTCAATGCCTCGACCGGACCCCGTTGTGCTTCCTCAATTGCCTCGCCCACCAGCTTGCCCACAAAGCCGATAGACCGAAACGCAATCGCCAACGTACCCGCCAGCGCCCCAGGCCCAAAGATCGCGATAAACAGCAGCGCCCACACCAGCGAATTCACCGAACGGCTAGACACCAGAATCAATCGCGCCAACTGATTGATCAGCCGGTTCGGCGTCAAGTTGTTCGCCGCCAGCAACCCCACCGGCACCGCCAATATCACCGACAGAATCGTGCCCAGCGTGGCAATGTGCAGCGTCTCCATCAACGCACCGTGCACACCCTCTGGGTAAAACGCCCAATCGATCGGCCACATCCGGCTAAGCAGGTCAGCCATCTGCTCCGGCGCGTCATAGAGAAACTCGGGGATGATCTCGACGCTGCGCAGCGCCTGCACAATCGCCGCCACCACCACCAGATACAACGCAAAGCGCAGCAGCCGCTGCCCCATCGTGTACCGTTGCCACGTGCGCGGATATCCCGTTGCCGTCAAACTCGTTGCGGAGGTATTCATGCATCCTCCTGCTGATTCAACGGCTTTCTACCCAACCCGCGCGCCGCACTGAATCGGCGCTGCAAAATCGTATCGAATCCCAAATTATCCAAGAACACCGCACGCACAAACCGCGCCAGCACCTCGCCCAACATAATGATCACAATCAAGGTAATCAAAATCGCCGCGACAAAGTCATAATCAAAACGTTGGAACGCCGAGAACAAAGTCCCGCCGATCCCGCCTGCACCCACGATCCCGACCATCGTCGAATTACGCAAATTCGAGTCAAACTGATACGTCGCAAAACCAATAAACCGCGCAAACACCTGAGGCAACACGCCAAACAAAATCACATTGGCAAACGACGCGCCCGTCGCACGCACCGCCTCGACCTGCTTGAGCGAGATCTCCTCGATAGATTCGGTAAAGAGCTTTCCAATAAACCCCACCGACGCCACCGCCAACGCCAAGATCCCCGCCAGCGCGCCAAAACCCACGGCCTTGACGAACAGGATCGCCACAATCACCGGATGCAGCGAACGGCACAACGCCACGATGGCCCGAGCGGGCCACGACGCCCACGAGGGCATCAAATTACGCGCGCCCAACAACCCGATCGGCAACGCAATGACGATCCCCAGCACCGACGCCAACACCGCGATTTCCAGGCTTTCCGCGAGCCCTTGCCACAACGTGTCAGGCTGTTGAATCCGCGGCGGAAACATCCGCCCCAGCAACGTCGCCGCATGGCCCAAGCCGCTATGAAAACGGTCCAGACTGAAATCCAGCTGGCCCGCGGCATACAGCGCATACAGAAAAACCAGCAGGACGCTGACCTTCGCCTGCCAAGACATCGCAAACGGACGGCGCTTTACTCCAGCCACGACTCGCCTCCGTAGATCGCCTTCAGCGTCGCCGTATCCAGGCCCTGGCCATCGCCGTCATACACCACATGGCCGCCCGACATCCCCACGATACGGTTGGCATAACGCCGCGCCAACTCGACATCGTGAATATTCACCAGCACCGGAATACCGCTGGCATTGCCTTGTTCGGCCAACAGCTCCATGATCTCGACCGAGGTCTTTGGATCCAACGACGACGTCGGTTCGTCAGCCAACAGCAACTGCGGCCGCTGCATCAACGCCCGCGCGATCCCCACACGCTGCCGCTGTCCACCGGACAGGGCATCCGCACGCTGATCACCAAACCCGCCCAGCCCCACGATATCCAGCAACTGATAGGCGCGCTCGATATCGTCCGCCTCGAAACGGCGCATCCAGGCCTTTAGCGCACTGCTATAGCCCAGACGTCCCGTCAGCAGGTTTTCCATCACCGTCAGGCGTTCAACCAGGTTGTATTCCTGGAACACCATGCCAATGCGGCGCCGCGCCTGACGCAGCGCCGTACCGCGAATGCCGGCCAGATTGACCGTACCCGCCTCGGTCTGCAACACGATCTCGCCGCGCGTCGGATCGATCAGCCGATTGATACAACGCAGCAGCGTGCTCTTGCCCGTCCCTGACGGCCCGATGATGGCCGTCAGGCCCTGACCCTGCACATGCAGGTCTATCCCTTTCAGTACGGGTTGGCCGGCCCGGTACTCTTTCACCAGGCCGGTAATGCGTAAAGACGTCGACATACTTACTGTTTGCCTTTGCTCTTGGCGGCTTCTTTATCGTAGGCAGCGCGGTTAAAGCTCTCGCCACCGGCCTCCGCGACCTGGCGCACGATGGCCCAGTCTTTCTGATACGTGACCGGATAGAAACGATCCGCGTTGTCGAACGCTTTTTTCATTTCATCGGGGAACCGATAGTCGTAGAAGCACTTCAGCATCTGGTCGCGGAACTTCGGTTCCAAGTCATGCGCGTACGAAAATGACGAGGTCGGAAATTTCTCGCTGGTGTAGATGATGCGGAAGTCTTCTTCCTTGACCTGGCCACGTTGCGCCATGCGATGGAACACGTCCGATGCCACGGCGGCGGCATCATAGTCGCCCGAGTTCACACCCATCACCGATTGATCATGCTTGCCAGAGAAGATGACCTTGTAGTCCTTGTCCGGCGTCAGGCCTTCCTTGGGGAACAAGGCGACCGGCGCCATGTGGCCCGAGTTCGACGACGGCGAGGTATGGGCGAGTTTCTTGCCCTTTAGATCCGTCAGCTTTTGATAGGGGCTGTCTTTCTTGACGATGACGATCAGGTTATATCCCTGGAAACCATCGGCGTAGCCCTTGACGGCGAACGGCACTGCGCCTGCGATGTTCACGGCGAATGCAGTCGGGCCAGTCGAAAAACCGCCTACGTGCAGACGTCCCGAGCGCATCGCTTCGATCTCGGCGGCGTTGCTTTGCACCTGATAGAACACCACGCGTTTGCCCGTGCACTCGGCCAGGTAGTCGGTGAACGGCTTGAAGATATTCGCGTAGACCGCGGGGTCCTCGACCGGGGTGTAGGTGAACACCAGCGTGGACGGGGTCTTTTGTTTGGAAGCATCCGTGGGCGTGTCTGCCACGAGATCTTTATTCGCGTCGCAATACATCTGGTCCAGATCGCCGCGGTTGGAGCAGGTGTCGGCGTCAGCCGCGTAGGCGGCGTGAGTCCCAAAGATCAAGGCCGCCGCGGCAGCCGTACGCAACAGGCGCAGAGCGTGCATGGTGTGTCTCCTGTGTATGTGTCTTGAAATATGACTGTAATGAGACATTCAAACACAAAAAAACGAACCTGATCAGCCGGGAAATCACCTACGTTTATTTGCGAAAATTGTTCGGGTGTTTTCGTTTTGTTCGGTTTTTGTTGTTTTGGAGAGCCGGGTCGGCTGAAGGCAGGAGCAAACTGCTGAATCATTTGTGGAGGGTTCTAAATCCTCTTGCTAAACGTGCTGCAGCGGGGCTTCCCGATTGAAATTCTCGTTCTATTGCGTCTGCTTTCGGCCAAGAGCGGTCATCGCGCGGCGCAGACTTGGTGTGCAAGATCACCGGCTTTCTTAACGTTTCGACACCTCTGGATATTGACAACGGTGACACTTTCGCAGAAACCCGTCCCTGGTCCATGGACTGTGGACAGTCTGTCGCAAGCGCAACACTTGCTCGCCAAACATATTGACAGAGTTCGGAAGGGGTGGAAAAATGTGTCCATCGTCCATGGACTGTGGACACATTTTTAGTGCGTCATGAAAGGTCAAGACATCTTGCTTCTGCTCAAGCTATCAGCACTAGAGCGGCAGGCACGGACCTCGTCCCCTAACAAGCCCCCTGAGGATCACGCCAATGAAATCTTCTCTATCGACGAGGCTGGCAGCGAAAAAGATGTTGATAGCAGGCTCCATTTCAAATGGAACCTTGGATATGATCCCTACAGCGTGCGTGGCTTATCGAGTACCACCGGTATCAGCAAATCCGAAGTAAGCAACGCACTGGGGCGCTGTTATGCCAACGGACTCGCTAAACCTCATCGACATGGTGACGGCCCGGTCGTCAATCGACGAGGGTTAGAGGAATTTCTTTCATATGGCATAAGGTTTGTCTTCCCCGCGCAGACGTCAGGTCTGGCGCTCGGGATCCAAACAGGACTCACGGCACCCATTTTTCAGGGCAGACTCCGAAGCGCAGGAGAGCATCCCCCTGTGTGGCCCGATCCACATGGCGATACGCTCGGCCTTGCAGTGGAACCGCTATACAAGACCGTAACGACCGCCATCCGTAACGACGAAACGCTCTATAAACTGCTTGCAACCGTGGACTCGATCCGACTGGGTCAGTCTCGCGAACGCAAGCTCGCCACAGAACAACTACACGAGCTCCTAAATTTCTGAGATGGCTACCTTCGACGATCACATCGCAATGATCCGGGCCGTCGCGAAAGCGATGGGGCCGGAACTCTGTCAGGCAGTAGCCTTCGTCGGCGGCTGCACGACAGCCCTTCTGCTGACAGACCTTTACACGAAACAGCAGGTCAGGCACACAGATGACGTGGACCTCATCGTGCATGCATTGAGCTATGCACATTGGGAAATACTGAAGGAACAATTGCGCGAAAAAGGTTTTAAAGAAGAACCGGTCGATGACGCACCAATATGCGCAATGTTTCTGGAGAGCCTGCGCGTCGACTTTATGCCCGACGACGCGGAAATCTTAAAGTTCGGGAATGCATGGTATCGGGATGCACTTGAAAGTGCCGACCTTCGTGACATCGGCGAGGGCGTCACGATCAAGATTGTCCAGCCGGCTCATTTCGTCGCCACGAAGCTCGCGGCATATCTCTCACGCGGAAACAACGATCCATTGGAGAGCAAGGACGTCGAAGATATTCTGACCCTGATCGACGGCCGTTCCGAAATTACCGACGAAATATTGTATGCAAACCCCGAAATGCGGGCATACATAAGCGCGCAGCTAAGCGAGCTAAAAAAGCACCGGGACTTTGACTATGCAGTCGAATCTGCAAGCAACGGGGATGCCGCGCGAGAAGAAGCCATCAACAAGCGTGTGGATCTCGTCGTCTCTTTTGCAAAGCTCACATGAATCCTCAAAACCCTGCTGGGTGGCAGTGGCATAGCAAGCAAGGATCAGCTTGCCAGGAAAATCGGGATGCCTGCGGCGTCTTTGAGACCGATGCCTATACCTTCTTCATCGTTGCAGACGCATCCCCTCGTGGCGAACGTGGAACTCAGTTCAATGCCTGCTGGATTTCACAAGTCCTCAATCACCTAAGCCACGAACTACCTTCAGAAGCATCTGTACTAGCAGCACTTCTCGCGGGGCAAAAGCACCTTCGTGCCGAGCGTTTTATTGCAGAAAGAGCATCGTATATCGCCATTGTTCTTCCTCGCGACAGACGGGATATTTACGTCTTTTTCTGTGGGGATTGCTCACTCGGCGTGCGGGCTTTAGATGGAGGCATTAAATGGCTAACCCAACCCCATACACTGAATCATGTTTTGGGTGAACTCGGCATCGATGCGGACACATCAAAACGGCACATTGTCACCCGCACGCTGAATGCAAAGCGGTTCGACGCTCCGGAAGTTCGCGTAATCCCTTCGACTTCTTCCAGAATATTGGTGCTGGCTACGGATGGCTTTCGCTACCCGGAGACAGACGATACAGGGAATCCGACGGACGATTGCAGCGCACTATTCATAGGAGGCAGCCTGGAATCCAATCCAACGACTACCAACGCCAATCTTTTTGTCCGTGCGTCATCAATGCCCAAGAACGAAAGCGCCGAACCTGCCTAACCGTCACAACGCTGCGGCTCTCCATTCCGTCTCGAAAGGTCAAGGAATCGAACAAGATGGACTCTGCGAACATCAATGCCATCATCAGTGCTATATCGGGTCTCGCGGGCGTCGGCATCGGCGCTCTGCTGACCCACTTGCGAGAGCTTCGAGCAGAGCAAATCAAAGATGAGCGTGACACCTCCTATCTTGCGATCCTTGTCGTAACCCATCTCGACAGGTTCGCCAACGGTTGCTTGTCCGTTGCCTATGACGACGGGACATCTGAAGGCAGGCCGGCCGGCGAGGACGCTATCTATCACCAAACGACGGTCAAGCCTCCAAAGTTTTCGCCGCTGGACATCAAGGTCGAGTGGCGTGTGCTTCCTCGCGGGCTGATGTATGACATCCTGGAGATTCCTGCAAAGCAGGAACTCCTGGATAACCAGCTTAGTGGCGTGATGGAGTTTGACGACCCGCCAGAGTACGCCGAATTCTTTATGCGTCGGCGGCGTGACTACGCGGAACTTGGCCTCAAGGTTTCGGGGATCGCCAAGCGCCTTCGAGCGTTCGCCCAAATGCCGATCGAGGAAAGTAAGGCTGGCGAATGGAGCCGCGACGTTGCGATGCAAGGGATTATCGAAAAACTCGACGCGGAACGAGCTGCATACGAGAAGCGTCAGGCGGAATCGTGGGCGAAGATCGAAGCGCCTCCGATGCCGTCCGCGACCGACGACTAACGGCCAAGAGCAGAATTTCGACAGTGGCCGCTTTACGGCGACAAAGCCACAAAAAACCAAGCGTCTTACGTGTGTGGCGCAGAAATTGAGAAATTTGACAATGCTAACACCCGCAAAGTACTGGCGAGTTCCATGTGATCTGGAGGACGAAATCTCAGCGCCATGCTCAGAGTTCATACTGCCACCTGAGCTTGCCAATCAAGCGTCTCCGCCAGTCCGCGGCCATGGCATCACTATCGCCGCCTACGACGACGCCGAAAAGACAGGACTGCTACGGTGGCTCGGTATTATTACAGACGGAGTCGGACCGATCCGCATCGTTGATTGGAAGCCAACGATAGCGCAAATCTGGGTCGACACGGATAAAGGCCGGAGGTATTGGCAATCTGGCCCATTTGGCTTCTCGCGCAACAAGATCTGCGACTACGGCTTACATGAATTATGGCAGCAGCACTTCGAAAGCCTGGAGTTGCGCGATCACGTCACGATGGCGACGCGGCCTAGAGGAGCGGCGAAGGCTAAAACAAGCAGAATCGCACCGGAGCGACTGAACCCAGTAGAGGTTATAGGCCTGCCGACTTCAGGCATGCTTGCTGGCGTTGTCTACGTACTAAAATCGGCTTATGGATACAAGATTGGTCGGACACGAAGCATGCCCAACCGTATGCGGGCATTCGGTGTGCAGTTGCCGTTTATGTACACAATCCCGTTCTGCGTCTGGTTCGACGATTGCCACGCTGCGGAGCGCCGCTTCCATGACGCCTTTGCGAGCAAGCGGATTAATGGAGAATGGTTTGATCTTGAAGAGGCCGACCTCGAGCTAATCAGGAGATCCGCCTAGAACCTAGTCACAACAACCTGCGACGATTCAATCCTTTCACCGACTACGTCGAAGCTCCCAAGGTAACAAGGGCGACGTCGATGATATTGGAGGGCTGCTCTGTGGAGGCGAAGTTGGGGCGACGTATGTCTCTTCAGGGTCGAAATCCGCCGTTTGTGGACAACCGCTTCCCGACCCAGTGCAGACTCCTAATTTGCTCCAAAGCGGCCGCTCAGCCCGCTTTGGATGCTGTTAGAAGCATGGCGCGCGAATTCTTCAGCGTTCGCATCGATCACCATAAGAGCTCGCTCTTCGACGGGAATCTGCGCTTCTAGGTATATGCTCTCTCTCGGCGAACGCTTTCCGGACGCTAATGCTTGAAATATGGTTCTTGCACAGTATTTAGTACTGTTAAACAATAAAGGCTTAATCGCGACTTCGAGGAGGATGCCGTGTCCAGCTACAGCTCCATCTCGCCTAGGTCTGATCTCGGCATGACTCACCCGCTGGCCGCCCCGTTGCTCACCTCTCGGCCGCGTCCGACTATGGGCCCTTGCCGACCTACGCCGCCCTGTTCGCTCCGGCGATCGCAGAAAAGCTCGCGCCCGTGCAGTTTCCCGAGAACAAACTGCGCTTCGACGCGGGTAGGGCGATGGACAACAGCATTGTTACCCCGGCCGTTGGATTACTGCGACCTTAACTCCTGGGGCTTACCGGGTCAATTCCAGATGGAAATGAATATACTTGGCGATGACGGTCTACGGCGACGTCCTATTGACCCGTTGAATTCCTTGGTACAGGTTACCCGATGAGCGGCATGAGACGACGCAAGCCGCGGCAGAAAACCAGCTCCGGCGACGCGCGAGGCCCCTTCTTCAAGAGTATCCCCGTATCGCAACTGACCGACGAGGAGCGCGAGGACTGGGTCGTTGCGATGGGGGAGCAGGCACGCAGCGAACTTGCTGACGCCCTCACTGAAGTCGAGACGCTGGTCGCACGGGTGGAGCCCTTCCAGACGCTTGCTGTCATGGCGAGCTACGCGCTCATGCGATTCGTTACGAAGGATAATTCTAGGGACAGGGCCACTCCCGAAGTACAGCAGGGGCATGTAGAGTTTCTGCAGGCCATGTATCTTCGTTTGCCGCCCAGCACGCTATTCTCACCTTCGACACCAGACGATATCCAAGTCCTCTTCGACCAACTGCCCCGGCTCTTTTCAGCCCAGCATCAGGCTCGCTTGCCCACGCGAGAAAGCGTTGATAGCCCCGTGGCGGCGGATGACGGCGCTCTGCAAATCGTGCAGGAGTACCTGAGGGCACATACCACCGTGGTTCGTAATTGGGGATACTTCTCCAGCGTGACCAGGATTTCTGGAGAGCTACTTTCAGGCATCGACCAACAGTTCGCCGCGCGCTACGGCTTGGCAGCCAGCGACGTTGTCAAGCTGTTCGAACACTTGGTCCGGCGACAAGAAAAGCGCGTGAGCGGCCACTGGGAGAGATTGCAAGAAGTACTCCGCCTAGCCACGGTGGACGAAATGGTAGACGCGTTCTTCTTGCGGTTTCCGTTCGGCGGCAATACCTCCGAGACTGCGGCAGAGCTCAAGCGCGAGGCGCTGACGCCAAGTCGGTTGAAGAACGCCTTGTTATCGATGGCCGATCGATACCTCGCAACAGAGTTCTTCTTTGCGAGCGACCAGATTGCGCACGAGATGGGATTGCCACCCACCGCCGTGGAAGGTTTGATGCTAAAGCTGAGTCTCAGCCTCGGAGCGCTGATGAATACGCCTGTCGACCGGCTTTTCCTCAACAACCCAGTCTGGCTCAGGCCGCTTATCGCTCTTGATTCCCCTGGGCAGTACTTCTGCGCCTTGCCCCAGACCCTCATGAGCTTTGTCTACCCAATCGTTGACGAACTTGTGAAGCCGCATCCGGAAGTTGCGAAGCGACTCAGTGATGTGCGCGCAGACTTTCTCGAAGCGGAAGTCGAGCGCCTTCTGAAGGTAGCATTTCCAGAAGTCCAAGTCGTGTCTCACTTCAAGTGGCGCGATGTTCACCAAGAGTTCGAGACTGACGTCATGCTTCGATTCGACTCCACCATCTTGCTGGTGGAGGCGAAGTCGGCCAAAGTGTCTTGGCCCGCGCTACGTGGTGCTCCCGACCGTCTTCTTCGCGATGTGCGTGAGCTCATCGTTAGGCCGTCGGAGCAGTCCGGGCGCTTGGCCTCGAAGCTGCAGCAAGAAATTGCTCTGCGTTCGGCAGGTGGTGCGCCCCAGATGGACTTCCCGTTGCCACTGGACAAAGTGACCGCGGTCGTGCGCTTATCCGTGAGCCTGCAGGACTTCGCAACCGTGCAGAGCGTTCCTTCACTCTTGGTGAAGGCTGGCGTGCTGAACAACCAGTACCCCCTTGCACCCTGCATCTCGCTGGCGGATCTGGAGGTCCTCGTTGATCTGCTTGAGCAGCCGCACGTCCGGCTGCATTACATCCGCCAGCGCGCTTCCACCATGCTGGCCCGCCAGGTGGTTGGCGACGAACTGAACATGTTGGGCCTGTACCTGGACACCTCGCTGAACTTCGATGAGCTCCATCCCGGTGAACAGAACATCATCCTCGATGGCTACTCCGCAAGGTTGGACCGGTACTACGCGGCGAAGGACTACGGCGAGCACGCTCGCAAGCCGCGTCGGGCGACCATCGCTTGGTTCAATCGCCTCTGCGACCAGATTTCAGAGCGCCAGATGTGTGGCTGGAGCGAGTTGACTGGCGCCCTCTTGTCTCTCACCTCAATCCAACAGCAAAACGTCGAGCGTGAGGTCCAGAAGATTGCCCGGCGTATCCGTGCAGGCAAGCCGGTTCAAGGTGGCAAAGACACCGTCGTGCTCGTTGGACCTGAATGGGCGAACACAGCGCTGGCCATTCGAGCAAGGGACAGGCGCCAGCCCGGCAAGTTTCTGAAAGGTGCCGAACAGCTCGCCTCTGAGGTGTTCGAATACGAGCACGTCGAACGCTGTTGCGTGGTCGCGGTGGATGCCCTCGACCAGGCGCTTCCCTACCTTGGGGGCGCCTTGCTAACGCGGGCTGACCGGCCCGTGCCGGCCACGATCTTCTTCTAGCCGTGACCTCGGACAGGCGCCTACAGCAAGCTGACGGTTGCTGCCGAGTAGGACGTTCTCTTGCAGGTACTTGATGACACCTGCAGCCAGGGTTCGGCTCCCGAGGACAGTAGATACCCATTGTTGAGGTTAGCAGATAGCAGCTTCGCTACAGAAAGCGGAAGGCCGGCTCCTCGCTACCAACGACGGCCGTAATCGCTGGAAAGCAGGCGTTTGACCTATTAAGCTACGGACGGCTGCAACGGACCGAGAGCAGCCCTTCGCGAATGTCCGCCTTCGACCCAGATCGGTCAGTTACAAATGTCGTCGAAAAGAAATATCGCAATGCTCACGTAGGAGTAAGCGGCCAGCACAGCTTTTCACGCAGTTTCCCTCGACTGCCATGTTATGTGCCCAAGTCGGAGATCGGAGCTCCCGTGAACACTTTCTGATGCTGCTCGTAGGCTTTATTGAAAACGATTGAATCATAGGTGGAGTCGTACTCCGGGAAGTTGTCTATAAGAAAATTGGCGCACCAGACGTAATATTCCAGAGCGGTCATCACAAGATGCTGCATTGAAACGTACGCGTTTTCTTGAAACTCAGGATATATCGGAGTAAATGTCCCTTCTTCCAACTCTTTCCGCCCAAGGATTTGCATAACCTTAGGACTAGCTGAGTGGGCTATTTCTGAATATTCGGAATAGAGCCTCTTGAGGCGAGTTTTGAGATGTTTAAGGTTTGGTGTGCTTCTCACCAGCGTGTCAATGTCTAAGTCAGCAGATAGCTCATTCAGTCTTGCAAGCAGTTCCATCTGCTTTCGTACGATAACCGCAGCCTCGACAAGCTCGCCACCAAGAATGAGGTCTGAGGCAATGAAGTGAGAGCGGCAGAACGAAACCATTAGGTCAGCCAAGTACAGTCCGTTCTCAATCTTTCTAAAGCTCTTTCCGGAAGTAAAGAGCGTCATACTTGCCACGAGTTCGTTGATTAAAACAATGAGCAAATTGGCATGTTCATTGAACGCCAGAAAGTTATGCTGCGCGAGCTTACGGAATTGATCGCGCGAATGAATGTACTTCTCGGCTTTGCTCGATAGTTTTTCGGTCATGCTCATGCGGCCCGCTTTTGGCACCTAACGTCTGAGTTAAGCCTTGCAGCGAAGCTGCATCGGCTTGAATGAATTGTTAGGCGTCAACGGCTGACTCAGAAGGTTTGTAGGACGCCAAGAAACCGTAAGACAGTCTGTTGAGGCTGCCTCTACATAGGGCGAATACGTCTGCCGCATGTTCCAGGTCAGGAATCTCAAGAACCGCCGTACTACTTAGTCGTGACTCGCCGTTTGGGCCGGTGCAAGGCTTGCCATGCAAAATTCGATTTTCTTCGTTCATGACGTCCAATGGCTTGAGAAGGAAAATGATCATATCGCGGTTTGGTCGCAAGCTGACGCTCATGACGAGAGCCTGTCCGTATTCTTGTGGGCGATGCGTTTTAAAAGTTGTTATCCCCGCGCCGCAGTAAACCGTTCGCCGAACAGGATAGCAAACTGGTTCATGGCGACTTTCCAGTCGAAGGTCGCTCTGACGGACTTGGCCAGCACGTTGCGTAGCGCCAGCCATAGGAGCTTGATGGCGGCCTCATCCGTTGGGAAGTGGCCTCGCGTCTTGATGATCTTGCGCAATTGCATGTTCAAGCTCTCGATGGCGTTGGTCGTGTAGATCACGCGCCTGATGTCTGGCGGGAACACGAAGAACGGCGTGACGTTCTCCCAGGCCCGTTGCCAGGCAGCGACGATCGTGGGGTACCTGGTTCCCCAAGGTCCATTGGCGAACGCCTGCAGCGCCTGCTCGGCCGCTTGTTCGCTGGCGGCGGCGTAGATCGGGCGCAAGGCGGCGGCCACGGCCTTGCGATCCTTCCAACCCGCGTAATCCAGGCTGTTGCGGATCAGATGCACGATGCAGGTCTGCACGGTCGTGCGCGGGAAGGCCGTGCCGATGGCGTCGGCCAGGCCCTTCAGCCCGTCGACCACGGCGATCAGGATGTCCTGGCACCCTCGGGTCTTGAGTTCATTGAAGACCTTGAGCCAGAACTTGGCCCCCTCGGTCTGCTCGACCCACAGGCCCAGCACGTCGCGCTGGCCGTCGGCCTGCACGCCTAGCGCAAGGTACACCGCCTTATTGCTGACCCCGCCGTCGTCGCGGATCTTGACGCGCAGCGCGTCGAAGAACACCACCGGGTACATCGCCTCCAGCGGCCGATTCTGCCAGGCAATCGTCTCGGCCATGACCTCGTCGGTGACCGAGCTGATGAAGTCCGGCGAGACCTCGGTGCCGTAGCTCTCGGCCAGGAACGCCTGGATCTCGCGTACGCTCATGCCCCGGGCGTACATGGCGATGATCCGATCATCGAACCCGGTGAAGCGCCGCTCGTGCTTGGGGATGAGAATCGGGGCGAAGGAGCCGTCCCGATCGCGCGGCAGTTCCACGCGCACCGGGCCATGCTCGGTCAGCACCGTCTTGCCGCTGGCGCCGTTGCGCTCGTTGGCCTGGCCTTCGGGCTTATCCTCGCCTGGCCGATAGCCCAGATGCAGGTTCATCTCCGCAGCCATCGTGCGCTCGATCACCGCCTTCTGGAACGACAGGAACAGGTCTTGAACCTCGCTGGGCGTCATCGGGCCCTTGACCAGATGGTCCAGAAGTTCGGCTGGGACTTCAGGCGGCGGCCCACGGGCCGCCGCCTGAGCGGCTGCAGTGCGTTTCTTCTTCATCGGCATATCCATGATCTTTAGTCCTCATGATATGCCCCGCACACAAAATTGCGGATAGGCCCCATGACGATCAACGACCGCTTCTGGCCGAAAGCCGCCATCGAATGAAAAGTCCCTATCCCAACATGAGGGAAAAAAACTTCAATGAGTGCCCAACGGGGGCTTCCTGTGGCCTCCGCCCAGAAACCCCACGCCAAGACCATCACCCAATACTCCCCCCACTACTCTGCCGAACAACCAATTCCGGCACCAACCTCTCCGACTCCGGCCTACCTCCCCCCATCTGCTCAATCAACAACTCAGCCCCCCTACACCCCATCTCATGCATAGGTGACCGCACGGACGTCAAACTAATAGGCAAATCCGCAGCCACAGGCGTATCGTTATATCCCACCACCGCCACATCCGACCCCGCCGTCATCCCATAATCCCGCAGAGCCCCCATCAACCCGATAGCCAAAAAATCATTCACAGCAAAAAACGCCGTCGGCTTTCGTGACCCTGCCAGCAGCCTTTCCCCCAGGCGCCGGCCAGCTTCAGTATTAAACGGACTCGTAGGCCGCCAGGCCTTATCGATATCAACCCCGAGCTCCTCGCACCTAGCCACAAACCCAGCCGTGCGATCGACCCCGGTGCTCGCATGTGCCTGCCCCGCAAGCACCGCAATATCCCTATGCCCCCGCCCAACCAGATGATCCGCCGCTAACCGCCCACCTTCAAAATCATCACACGTGACAGAGCAATGCTGCCCCAATCGCCGGCTCACCAGCACCATCGGAATGCCGCGCTTCGCAATCTCGTCAATGAAGTAGGGATCATCCAACCGCGCATCGGCAAACATGATTCCATCCACCCGTCGCGCCAACGCCGACTCGCCCAACTCACGTTGCCGGGCAGGGATGTCCTGGGTGTTCGAAACAAAAGTCTGGTAATTCGCGTGCACGGCCGCCGCATCTATGCCCTCGTAAATCATGGCGACCACGATGTCGGACAGTTGCGGTACCAGCACGCCTATCGTGCGTGTGCGCTGCGTTCGCAGCCCAATGGCGTTCGGGTTCGGCCTGTAGTTGAGTTGTTTCGCCAGGTCCCGGATCCGCTGGACGGTTTCGGGCGCGGCTGCCGATTTTGCATCCTCGTCTGAGCCGTTCAGCACGCGCGAGACGGTGGATACGTGCACGTTTAGCAGCCGCGCGAGCGCGCTCAGAGTGACAGGGCCTTGTTTCATTGGACAGAGGATTGAAGCAATCCCAAATGATACCAAGCCACCCCAGATCATAAGGCAGCCCAAATTTACCCAAACGTTAGGGTAAACCAGGCTTGATAGCACCTATAGCCATGAGCGAAACTTCAACCCAATCGTTTGGGTAAATTGTTGCGCAGAGGAAATCGTGAGCAGTATCAATCAACTTCTAGCTTCGTATCGCTCGGGGCAGAGCACGTCGTCAGAGGCCGTCCAGGCCTATTTGGACAAAATTGGGCAATCCGAGCTGAATAGCTTCATCTCGGTAGATCGGGCGACGAGCCTGGCTACCGCAGAGCTGGGCGACAAGGTAATGTCGGCCGGCGGAACGCTAGGGCCTTTGCATGGCGTCCCGGTGGCGATCAAGGACCTCATCGATGTGGCGGGGATGCGCACAACGATGGGATCGAGCCAGTATGCCGAGAACGTCGCCAGCGTAGACGCGCCGGTGGTCCAACGTTTGCGTAATGCGGGCGCGGTGATTCTTGGCAAAACCAACACGCACCAGTTCGCGTATGGATCCACGGGCGATCGGTCGGACTTCGGGCCGGTACGTAACCCGCGAAACGTTGAGCACGTGTCGGGTGGATCCAGCAGTGGTTCGGCTGCCGCTGTGGGGGCAGGCCTATGCCTGGCCGCTTTGGGCACGGACACCAGTGCTTCGGTGCGCTTGCCGGCAGCGTTTTGTGGCGTGGTGGGATTGAAGCCCACCGTTGGTTTGCTGCCTAGTACCGGTGTTTTTCCCCTGAGCCCCACGCTCGATCATGTAGGTCATTTGAGCGCGACCATTTTGGACAACGCTCTAGTCCTCGAAGTGTTATGCGGCTCTGCGCCTGGCCGCTACGCCGAAAAGGTCGGAAAACCCATCGCAGGTATGAAAATCGGCGTGCTCGGCGGCTACTTCGCTGACTTTGTCAGTAATGACGTGCAGGCAAGTGTGCGCCGTGCTCGAGAGGCTCTCGAGGCTGCCGGCGCGTGTGTTGTCGATATCGAGGTGCCGGAGACGCAGGCGATCTACGAGAATCAGCAACTGATCCTGCGTGCCGAGGCCTATGCAACACACCGGGCGGCGTTGGATGAGGATAAGCCCTATCTGCCCGAGGTACGCACTCGCTTGATGACCGGCGCAGACGTGTCAGCGGCTGATTATTTAGGCGCGTTGGGACAACGTCATTCGGCACAGTTGGCATTCGATGCCGCTTTGGCCGACGTGGACATTCTGTTGAGTCCAACATGCGGCGTACCTGCGCCGCGGATCGACGAACGGGAAACGTTGGTAGACGGTACTGCGCATCCGACCTTTTGGTTGATCACGCGACTGACGGCACCGACAAATCTCTCTGGTCATCCGAGTCTGTCGGTGCCCTTTGGCGAGACCAACGGATTGCCGCATGGCATGCAACTGATCGGCCGCTATCAAGATGAAGCCGCGCTGTACCAAGTCGGCGCTGTGCTCGAGTCCGCCAATCGGATTTGATTGACTCAATACTGACCAAATCGAAAACGCAGGCCAAAACGGCTTTGCTAACAGGACTAAAAAAAGGTAGAAAACAAAATGAGCACCACAGAACCAAGGCGCAGATACAACATATTCTTGTTGATCATGCTGCTTGCGCTGCTGAATTACATTGATCGCGGCGCTATGTCGTATGCGGCGGCCAGCATCACCTCTGAATACGGATTGAACCGAGCGCAATGGGGCGCTCTGCTCGGATACTTTGGGTACGGCTATCTCTTCGGCGCGCTGTGCGGCGGATTCCTCGCTGATGGCTTAGGACCTCGCAAAGTCTGGCTTTGGGCAGCGGGCAGTTGGTCTATTCTCGCGATGGCGACGGCCTATGCAGGCGATCTGGGGATTGCGCTGTTTGGCGGATCTGCGTTGGCTGGTTTCGCGGTCATCCGGATTGTTTTCGGATTTGCCGAGGGCCCCGCATACTCGGCAATCAACAAGAGCATCTCCCGATGGGCTGCGCCTAAAGAGCGCGGTTTTGTCGTGGCCCTGGGCCTGGTCAGCACGCCGTTGGGCGCTTTGCTGACAGCGCCCATTGCGTCTGGCTTGCAGTACGCAACGGGTGGATGGCGGGCGATGTTCATCATCCTCGGGGTGGTGTCGCTGGTCGTTCTTTTCTTCTTGATGCGTGTGTTCACTGATACTCCTCAGAGCAACAAGTACATCTCTGACGAAGAAAAAGCCTACTTGGCTCAGGAAAAAGCAAAAGAAGAGCAAGCCAAGCCGGGCAACGCCGATGACAGCGCATCCGTGCGTGTGCCTTGGTGGTCGTACTTCAAAAGCCGGACCTTGGTGCTCAATGCACTGGCGTATTTCTCATTCATGTACGTCAACTTCCTGCTGCTGACGTGGACGCCAAAGTATCTCGAGGACCAATTCCATTTCAATCTCTCGTCACTCTGGTACATGGGGATGATTCCTTGGGTCGGTGCCTGCTTCACAGTGCTGTTGGGAGGCAGGATTTCTGATGCCATATACAAGTCCACGGGCAGCCTCGTAAAAGCTCGGAGCCTATTTGCTGCTGTCTGCCTGCTGTGCACCAGTGTGTGCTTTTTCTTTGTGTCGAAAGCAGAGACGGTATGGGTGGCCGTTGGCTTGTTGACCTTGGCCAACGCGATTAATTCTTTGCCGAACTCAGTGTTTTGGGCTGTCGTCATTGATACTGCACCTGCTACTCGCACCGGTGCTTTCAGCGGAATGACGCACGCCGTTGCCAATACAGCCGCTATTGTTGCGCCTACGTTGACCGGCTATCTCACGATGCAGTATGGCTATTCGTCCATGTTCATTGCAGCTGCCGTTGCGACGGGAGTGGGCGTGCTGGCAATGCTATTTGTCCGGCCGGGCCAAACCAATTGGGCAGCGATGGCCGTGAAGTAATGAGGTTGACCGCGGCGCGGCCAGGATATGCGAGCGCTGCGGCTTCCAAACCGTCATAGAGCCAGATAGAACTCCATCGGAATAAGCTCCACGGCGATCATCCGACGGTCGGAGCGGAAACCGATCGCTTGGTCAGGGATTTCAGGCGGTCAGGAAGCGCATGACTTCGGCCCAATCGTTAGTCGACAGGGCGACGTCCTCAAAATCGCCTGCTTCCTCGTCATAGCGGGAAACGCAGAAGCGCTCGCTCCTGCCGGATTCGCGGTCGGCATAGCTAGCGTAGTCGACATACACTTTCAAGCTGCGCTCCTCGTTCTCGAACGAAGGAGCTGCATCGAGGTAACTCGACGCGTCGAAGAAACCTTCGGGTAGGGTAGGCAGGGTTGTTATGTCGAAGTTGGGAAATTCGCGACGCAGTCGTTCAAGGTTCATAAGAGAAGCATGTGGAGGCGGAAAGCCTGAGATTTTACGTTGCTCTGTATCGGCCGCCCCAATGTCCCGCGAAACAGAGTTTGGAATAGGGCGGCGCGATACTGACTAGATAAGGTCAACGCTATCCTGGCGAATCTCGGACGTCCGCTCTGCGCCTCGACGAGAGACCGCTTAGGGTCGAAACAGGGCCATTCGCGACGGGCTGCTCTCAACCCAAAGCGGGCACCAGTACTCTCAATAAATCCGGCCCCTTTTCGTTGCTTTTGAGCCTTCTGAGCGCGTCGCCCAATGACGCTTTGGAAGGGGCGGATAAGCGGGAGAACCCCTTAATCACATCCACCTGCTCTTTAGTGAGCGTTGTGACTTTGTAGAGATAGTCTTCCGCGGCGATCGCACGCCCGCTGTCTTGGGCAGTTTTCCCAGTCTTCGTAGTGTAGAAGACGCTCTTAGTCCCGCTGCCCCAGCGGGTCAAGTATTTCGCCCAGACGTAATGATGCCGCTTTTTGGCTTCAAGATATTTACGTGCCATAGGAGCTCGCCTGGAATTGGCTGTGCTGGGAGTCAGTAACCGACCCATAGCGGTCAGTGCACTAGAAACACCGCGATATCGGTTTTGCTAAGCACGTTAGACATGGAGCACGTTCAGCAGATAACGGCATTCCTCGCGTGCGAAATAGCTGACAGTCTTATCAACGGCAAAATCTACTTGGTCGCCGGCCATCAGTTGTCGTGTCTCGACTCCGTAACTCAGTTCAAGTACGCCCTTTAGCAGCCATAGCCGCTGTCGATACGGTTTCGAATGCCACTGTGGATAGTCGACGCGGGCACCACTGGGCAGTTCGATTTCTATGAGTTCAGTGCCGGTTCTTTCATCAAATTCTGCGATCTGCCGTCGGACGTAACCGGTGGCTGGATCCCGCCAAGCCGCTTGATCTGTCTTGTGACGGACCAAGAATGGGTTAGGGGATGGAAGGGGCGCCAGTAGCTCTGTCAGCGCGACCCCAAGGCCAGACGCTAGACGGCCGAGCACTGCCGCAGTTGGGCTGCTGTCCCGCCTCTCGATCTTGGAAATCATCGCCTTGCTAACGCCAGAGCGCTCGGCCAACTGACTGAGACTCAGCCGCTGCGAAGTTCTCAACTCCGAAATACGTTGTGCAATTACGTCGTCGACCTGCATCGAGTTTCCTTTTTTTTCTTCGTCTCTTATATTAGACTATTCGTATAGTATTGTGAACAACAAAGGACTTGTATGCATACCGTACATTGCACCGAAGACCGCCATGCTGCTGCCATGCTTGAGATTTTCAACCATGCAATCTTGCATTCCACCGCGTTGTACGACTACAAACCCCGTCCAGCTGACGCGATGGCGGCTTGGTTCGAGACTAAACGCAAAAACTCCTTTCCGGTCCTTGGGGTAGAGGACGAAGCCGGGAGGTTGCTGGGCTTTGCATCCTATGGAACGTTTCGTGCGTGGCCCGCGTACAAGTACAGCGTTGAACATTCGATCTACATCCACCACGACTGCCGCGGCCTAGGACTTGGACGCCGCCTACTCACCGAGTTGATCGAAGAAGCTCAAGCAAGGGATGTCCACACTATGGTAGGCGGGATCGACACCACGAATCAGGCGAGCATCGTACTGCACGAACGTCTGGGCTTTGAGCCTGCTGGTGTTATCAAGGAGGCGGCCTATAAGTTCGGAAGCTGGCTCGACCTGGCGTTCTATCAGAAGGTGTTGAGCACACCAGCTCATCCGAATGAAGAATGACGACAGACCAATGACTGCTTCTGGCCGGAAGCCGCCGTCGAACGAGACGTCCGACTAATTAATACGAGGCGAGGGGCGTGAAGTACTGAGGTTGACCGCAGCGCGGCCAAGACATGCGAACGCTGCGGTTTGCAAACCCTCACAGGGCCAGATAGAAACCCATCGGGATAAGCTCGATGGCCCACCCACCTTCTTCGCCCAGCGTGGCAGCCGGATGCATGGACGCAATGCGCTCGGCCTCCTCCTGGCTGTCCGCCTCAATAATGAACAGCCCGCCCACCACTTCCTTCGATTCGGTGTAAGGCCCGTCTGTGATGCTCGTCTTGCCATTGCGCGGGCGGAGTGTCTTCCAGCTCTCGACATCACCGAGCGACGCAGAAACCAGAACTTTGCCGGTGGCTCGCATCTTTTCGTCCAACTCTGGACATTGGTTCTCCAGTTCCTTGACGTTCTCTGGCGCCATTGCGGCAAATTTTTCGGGGGTGAAGTAAGCCAGGCCGAGATATTTCATGGCAGATCCTTTTAGGGTTAATGCACTAACGACGAACCTGATGCTCGGAAATCGACATTTCCCTGGGAAAAAGTTTGTAGCGAATCTCGCCAGCCTATCCCATCCGCACACCCCGATCGTCACCCGAGTTCTTCAGTCACCCCATCTGCCTCTCGCTTGAGCGCCGCAGCAATAGTTCTACGACGCTCCGGCCCCATGCGGCCGTAGTGCGCAGCAACGCTCAGCGCAGCAACAGGCTGTCGAGCGAGGTAAATCGCAACACCAATCCCATACATCCCCTTGAGAAGGTGTCCCGGGTTAAACGCATACCCCCGTTCGCGCGTATCGGCCACCATCGCACGCAACTTCTCCACGTCCAGACTGGGATAGGGCTGCAAACGCCCCTGGATACGGCGCAGCACATTCTCGACCTCTCCATCGTCAAACGCAGCCAGCAGCGCCAGACTTCCCGAACCCACTCCCAACGGGCGACGCGTGCCGATATTCTGAGTCAGCACTTTGACCGGAAAGGATCCTTCTTTACGGTCGATACAGACCGCATCCAGCCCGCTACGTATCGTTAGCATGACCGTGTCGCCCGTGCTATGTGCGAGCCGCTCCAGCGCTGGCCGCGTCACCGCCTGGATATCCAGGCGATTGGAGGCACGTTCCCCCATAGATAGAAACTCCAACCCCAGGTAATAAACGCGGCTACCCGCAGCCTGCTCGACAAAACCCTCAGCGCTCAGGGTTTTCAGAAATCGATGCAGCGTCCCTTTACTCAACCCACTCTGCGCCTGCAGATCAGAAAACCGCATGCCGCTCGATGACGAGCTGTAGGAAAGGATGCGCAGAATCTCCAGCGCGCGCCTGACGCTTTGCACGGTATCGCCGCCGGCCCGCGGGGTGCCGTTGTCCTCCATTGCTGTCTCCTGCCTGGTCGTTGTGCTGGCGTGCCACCCGGCGCGCCGCCTTTTTTCTGACTGCTGGTACTAGTGTTCCGCAGTGCGGAACTTTTTATAGGTATCCGCGATTTTGCCGCGTTTCGTTTCTATAGTCCAAACCCAACCCGGCGGCGTCACCGCGTTCGGGAGGAGGCAAGGACATGATCGACATCGCGAATTCATACCAATGCAGTCCCGCGCTGTGGCGCGACAGAGTGGATCCGGCGTTCCTGCACGAGTTGCGGCGCGTGGTGGCCGATACCGTGCTGCCCGAGGCCGAGGCCATCGACCGCCAGGACGTGTACCCCGTGCACATCATCAAGACCATGGCGCGCCACGGCTATACCAGTCTGACGCTGCCGCGCCAGTGGGGCGGCGGCGCGGCCCCATACGGGCACTGCGCCGCGGTGTTTGAGGAGGCCTCGTACGGCAGTGCAGCAGTGGGGATCAGCCTGATCACCATTTTGCAGGCGCAGACCTTGATCAATCAGTTCGGCGCCGACTCGCTAAAGGCAGCGGTGCTGCCGGAATTCGCCCAGGGTCTGATCACCGCCTACGCGCTCACAGAGGCGAATCACGGCAGCGATATCCGCAGTCTGGATACAAAGGCGCAACGCGGCGCGAGCGGATGGACGTTGAATGGTCGCAAGTCGTTCATCACCTCGGGTTCGGCCGCCGAGGCCTATATCGTCCTGGCCGAGACTGACCATGGCGTGTCCACGTTTTTCGTACGCCGCGACATGCCCGGGGTATCGACGTTCAACGGCCCGACATCTGGCACGTTCGGTCTGCGCAACGGTCCGCACGTGGATCTGATCCTGGACGGCGTGGTCCTGCCCGACGATCACCTGATCGGCGTCGAAGGCAAGGGCGTACGCCAGGCGGTGACTACGTTGGATTTTTCCCGCACGATGGCCGGTGCCATCAGCCTGGGCATCGCCCGCGCCGCGTTCGACAACGCGCTGGCCTATGCAGCCGGCCGCGAGGCGTTCGATCAAAAGGTGCTGGGTTTCCAAGGTATTCAGTGGTATTTCGCCGACCTGGCGACCCAGATCGACGCTGCCCGTCTGCTGGTGTACGAGGCCTGCGTGGCGTTGGACGAACACCGCGAGATCGCGCGCTATGCCAGCGAGGCGAAGCTCGCAGCCAGCCAAGTCGCCACGCGCGCGGCCGAGCAAGCGATCCAGATCTGCGGCGCCTATGGGGTGACCGAGCACGCACCGTTTGGCCGTTACCTGCGCGACGCCAAGGCCTATGAGATCGCCGGCGGCTCGTCCGAAATTCTCAAGAACACCATTGGCAAGCAATTGCTCGCCTTTGCCGCCAACCATTTGTCCGGACCCAAGAAGACGTGATCACCGACCGCCTGTATAGCCTGGCCGACAGCCAGCCCGACGCCATTGCGCTCGTTTTTGAAGCCCGCCAGTACCGCTATCGGGAACTGGCAGACATGGTCAGCGCCATGGCGGTACGCCTGCACGACGCCGGGGTGCGGCCGGGCGATCATGTCGCGTTGATGTGCGGTAATCGCCCGGCCTTTCTGGCCTGCTGGTTCGCGCTGAGCGAGCTGGGCGCGGTGTGCGTGCCGCTGAACACTGGATTGGTGGGCGAGGGGTTTTGCTACTCGCTGGCCAAGAGCGAATCGCGCCTGCTGATCGTCGAGCCCGAGCTGCTGGCGCCACGCCGCGACACGCTCGAGAATATGGAGGCTGCGCCGCCGGTGCTGGAGATAGACGCCGCGATGGATCTGCCGCCAGCCGAATCACCTGCGCGTTGGGCAGGACCATCACCCGCCGCGGGCGACGTGAACAGTATTCTGTTCACGTCGGGCACGACCGGCTTGCCCAAAGGCGTGACGCTGCCGCACGGCGCGTATGTGGCTGCCAGCGACGACATGATGCACTCGCTGGAATTGACCCGCGCCGATCGCATCCTGGTGTTCCTGCCGCTGTTTCACGCCAACCCACAGATGTACGCGGTGGCATCGGTGTTGGGCTGCGGTGCCACCTTGGTGCTGTTGCGGAATTTCTCGGCCAGCCGCTTCTTTGACGAAGCGATAGCGCATGGCGCTACCGGCTTTACGTATGTGGGCACAGTGCTGTCCATCCTGGACAAACACTATCCCGAGCCGCGCCGTGATCACGCTCTGCGTTGGTGCGTAGGTGGTGGCGCGCCGGCCCGCGTGTGGGAAGCGATCGAATCGCGCTTCGGCATCGCGGTGCGCGAGCTGTACGGCATGACGGAAACTGGTGGCTGGGTATCGATGAATACGCCTCAACGCGCACGCTTCGGCTCGGTGGGCTATGCCCGCGAGGGCATCGAGGTGGCCGTGGTAGACGACGCGGGCGCGCGGGTGGCCACCGGCGTAAAGGGCGAAATCGTGGCGCGCTCCAAACGCCCGCACGTGTTTTTCTCTGAGTACTGGCGCAATCCCGAGGCCACGGCCGGCACGCTCAAACAGGGCTGGCTGCACACCGGCGACCGCGGCTATCTGGACGAAGACGGCTTCCTGTATTTCGACGGACGCCAAAAGGAATTGATCCGGCGCGGCGGCGAAATGATCGCGCCCACCGAGGTGGAGCAACAGTTGCTCAAACACGAGCAGGTGCGCGATTGCGCAGTGGTGGGCGTGCCCGACGACATCATGGGCGAGGAGGTCCATGCATACGTGGTGCTGCAGGGCGAGCCTGATGCCAAAGCCCTGCAGGCCTTTCTAAAGGAGCGCCTGCCGGCCTATATGGCGCCGCGCTATTTCTCGTTCGTGCCCGCCATTCCTAAAACCGAAACCCAGAAAATCAAGCGTCATCTGCTGGCCGATCTGCCGACGCAAATGGTGGATCTGAGCGTGGCGCGCCGCTGACCTATGCACCGATAACACAGGAGACACAATCATGACCCGACGATGGAAACAACGGCCCCCCGGCTCGAACTGGGGCGATTTCGGTGATGACGACCAACTGGGCCG
>Ga0182743_1000725_pt1 | contig 37173 bp, 41 predicted proteins | sample eDN3rd30CKraftOP_FD_128522 | JGI IMG/M metagenome (GOLD analysis project Ga0182743, IMG submission 128522) | Enriched Organic Plus compost microbial communities from Emeryville, California, USA - eDNA 3rd pass 30_C Kraft OP (version 2) (version 2) ... | reverse complement strand
TTTCAGCCTGTGGAGAGGAAGGCTCTGGCCGCACTCGCAAGAGCGCGGTGAAACCGGCCTCTACGAAGCAGGAAGTCAGCTTTGAGCCTGTTTAGGCAGGTTTGAGTAGGTATGACAGAACGGCATGCATTGGACGGGCAATGGTGGCATGGCCACGGCAGTATCAAGTTTTCTTGCGATTGTGCAGGTTTTCACCTGCAGCCGCAGGCAAGCTGCGAAACACAAAAAAACCCATGGCGCACAGGCTGCCAATGACAAGGAAGCCAGCTGTGATATCACTGGTCGCTGGGGTGGTGTGGCCCTGCAGAGACATGCTGACATGGATGACAAGTGCCGAGATCGCCACACCGAGGCTGATGGCAAGTTGTTGGGCCATGGCTGAGAAACTGCTGGCCGAACTGAGCCTGTTGGCCTGAATGTCGGCGAATCCCAAAGTGTTGATGGCGGTGAACTGCAAAGACCTGAAAAAGCCACCGACCAACAGGATTGATGTCATGAGCCATACTGGGGTGCTGGCCGAGAATATGGCGCAAAGCGACAGAGAAGCGCCGGTCAGGACAGCGTTGATCATCAGGACCTTGCGGTAGCCCATCCGTTGCAGGATTGGCGGAGCCGCGGGTTTCATGACAATGGCGCCGATGGCGCTGGCAAATGTAATCAGGCCCGCTGACAAAGCGGTCATTCCAAATCCGTTCTGAAGCAGCAAGGCCAGCAAAAAGGGTGTTGAGCCAATGGTAAAGCGACAAAGGCTGCCACCCAGCACGGAAGCGTTGAAGGTCGGGACCTTGAGCAGGTTCAGGTCGATGATGGGTGCGTGATATCTCTGAGCATGCTGCTTGTAGAGGTAGCCGCAAGTCAGGCCTATCGCCACCATGAGTCCGACCCAGACCAGTGGCAAGGCATTGCTGGCAATCATTTCGAAGGCCGCCACCAGCGTGGCCAGACAGGTGCTGCTGAGCACAAAGCCCAGCAGGTCAAGTGGCGTGGGAGTTCTCTGGTTTGCAGATGGTGAGATGTGCTTCATGCACAGGACGATCCCAAGCAAGCCAATAGGAACGTTCATGAGAAAAATCCAGTGCCATGATGCGTAGGTTACGAGAAAGCCACCGATTGGCGGGCCGAGCACCGGTCCCATCAGTGCAGGCATCGAAAGAAAGGCCATGGCCCGCAGCAGTTCGTGTTTGGGAATGGTGCGCAACATGATCAGTCTGCCGACCGGCACCATCATGGCGCCGCCGATGCCCTGAACAATCCGCCAACCAACCAGGTCGGCAACAGAACTGGCTGTTGCGCATCCTGCGGAACTGATCGTAAAAATCACGATCGAAGTCACAAAGACCCTTCGGGCTCCGAACCTGTCAGCAGCCCAACCGCAGATCGGTACAAACACTGCCGCAGCCATCAGGTAGGCCGTGATTGCCGTATTGAGGCTGACTGCCGGGACTTCAAACTCCCTGGCCATGGCGGGTAGGGCGATCGCGATGACCGTGGCATCCAGCATCTGCATGAAAAGGGCACAGCCGACAAGGAAAGGCACCATCAGGCCTTTCATGCGGCGGTTGATGCTTGATGCAAGTTTGTGTATCAGGGACTGCAGGGTCGGGGGCATGAATTGCCTGTAGCTCGGGTAGAATGTGTTACTAACCCTAAAGTCTAACTGATAGATGACACTATGGCTGATCATTACGAATCTGATATCACCCGTTTCCTGAACCAATATAAGCAGGAGCACCCCGATGTTGAGCAACGTCAGCGTGAAGGTCGCGCCAGGCTGTGGGATAAAGAACTGGATCCAGAGCTGCTGGAGGGCTTCAAGCAGGCCAAAGTTGCACAACGCCCCTACGTTTACCAGAACGACTGATCTGACGTGACAACAAGGGCAAGCGGGTTCGGGCAACCGGACAACGCCATGCAGAAGTTGATCAATCCGGATGTGGATTCCACTCCAGATACGGTGGATAGCGTGGCCTTTGCGCGCCTTTATGGCGAACCGCTGTTTAGCCTTCCCCAGGACCTCTATATCCCGCCTGATGCGTTAGAGGTGTTCCTGGAAGCTTTCGAAGGACCGCTGGATCTGTTGCTTTATCTGATCCGCAAGCAGAATTTCAACGTGTTGGACATCCCCATGGCGCAGGTGACTGAACAGTACCTGTCCTATGTTGAACAGGTGCGATCCAGAAACCTCGAGCTGGCAGCCGAGTACCTGCTGATGGCCGCGATGCTGATCGAGATCAAGGCAAGAATGCTGCTGCCAGTTAAATCTGGGGATGATGGGCAGGAGGTCGAGGATCCCAGGGCCGAACTGGTGCGGCGGCTCCTTGAGTATGAGCAGATCAAGCTTGCCTCTGCCCAACTGGATGAAATGCCTCAGCTTGGGCGTGATTTCTGGGTCGGGCAGGCTGTTGCCGACTTTGAGGTTCGGCAAATACTGCCTAGTGTCAGCGTTGAAGATTTGCGTCAAGCCTGGCTTGATATCCTCAAACGGGCCAAGCTCAATGCGCACCATCACATCACAAGGGAGCAACTGTCGGTACGTGAGCACATGACACTCATTCTGAGGCAGCTTTCCGAGGTCAAGTTCATCGAGTTCACGCAGCTTTTCATGCCACGTATCCATGAGGGAGCACCTGTGGCTGTGATTGTGGTGCACTTTGTTGCCTTGCTTGAACTTGCTAAGGAATCTTTGCTCGATATTACGCAGGCAGAGCCTTATGCACCAATTTATGTGCGTTTGTCGTATACCATCGCAAACTCCCAGAACTGATTTAACCGCTTGTAGAAAGAACGCGGAGAACACGTGAAAGTAGTACAGACAATCGAAGAACTCAGGGACCAATTGCGTGGCCAGAACCGTATTGCCTTTGTCCCGACCATGGGCAATTTGCATGCCGGTCACCTCGCCCTGATGAGGACTGCGCGCCAGTATGGTGATCCGGTCGTGGCGAGTATTTTTGTGAACCGGCTGCAGTTCGGTCCGAATGAGGATTTCGACAAGTATCCACGAACCTTGGCAGAGGACATAGCCAAGCTTGAGCGCGAGCGTGATGTGTATGTACTGTTCGCACCCGATGAGAAAGAGCTGTACCCAGAACCTCAGAAGTTCAGGGTACAGACGCCCACAGAACTGGGCAGCATCCTGGAGGGACATTATCGGCCAGGATTCTTCGAAGGGGTCTGCACGGTTGTGCTTAAGCTGCTCTCATGTGTGCAGCCCAGGGTTGCCGTGTTTGGCAAGAAGGACTACCAGCAGCTCATGATCGTGCGCTACATGTGCAAGCAATTCCAGTTGCCCATTGAGATCGTGGCGCATGAGACTGTGCGTGCTGAAGATGGCTTGGCTTTGTCTTCGCGTAACTCCTACTTGACCCCTGAGCAGCGTGCGCTAGCTCCCATGCTGTACCGGACGTTGCAGCAGGCCCGCGAGCAACTGCTGGAAGGAAGAACGGACGTCGATCGCATTGAGCGTGATGCTTTTGAGGCGCTACAGGCACATGGCTGGGTGGTGGATTATTTCAATGTCAGGCGACAGCGCGACCTGCTCCCACCGACCTTGGAAGAGCTTCAGCAACGCGAGCCTCTTGTCATTCTGACCGCAGCACGCCTTGGTGCAACGCGCCTGATTGATAACATCGAAGTCTAGGTGATCCTGGCCTTGCGGTGCCAACACCACACTAGGGCTAGCTGAACCGGTGCACGACAAGCCCCGCCGTTTGAGGGTGAGGCAAGGATAGCACCCACGGTGTGGCTGGCCGATGCGACTGCGAAGTGAGCGATGCCGTCATGTCGCCAGCAGCAGGAACCCACCGAAGCGACTCGAGGACGGCTCAATGCCGCGCCTGAGCGCCTAGAAATCTCCGGCCTTCAGGCCGGAGAGGATGTCAACTATCAGATTTGACAGCTTTGCCGGATCCTTGGGGTTTGAGAGACTGTTGTCTCTGTTCATTGGAGGCAATATGCAAAATCTTGATGATCAGGCCGATGCAGGCTGGGATGCATTGACGCTACGGGAAAAAGAAATTGTCTATCCTGTTCTGCAAGGCAAACCAAACAAGCTGATCGCGATGGAGTTCGGGATTTCCATGCGCACAGTCGAAGCCCACCGTGCGAGGATTTTCCAGAAAATGGGGGTCCGCAATGCCGTTCAGCTTGCCATGGCTGTGTTTGAGCAGGGACTGGTCCCTGCTCAGTCACTCAGGCCGTCTGCAACCGACCCGCTTGAGCCAGCTAGACAAGGACTTTAATTGCATTCCAAAGGCTTGACATGGTCAAGCTCGGCAATCGGATCCATGTCCGGTTGCCTGTTCAAAGTATAGGTCAGGTTGGGCGTATCACCATCGATCGTCTTGACCTGAAGCACATTGCGCGACAGAAAGAACATTTCAGCCCTGACATTGTTCTTGTTATCAAGGATCAGCAAGCTTGGCGGATGCGTCGGTAGCAACGTCCAGCAACCTTGAGTAACAAAGGGCTTGCCGCTCACACTTGCATTATCCAGATACTCGGACCTTGCGCGCCAACGTCCGTTTGGTGCAAGTGACAGCGTGAGCTTCTGGATGGTGCAGCGCATTTCCTTATAAAAGCATGGCAGCGTGCCAAAGTATGTCTGTGGTTGTGGCACCAGTGTTTCAACCAACGATGAAGAATGTGCTTTGTCACTTTGGGCCGCACTCTTGCTGGTCAGTTCGTAGGACGCTTGCTGGGGCTCTGACTTGGCTTTCGATGCATCTGGTTGTACCGAATTGTCAACAGGCGCTTCTGCCCCTGGCGGCATTGGACGCTTCAAGGACATCTGAAACTGGTTTGGCGCGCGCACAGTTTGAAGACTGCCACCCGTCTCGGCCTGCCTGATGGCATCTGTAGTGGTGGTCTCACGGGGCTGCTCATAGTAGCCACTGGGTTTTTGGAGTTGCTGAATTTGCTGGCATCCAGCCAAGGCTAGGGCTGCGACTGCAAGAACGGCGACCAGGCCTGGATTCGGTGGCGTTGTCTTTTTCAGGTTTGCTTTCATGTCCAGAAATCTTGGAACAGGGTTGGGCAGAAATAATTTGTTTCATTCTACGCACAAATGGGTACTGTCGTCTCAAGTTTTTGCCGAATTTGGCAGCAGATAAGACACTGGCGCTAGGTGAGCGTCTTGTCTTCGTTCGTCTTTTCAGGAAAGACATGAAGGTGTGTTTGTATGTAAAACAGAGTGTTGCTTTTCTGGAAAGTGTACCGGTACTTAATAAATATTGTATCGATAAAAATGTGACGCTATTCTTTTCAGAACTGTCATGCCGATGTCGGTCAGGTAAGTCTGTGAAAGTTTACGGCCATGCAGAAGCAGTGATTGCCGTGTTTGGGCAGTCGGGTTTTTAACGTTCCGCTAAGAGCGTGACCTGCAGAGAGGACATCATGAAGCAACAAGACAACGCTGGCCTGGTGACCCCGGTCCTGCTTGCAGGATGCCTGGTCATCATGATCGGTTTTGCGATTCGAGCAGCATTTGGTGTGTTTCAGATTCCTGTGGCACAGGAATTCAACTGGCCCCGGTCTGAGTTTTCCATGGCCATTGCCGTACAGAACCTGGCATGGGGGTTCGGTCAGCCTGTGTTTGGTGCTATTGCAGAAAAGTTTGGTGACAGGCGTGCCATTGTGCTGGGTGCTTTGCTATATGGCGCAGGTCTGCTTTTGTCGTCAGTGGCGACCACCGCCATTGCACACCAGTTGCTTGAAGTGATTGTGGGCTTTGGGATTGCGGGGACAGGCTTTGGTGTCATCCTGGCCGTTGTCGGCAGAGCCAGTAGCGACAAACACCGGTCAATGTCCTTGGCCATTGCGACAGCGGCAGGTTCTCTGGGGCAGGTGATCGGGCCGCCAGTGGCGGAGTGGTTGCTACTGTCGTTGCCTTGGCAATCGGTGTTTGTGATTTTTGCCACGGCTATCCTTGCTGTCTTGTGTGTCGTACCCATGATCAAGGTGCCTGCCCGGTACAGTAGCAAGGCGCAGGCACAGGAAAGCATGGGCCAGGTTGTGATGGCTGCACTGAAGGATCCGACGTTTGCCATGATCTTCCTGGGATTTTTTTCCTGTGGCTATCAGCTGGGTTTCATCACTGCCCATTTTCCGGCATTTGTGACTGAGATGTGTGGACCGATACAGCCGGGTAGCCTGGTGCACTCCATGGGGGTTCAGACGACATCAGCACTGGGTGCTATCGCCATTTCTGTCATCGGGCTGGCAAACATTGCCGGAACAATGACTGCCGGATGGCTTGGGCAGCGTTACCCCAGGAAGTATCTGCTGGCAGGGATTTATGCCTGCAGGACTTTGGTCGCCGCCTGGTTCATGCTCACGCCCATGACACCAGGTACTGTGCTGATTTTTGCTGCACTCATGGGTTCACTCTGGCTGGCCACGGTTCCATTGACCTCCGGGCTAGTTGGGCAGATCTATGGGCTGCGTTACATGGGCACTCTCTACGGCATCGTTTTTCTGAGTCACCAGTTGGGAAGCTTTGCTGGTGTCATGCTCGGAGGAAAGCTCTATGACGCTTTTGGTGACTATACGTTTGTCTGGTGGGTAGGCGTGGGTGTCGGTGCGTTCAGTGCGCTGATACACCTTCCTGTCAGGGATCAGCCTTCAAGCCTTGCGCATGCCTGAATCTGTGTGAGACAACATATGCCAGCCTGTGCACATCAGGCTGGCTGTTTTGTTGTTGGAGTATTTCAAGATTTGCAATAAAAGTGTATCAGTACTTAATATTTATTGTGCTAGTACAAAAATAAAAACAAAATAACACTCATGGTGAAGCTTCGCGCTTCGACCCATTTCCGCCAGTGGCGTTATGCCACACATAGATTGGAGGGCACCATGAGTCAGGACTTGAATGATCCGTCATTGGCCACCTGCCTTACTCAGGCAGGATCAGTCGCAATTGGCAATGAGCGTTTACCAGCAAGACAGAGGGCGTGGCACTTGGGTTGGCTGCGCTGGAATCCGGTGGCTGTCTGGCGCGCCTGGCGCAGGCGTGCCCGTGAACTCAGGGAACTCAGGTATCTGCTAGAAGATGCACCTTCCCATATTATGGAAGATGTTGGCTTGAGCAGGGATGTGGTCAAGCAGGAAATCCAGTCTCTTCGTGCGCGTGTCTGGTTCTGAACCTGTGTGACAAGCCCCGCCGAATCTTCAAGCGACGTAGGATGGCGCGGCCACAGCACGCATTTACAGTCGCGATTCTGGAGGTTGGGATGTTTTCCTTGCGCAGCAGGCGACCGACCGAGTGGCACAACAGCGCCGGATCGTCATGGCTGGCCGATGCGCCTGTGCGTCCACTGCCACAGACACGCAAACTTGGATCGGGCTTACACCAACTTCTTCTCTAAACGCGCAACCTTCAGGTCGGGGAGGATGTCAACGGATGCGCCGCCCAACTGCCAATGGTTTTGCTGCCTTGCCGTATTGCAGATCACGGTTTGAACCAAGACACTTTTATGGCAATAATGTGACATCTTTTGCTACGTTTGCCTGTCATCAAAGTGAAACTGGAATCGCAGTGGAAACCACGCCTGGCTCAAGACGAAGGTTTGGTGCATGAGCGGCTGGTCATAGCCCTGACACAGGACATCTTGTCCGGGGAAATCCCGTGTGGTGCACGGCTGCCACCTCATCGCGATGTGGCCAGTGAACTTGGCATCAGCGTGGGCACGGTCACGCGCGCGTATGCGACCTTGCAAAGGCAGGGGCTGGTCAAGTCAGAAAAAGGGCGTGGCATGTTTGTTGCCACACAAATCCAGCGTTCAGAAGCAAGGCTGGATCTGAGCGTGAACATGCCGCCTCCGATTGTGACTGGGCGCATGCTGACCGAAGCGATCAACCGCCTGGCAGTAACCATTGATACGGATTTCTTCACGCGCTATATGTCCCCAGGTGGGCTCCCGGAGCACCGGTTGATGATTGCCCGTATGGTCAATGCCAACCAGGGATTACAGGTTGAGCCAACTCAGGTCATCATGACCAATGGTGCGCAACAGGCATTGTTTCTTGCCATGTCGGCATTACCTGATGGGCCACTGGCAATTGAGTCGCTGTCATTTCCCGGGGCGCTTCGTGCAGCCAGGCAGCTTAGGCGACCTTTGGTAAGTTTGCCGATGGACAGCGAGGGTATTCTGCCTGATGCTCTTGAAGCAGCTTTGGCTGGTAAGCAGCCGCCAAAGCTGCTTTACGTTGTCCCTACAATACAGAACCCGACGGGGGCGGTGATGGGGGTGAGACGGCGCAAGGCGATTGCCGAGATTGCCATGCGCCATGATTTGCTTGTCATCGAAGATGATGTTTATTCGGTATTTGCACCTGAACCGATGCCACCGATTGCCAAGTTTGCACCGGACCATGTGCTTTATGCCTCAGGTTTCTCCAAATGCCTTGCCCCAGGCTTGCGAGTCGGCTATCTGGTTGTACCGGAAAGGTTTGGGGAGCAGGCCATCAACTGGCTGATGGCAACGCAGACCATGGCGACACCGGTTTCGGGGCTGCTTCTGGCACATTGGATGGCCGATGGCCTGGTTGATTCGATTGCCCGGTCCATACGTGCTGAAGCCAGAACGCGCAACAAGATGGTAAGAGAATTGCTGGCACCATGGCTTGGCCAAGGTGCTATCGGTGATTCTTTGCACGCGTGGCTTCCCATGCCAACAGACAGGGCAAGGGAGGTTGTGTCTGTTGCTGCACAGGCAGGCATTGTGTTGTCACCGCCCGATGTGTTCATGTCGGAGCCTGGTGTGGTCGATTCAGGAATACGGATCTGTCTTGGTGCGGTTCAGGAAAGCCAGCAACTCCACGAAGCGCTATTGCGCTTGAAGGATATCCTGCAGGGCGGTGTCATGGGAACCCTTGGGCAGTCGTGCATCATCTAATGCATCATGGTACCCAGCATTGGCATTGCACCATAAAGTAACAATATGTGAATATTTGGTGCAGAAACCATGAGGAACCGGCAGGGAGCTGCTAGGATTCCAGACAATGATGTTGAGATGATTTTTTTCTCTGATGGCTGATATGCCCATCATGATGGGTGGATCAGGTTTTTGTTGTTTGAAGCTTAGATGCAGGTGGAAGGCGTTTGATGCTCAGGTTGGGATTGACTGGTGGAATCGGTGCTGGAAAGAGTACTGTGGCAGATATCCTTTCTGGTCTTGGTGCGACAGTTATCGATACCGACCAAGTCTCCAGGGGGTTGACTGCGCCTGGTGGTCTGGCCATGCCAGCCATTGAGCAGGAGTTTGGTCCGCAGGCTGTCAGTGAAGACGGATCGCTGGACAGGGCGTTCATGCGTCAGTTGGCGTTTTCTGATCCTCATGCGCGCAAGCGGCTTGAGGCCATCATGCATCCGCTGATCAGGCAGCAGGTAGGGAATTTGGCCAGCCAAGCATCAGGGCTTTACCTTGTCTTTGATGTGCCACTGTTGGTTGAGGCTGGCAGGCGCTGGATTGATGAGCTGGACCGTATTTGTGTCATCGATTGTGAGGTTGAGACCCAGATCCAGCGAGTAGTGGCCCGCAGTGGCCTGAGCAGGGAGCAAGTGGAGAAGATCATCCAGGCCCAGGCCTCGCGTGAGCAAAGGCTGGCTGTGGCTCATGATGTTATCCTGAACGGTAAGGATATCTCCAATGAAAATCTCAGGCACCAGGTATTGGTCTTGCATGAGCGCTGGTGTAACCTAGAAACTTAATGAACTTTTCACCATAAGCCCCGGATTGTGATGCATTTCGAGTATCCATTTAACGAGCGGGTTAGAACATGGATTCGCCTTGAGTATCTGTTGGATCGTCTGATGTTCTTTGCGGCTCCTGGCGATCCGCGAATGCATCAGGTTGCTTTCAGTACGCTGTTTGATGTCCTTGATGCTACCGAGCGCACCGATGTCAAAGGCGGACTGATGCAGGATCTTGAGCGCCAGAAAGTCACCCTGACCAATCTGCAAGGTCATCCGGGTGTGGATGTTGATGCGCTGAATTCCGTTGTCAGTGAAATCGATCAGGCCATTTCTGCCTTGTCCAGGCAGGGGCGCACCGGACAGACACTGCGGGAGAACGAGTGGCTGATCAGCTTGCGTGGCCGCTTGGCGGTGCCGGGTGGCGGTACCCAGGTGGATATGCCATCCTTTTACGCATGGCAGTGCAAGGATGTGAATGTGCGCTGCGCAGATCTGAACCGTTGGATCGAGCCACTCAAGCCGTTACAGTTTGCCATCGGTCTGGTGCTGCGCCTGTTGCGTGACTCCGGATCGCGGGAATCCGCTGTGGCCCATAATGGTGCTTACCAGCAAATGCTGGGGGGCAAGACCTATCAGCTGTTCCGGGTCTGGCTCGATGATGGCCTGGGCGTCTTTCCGGAAATGAGTGCCAACAAGTACATGGTCTGGATCCGGTTCTCGGAGCAAGACGGTGTGGTCAAGCCACAGCCTGTCACGCGCGATATCCCCTTCAAGTACGCACTTTGCTCGCTTTGATAACTCCCGTGACTTTTGTCGAGGCCGCCAAGAAATGGCTGCGCAGGTCAGGCATTTCTCTTGTGGCGGTTTGCCTTGCTTCGTGCCATGTCGGTCCGGACTATGTCCGGCCTGAAATCGAGGTCGGTACCGGATTTGCGCAACAGGAGAAGGGTTGGGTCAGGGTGTCGCCGCAGGAAATCCCGGAGCATGGTCAGTGGTGGACGGTCTACCAGGATCCTGAGCTTGATGCGTTGATGGCCAGATTGAACGAGAACAATCTGTCCATTGAGCAGGCTCTGGCCAGGTACAGGCAGGCTGTTGCCTTGCTGCGCTCAACTGGTGCCCGGCTCTATCCTGGACTTGACCTGAGCGCGCAATGGCAGCGTGCAGATGTGCCTGTGACATCACGGGCAGGCTCGGTATTGGGTGGGTTTGGGCCCAATAGTCAGCACAACGTAGGCTTGGGCTTAAGCTGGGAGGTTGATCTTTGGGGTGGCATTGCCAGCGATGTTGAACGAAGCAAGGCGCAAATGCAGGCCAGCGCTGCGGATCTGGCAGCGGCGAAGCTGAGTGCGCAGGCTACCCTGGCAAGTAGCTATTTTCAGCTGCGTGGTCTGGACAGTCAGATTGACTTGCTGCAACAGACCGTGGCGGCCTATCAGAAGTCGTTGGATCTGACTCGAAACCTGATGAAAGCTGGTATCGCTGATGCCAGTGAGGTGGCCGTTGCCGACTCACAGTTGCAGACTGCCCGTGCACAGTGGCTTGAGGCCAGGCGAGAACGTGCTGTCATGGAGCATGCGATAGCTGTATTGACGGGTTCTGCTCCTTCGCTGCTACAGGTGCCAGAATCGCATGGCTGGTCGCGTGATGCTGTTGCAGTGCCGACGGGTGTGCCTTCAACTTTACTGCTCAGACGGCCGGATATTGCCGCAGCAGAGCGCCGGGTGGCGGCAGCCAATGCGCAAGTTGGTGTTGCGACAGCAGCATGGTTTCCATCTCTGTCGATCTCGGCAAGCGGCGGGTACCAGTCCGGACAGTTTAGCCAATGGTTCACTGCACCGGCCCAGTTCTGGGCACTGGGGCCGACACTGGCTGCAACCTTGTTTGACGCTGGACGTCGCCAGGCTGGCATAGACAGTGCCAAGGCACAGCTTGAGGAACAGGCCGCAGTCTATCGTAACGTTGTGCTCAAGGCATTGCAGGAAGTTGAGGACTCCCTGGTACAACTCAAGCTCCTGGACGAGCAGGTCAAAGTTCAGGAGCATGCTGTCAGAGCCGCGCAGGAATCGGTTCGTATCAAGAGAAACCAATACGAGAAAGGACTGGCTGACTATGTCAGCGTGGCAGTGCTTCAGGCCGCATTGCTGAATGCGCAGCGCAGCCTGATTGCATTGCAAACCGAACAACTGATGGCCAGTGTCAAGCTGGTGGCAGCATTGGGCGGCGGATGGTCAGTCGACAAGTTGCCGGATTCCAGCAATTCCGTGGGCACCACAGGATAGTGCCATGCCCAGGGTTTTGCCGGATTGTCCTCCAAGGGCAAACACCGGCATCCCGGCTTCAGATGCCCATTGCCTGAATTGTTCCCAACCGATAGGGCTGGCATCGGGGTGCGAGGGCGTTGCGAGCACAGGTCCAAGCACCGTAAAATCCGCTTGCAACAGCCTGGCTTGTCGCAATTGTTCAGGATTGTGGGTTGATACACCAACCCAGTGCCCCTCGGGCAGAACAGGTCTTGTCGTGAGGTTCATGGCATCGTTGCTACGCAAATGGACGCCATCGGCCAGTGACCACCATGACTCGGGGTGAACACTGTTGACCATCAGTTTGACACCGTGCTGCCGGCAGACCTGCAGGACTTCGATAAAGCCTGCATGGACAGACTGCACATCATGATCAGCTTGCCATTGTGGTTCACGCCATTGGATCAGACGAACTCCGGATCTTATGGCCTGATCCAGCTTTTGCATGAACTGTGTGAGTCCCTCTGGCGAGCCGATGTTGGTGATCCAGTACCTTTCTGGAATCAGCAACCAGCGCAAAGGCGGGTAGGTGGCAGGAAGCAGGTCCTCGCGCTCAAGGGCATCCTTGACAGTCACCCACTGTAACTGCTGGTTTTCTTGAGCGATGGGATCTCCAGACCATTGGGTGACTTTGCAAAAGTGCAGGCGGACAGTGGTCTTGGGATATTTATGGACGTATGTGACCCAAGGCACTGCCTGGACGTCCTTGAGGCCAATCTCTTCTTGCAATTCCCTGGCCAGCGCCTGGAGAACCGATTCTCCTGGTTCGATCTTGCCGCCTGGGAGCTCCCACCAGCCAGCCCAGGGCTTGTCCTCCGGGCGGCTGCCCAGAAGCACCTGTCCATCTGGCCGGCAGATGACACCGACAGCCACGTCTGTGATTGACTCAGGCATGGCGGGCAGCCCAGTCCCTTGCAAAATGCCAGGCAATACGGCCTGATCTGGATCCGCGCTCAAGTGTCCACTGGAGCGCTTCGGTACGTGCCTCTTTGATGGACTCTTCCGAGCAGCCGAGCTTGCGTAACCAGTAGGCAACGATGTCCAGATAGTCATCTTGGCGGAAGGGGTAGAAGGAAACCCACAGCCCGAAGCGTTCGGACAGGGAGATTTTTTCCTCTACGGTCTCGCCAGGGTGAACTTCGCCATCAGGCTGATGCTTGGCTGCGAGGTTCTCGCTCATGTACTCGGGCATCAAGTGGCGGCGGTTCGATGTCGCGTAGATCAGGACATTTTGGCCGGTTGAGGCGGTTGACCCGTCAAGAATCGACTTCAGTGCTTTGTAGCTCGCTTCGCCTTCCTCAAACGACAGGTCGTCACAGAACACGATGAATTTTTCCGGACGGTTGACCACCAGGTCGACAATGTCGGGCAGGTCAGCCAGATCTGACTTGTCCACTTCGATCAGACGCAGGCCCTGGGCTGCGAACTGGGCCAGCATGGCCTTGACCAATGAGCTTTTGCCGGTTCCTCGGGAGCCCGTCATCAGCACGTGGTTGGCAGGCTTGCCTTCGATGAAATGCCGGGTGTTGCGCTCAATGATCTGCTTTTGCCGCTCAATGTGCTGCAGGTCCTCAGGGCGGATCAGGTGCGGATGGCGCACAGCATCAAGCCAGCCATGGGCCGTGCCGCGCTTGCGCCAGCGAAATGCCAGTGACGACCAGTCTACTGGGGGAGGTGCGGGAGGCAGCCAGGCCTGCAACTGTGACAGGACCTGGTCAGCTTTGGCGATCAACTGTGCAAGGTCTTTTGCTTCAAATGACGAATTCATAGGTTGTCAATGCGGCAAGCTATCAGGATCGGTAATCAGCATTAATGCTGACATAGTCATGCGAGAAGTCGCAGGTGTAGACAGTTTCGCTGTCATTACCCCGGTTAAGCTCAATGCGCACCAGGATTTCAGCCTCTTTCATCACACGTTGACCATCTTCTTCCTTGTACTCAGGGTTGCGGCCACCATTGCGTGCCACCCAGACGTCGCCAAGCCAGAGATTGACTTTGGAGACATCCAGATCCTCTATGCCAGCATAGCCGATGGCGCACAGGATGCGCCCAAGGTTGGGGTCTGATGCAAAGAATGCGGTCTTGACCAGCGGTGAATGGGCTACGGCATAGGCGACCTTGAGAGCTTCCTGAGCACTGGCAGCTTTTTCAACCTGGATGGTCATGAATTTTGTGGCGCCTTCTCCATCACGTACGATCTTGGTTGCCAAGTCAAGGGCTGCTGCTTCAAGAGCGGCTTCAAGCTCAGGCAGGCGAGGGTCGTCTTCGGACTCAATCCTCAATCCACCCTGGCCTGTTGCCATGATGATGAATGAGTCGTTGGTTGATGTGTCGCCATCAACCGTGATCCTGTTAAAGGAACGGTCGGCCACGGATTTGGCCAGCTTGTTTAGGATGGGTTGGGCAATAAAAGCATCCGTTGCGAGGTAGCTCAGCATCGTTGCCATGTTCGGCCTGATCATGCCAGCGCCTTTGCTGATGCCGGTCAGTGTGACGGAATGTCCGGCGATTTCGGTCTTGCGCGAATGAATCTTGGGCAAGGTGTCGGTGGTCATGATGCTGTAGGCGGCATCAAACCAGTTGGACTCGCTCAGGTTTTCCAGTGCCTGAGGTACTGCTTTCTCGATTTTCTCGATGGGCAGCGGTTCAAGGATGACACCGGTCGAGAATGGCAGGACCGACTGCTCGTCCAGGGACAGGGCCTGGGCGACGCAGGCCGCCATGTTCCGGGCGCGATCAAGACCTTGCGCACCTGTGCCCGCATTGGCGTTGCCCGTGTTGACGATCAGTGCCCGTATAGGCTGGCCTGCGGCCAGGTGTTTTTCGCAGACCTGGACAGGAGCGGCTTTGAAACGGTTGCGTGTGAACACGCCAGCCACTGTGCTGCCGGGTTCAAGCACAAAGATGGTGAGGTCTTTCTTGCCGGGAGTCTTGATGCCGGCGGAGCCGATGCCGATGCGAACGCCTTTGACGCTGTGGACGTTTTCGCGGGCAGGAATCTGCAAGTTGACGGCCATGTTGGTATCTCGCACTAAGGATTAAAGGTTAGCCATGACTTTGTCGGCAGCATCCAGGGTTTGCTGGATGACTTCATCACTGTGCATGCAGGATACGAACCCGGCCTCGTAGGCCGATGGCGCGAAGTAGACGCCCTGATCCAGCATGCCATGGAAGAATTTCTTGAACATCTCAATGTTGCTGGCCGATACGTCGGCCAGTGATGACGGGGTCTTGTCAGCAAAATAGATTCCGAACATGCCGCCCTCGGCATCTGCAGAAAAGGCAACACCGTGCTTGCGAGCGATGGCAACCAGGCCATCGGCGAGGGCACGTGTCCTGCGTGCCAGGTCCTCATAGAAGCCCGGTGCTGACAGCAGCTTGAGGGTGGTGATGCCGGCTGCAACAGCAACAGGGTTGCCAGACAGAGTCCCAGCCTGGTAGACGGCACCAACGGGGGCAATATGGTTCATGACGCTGGCTTTGCCGCCAAACGCACCGATGGGCATGCCACCACCGATAACCTTGGCCAGTGTGGTCAGGTCGGGCACGATCCCTGTCAGGCCTTGTACACCTTGCGGACCAACCCTGAAACCAGTCATGACTTCATCAAAAATCAGCAATGCGCCATGCTGTGTGCATTGCTCGCGCAGTGTTTCGAGAAAGCCAGGTACCGGGCGGACCATGTTCATGTTGCCTGCGATGGGTTCGACAATCACGCAGGCAATGTCCTTGCCGTGCTCGCTGAAGGCACGCTTGACGCCTTCGATGTCGTTGTAGTCGAGCACGATGGTGTGTGTGACAAATTCGACAGGCACGCCCGCGGATGTCGGGTTGCCGAAGGTCAGCAGTCCAGAACCGGCCTTGACCAGCAGGCTGTCGGCATGGCCGTGGTAGCAACCTTCAAACTTGATGATCTTGTTTCTTCCGGTTGCTCCACGTGCGAGGCGGATTGCGCTCATGGTGGCTTCGGTTCCCGAACTGACCAGGCGGACTTGCTCCATGGACGGCAGCCGCTCAATCAGCATTTCGGCAATGATGATTTCGGCTTCGGTTGGTGCACCGTAGGAAAGCCCATGCACTGCGGCTTCCTGTACTGCCTTGACCACTTCAGGATGGGCATGACCCAGGATCGCAGGTCCCCAGGATCCGATGTAGTCGATATAGCGCTTGTCTTCGGCATCCCAGAAGTAGGGACCCTGGGCGCGCTGGATGAACCGAGGCGTGCCGCCCACAGAACGGAATGCCCGCACGGGGGAGTTCACCCCTCCGGGAATGCTCTTGCAGGCGCGTTCAAACAGTTCTGCGTTGCGTGTCATGAAATAGTTCTCCTGAAGCAATACTGACTTTGGTTCAATTCACCGATTGTCAAAAAGCTGTGCAAATCGCCGGGCAACGGATGCGATGTCCCCGGTATTAAAAAGCGCGCCAACCACGGCCAGGCTGTCGGCGCCAGCCTCTATGAGAGGTTTTGCATTGTCTGGGGTTATGCCGCCAATGGCAACGATCGCAGGGCGAGCTGTATCCCGGTTTCCTGACTGCACGAGGGTGCGCGCAGCAGTCAGTATAGATGCTGGCGCGGGAGGCGCATTCGGTTTGGTGCCTGATGCGTACATGGCCCCAAAGGCAATGTAGTCTGCCGGCACCTGCAATAGTCGCCTGGCACGTTCGATGTCTGCATAGCAGGACACACCGATCAGTAAAGACTCACCAGCTTCTCGGCGAACCATGAAGGGATCGGCATCATCCTTGCCAAGGTGCACTCCATCGGCCTGGACTTCTAGGGCCAGTTGCCAGTCGTCATTGACGAGAAATGTAATGTTCAGCTCCTTGCAGACCTGTCTCAGGCGCAGTGCAATCTGGCGTCTGGTGTCCGGTGCTGCAGTCTTGAGCCGCAACTGAAGTGCTGTCATGCCCGCAATGCCAGCCTGGCGTACCGCGTGCTCCAGCCTGGGCAGGTCATCCCAGTCCGGTGTGACGCCGTAGAGTCCTCCTGGAAATTTCAAGATCTCAGGTTGTTTCATCTGCAGCACTCCCCGGCAATCTCCGGGCTGTGCGTTGACCCATCCCGGATTGGAACGCTTGTGCAAGGGCCCGCGCCTCATAATGGCAGGCGGCTTCGCACGCGGCTTGCACGCTCATTCCTAGAGCTCTGTTGGCGGCGATGGCGCATGCCAGCAGTCCGGAGCTGTCCTGAGTGCGCTGTGGGCTGGACTTCCAGGGCCATGAGATGGCTTCACCCTGGTCTCCAGAGAGCAGGTAGGCCTGGTAGCCAGGTCTTTGCCGATAGCCGCAAGCCAGTGTCCAGCGCGTACCCAGCCTCAGGATCGATTGGGGCGTTGGGTCGATGTCAAGCAACTCGGCGAGATCTTCGTCCAGCCAGCGCTCCAGTGCATTGGCACCGATGACTGCGATTTCAGTCTGTGGCCCAAGGAGTTCAAGCGTGGCGTGAGCAAGGACGTCTTGGTCAAATGCTTCTGGCTCGGTTTCTATGGCTTCGTCGGGAGGCTCCGTCCCCAGGTGAAGGATCAGCGGGACATTGGCGTAGTCGGCGGCTATCTGGGCGACAATGCTGATTTGCTCGACCGACAGCAAGGTGCCGACCTTGATGGCCTGCACCGGCGTATCTTCAAGCAGCAGCCGGATCTGTTCGTTCAGCAATTCAGCGCCGACAGGCTCAAGTTGCAGCGTACTTGACGAATCCGCTACCGAAATCCCGCTGATAGCCGATACACTATGCACACCGTGATAGGCACAAGTGATCGAGTCCGCAGGATTATCTTGCTGACCGGTCGGATCAAACAGGCCGATGAGCAGAACGATTGGGGTGGTTGAGTGTGACACGTTTTGTGACATTGGTAAGATTACGATCCATTGTAAAAGATCAGTAGAGATAAATTATGCGAACCTGGATGTGTTTGATTTGTGGATGGGTATACGACGAAGCTCAAGGCTGTCCGGAAGAAGGTATTCCACCAGGAACCAAATGGGAAGATGTACCGCCAAATTGGGTGTGCCCGGAGTGTGGCGCACGCAAAGAGGATTTTGAAATGATGGAGATCTGATGACGCTGTCAGTGGACTTCTCTGGGCATTTCCTGATGGCCATGCCAGGACTGGTCGGCGGTGAGTTGGCAGGCACAGTCATCTACATATGCGAGCATTCGGAGCGCGGGGCGCTAGGGCTGGTGATCAACCGTCCTACCGGCCTGACAGTTGCTAGTTTGCTGGAGAAAGTCGAGCTGGAGTGCAGTGTTCCGGATCTTGCCAAGGTCCCGGTATTCTACGGGGGACCTGTGCAGACAGACCGTGGTTTTGTGTTGCACAAGCCTGCAGCAAATTACAATTCCAGTATCCACCTCACATCCGACATGGCGTTGACGACGTCGCGCGATGTGCTGCAGGCCATCGCCGCCGGAGAAGGGCCGCAGCAGATGTTGGTTGCCTTGGGATACGCTGGCTGGGGTGCTGGACAGCTTGAGCAGGAAATGGCTGAGAATGCCTGGCTGTCGGTGGCGGCTGACGAGGACATCATTTTTGAGACCCAGCCAGAGGAAAGGTATCCGGCCGCCATGCGTTTGTTGGGCGTCGATCCCGTGATGTTGACCGGGTCAGCAGGACATGCCTGAGCAGTTACAGACCTTGCTGGCTTTTGACTACGGGGTCAAGAAAATTGGCGTTGCCATGGGAAATACTTTGCTGCGCCAAGCCAGCCCGCTCGAAATCATCGACACCGACGTCAAGGTGCGTAGGTTCGAGCGCATAGATGCCTTGGTCAGGACATGGCAGCCGGATCGTCTGGTGGTGGGGTTGCCGCTGACGCCCGATGGTGGCGAGCAACTGGCCACGCGCCAGGCCAGGCGTTTTGCCAACCAGTTGCGCGAGAGAACCGGTCGTCCAGTCGAGTTGGTGGATGAAAGAGGCTCAAGCATCCAGGCCCAGCAATGGACTGGAAATGCTCCCGATGATGCCGTGGCAGCGGCTATCATCTTGCAACGATATTTTGATTCTTTGCCGCCTTGATCTGATTCGGGTTGAACCATGACAAATACGCTCTCACCACCCTCCATTCCTCCAGCACAGGCGCTATATCAGAAGCTCCTGCAGGCTGTTCGCGACATGATTGCCAATCTTCCAGAGCAGCAAGTGCATCTGGTGGGTATCCACTCGGGAGGAGCCTGGCTGGCTGAGCAACTGCAAAAAGATCTGGCCCTGAAAGCCGCCATGGGCACGCTGAACATCAGCTTTTACCGGGATGACTTCGACCGCATCGGATTGCACTCCCAGACCGCGCCATCTGAAATCAACTTCGAGGTGCAGGATGCCCACATCATCCTGGTTGATGATGTGCTTTACACGGGCCGTACCATCCGTGCGGCCATGAACGAACTTTTTGACTATGGGCGCCCAGCCTCCATCCGGTTGGTGGTTCTTGTGGACCGCGCCGAAAGACAACTACCCATCCAGCCTGACTATGCTGCGTGGACGCTGCAGGAACCTCCTTCCGGGAACCTGCTCCTGCAACGCGACGAACATGGCCAGTTCAGCCTGCAAATTGAGCAAGAGGCCCTTTGATGTACAACCCACAATTGAATCGCCACGGTGAGTTGACCCACCTGCTCACGACGGAAGGCCTGCCTCGCGACATCCTGACCCATATCCTGGACACTGCCAGCACGTTTGTTCCGTTGGCAGCCAGGGATGTCAAGAAAGTACCTTTGCTACGTGGAAAAAGCGTCTTCAACCTGTTTTTTGAGAACTCGACACGGACACGGACGACCTTTGAGATCGCCGCTACCCGGCTTTCGGCAGACGTGTTCAACCTGAACATCAACGCGTCTTCGACGTCCAAGGGCGAGACACTGCTTGACACCATCGCCAACCTGATGGCCATGCAGGCAGATATTTTCGTAGTCCGGCACGAGGCCAGCGGCGCACCGTTTCTGATTGCCAAGCATGTGGCACCTGACGTGCATGTCATCAACGCCGGCGACGGACGCCATGCACACCCGACGCAGGCGTTGCTCGACATGTACACCATCCGTCACTTCAAGAAATCGTTTTCTGACCTGACGGTGGCTATCGTCGGCGACGTACTGCATTCCCGTGTGGCGCGTTCCAACATCCATGCACTGACAACACTGGGTGTTGCCGAGGTCAGGGCCATCGGTCCGCTCACGCTTTTGCCCAGTGGCCTGGACCAGATGGGGGTCAAGACATTCACGCGCATGGAAGATGGCTTGCGTGATGCTGATGTGATCATCATGCTGAGGCTGCAGAACGAACGCATGCGAGGGGCGTTGCTGCCATCTTCACACGAATACTTCAAGCACTATGGCTTGACCGAGAAGAAGCTCGCATTTGCCAAGCCTGATGTCCTGGTCATGCACCCAGGCCCCATGAACAGGGGGGTCGAGATTGAATCTGCAGTTGCCGATGGCCCACATTCAGTCATCCTGAATCAGGTGACGTTTGGCATAGCCGTAAGGATGGCTGTGATGAGTATTGTTGCTGGAGCATCAGCATGAACCTGCTTTTGAAGAATGCCCGTGTACTTGACCCCGCCAACAGGATGGACCAGGTTGCTGATATCCTGGTCGAGCAGGGTCGTATCGCTGCGATTGGGCAGCAGCTGGCAGCCGGGGAACAGACCAAGGTCCTGGACCTGACTGGCAAGACCGTCATGCCCGGGCTGGTCGATCTTGCAGCGCGGCTGCGCGAGCCTGGTTATGAGTATCGTGGCACGCTGGAGTCAGAGCTGAACGCTGCTATGGCTGGTGGTGTGACCAGCCTGGTCCTTCCCCCTGATACGGATCCAGTACTGGATGAGCCAGGCCTTGTGGAGATGCTCAAGCACCGCACAAGGCAGTTTGACCATGTCTCATTGTTTCCGCTTGGCGCCATGACCGTTGGCCTGAAGGGCGAGGTCATTACCGAGATGGGTGAACTGAGCGAAGCAGGATGCATTGCCTTTTCCCAGGCAGACCGTCCCGTCGTCGATACCAATGTGCTGCTCAGGGCCATGCAGTACGCACGCTCATTCGGATTCTCCTTGTGGCTGCGAGCCATGGATCCCTGGCTGAGTACGGGCGTGGCTGCGAGCGGTGCGTACGCAGGTCGTCTTGGGTTGCCAAGTACGCCCGAGCAGGCAGAGACCGTGGCTTTGCAAACTCTCTTGGAACTTCAGCGGTCAGTAGGCGTGCATTTGCATATATGCCGTCTTTCTACTGCAGCAGGCGTTGAGCTGGTGCGTGCTGCCAAGGCCCGTGGGTTACCCGTGACATGCGATGTTTCCATCAACAACTTGCACTTGACGGACCTTGACATTGGCTACTTTGACACGCGGATGCGGTTTGATCCGCCACTGCGTAGCCAGCGTGACCGCCTTGCTTTGCGCCAGGGGCTCCTGGATGGAACGATTGATGCGATCTGTTCCGACCATACACCGGTCGATGACGATGGCAAGAACCTTCCGTTTTCTGAGGCCGAGCCTGGTGCGACCGGACTGGAGCTGCTTTTGTCGATGACAGTCAAGTGGGCGCAGGATGATGGTATCGATCTGCTGACAGCGTTGTCTTGCGTGACTGCCAATCCAGCAGGTGTGCTGCATACCTCTGGGTTGCAAGGGCCCAAGCTGGGCAGCCTGGAGATCGGTGCCTGGGCAGACCTTGCTGTCGTGGACCTTGATGCGTACTGGCAGATTTCGCGCGACACCCTGCTGAGCCAGAGTTGGCACACACCTTTTGAGGGCATGGAGGTGCCTGCCAGAGTATGTGCCACCATCGTTCGCGGCAAGGTTGTTTGGGAGCGTGCTGGTTGAGCCTGCTAAGGCGTGCTCTCAGACTGTTCGTTCTGGCCTTCTGGTTGCTGCTGGGCCTGTTGATCCTGGGACTGGTGTTTCCGTGGCTTGGTCTTGGGACCAGGCTACGGATAAAGCAGCAGTGGTCCCGGATCCTTCTTTGGATGTGCGGTCTGAAAGTGACGGTGCGTGGCTGTCAGCCCGCCAGAGGAGCTGTGCTCTGGGTCGCCAACCATGTGTCATGGCTTGATATTTTTGTGCTTAACGCAGTGCGGGCCACGACCTTCATCGCAAAGCATGAAATCCGTTCCTGGCCTCTCATAGGTTGGCTGGTCGCTGGTGCCGACACGATCTTTATCGAGCGAGGCCGACGCCATGCCGTGCACCGTGTTGGCCTTGAAATGCAGAGAAGGTTTGAATCAGGACAGGCGGTTGGCCTGTTCCCCGAGAGCAAGACCTCTCCAGGGTTGGTCGTACTGCCTTTCTATGCCAACTTGTTTGAGCCTGCCAAGCGCAGTCATGTGACGATCCAGCCCGTGGCATTGCGCTATTTCCACCATGGGGTGCGCAGCGTTTTTGCTTCGTTTGTGGGCGAAGAAACTTTCATGGGCAACCTCTGGCGGGTTTTGGGGGAGTCAGGTCTGTCGGTCGAGATGGTTTTTCTGGAGCCTCTTTCCAGTGAGACTGTTGCAGAATTGAAGCGTACTGATCTGGCCCAACTGGCACGCACATCCATTCAGGATGTGGTTGCCGTCGGGCATGGGGACAACTGAGAGTACAGGAGTGTGCAGAGTGTAGGAGTCAGTCTCCGGTAAGGAGAGGATCCATGCTTTGCTTGCATTGGATCTGGACTACGGCACGGTCGCCTTGTCGGATGGCTGTCAGGTGTCCACCCCAGACACAACCCGTGTCCAGACAAATGACATCTGGCCTGATGAGCAACCCGAGCGTGGACCAGTGGCCAAAGACAACGGTAACTTCCCGTGTTGCACGCTCTGGCACGTCGAACCAAGGCATCAATTCGGAGCGAGGCTTGCTTGCCGGTGCCGACTTGACTGAAAGTGCCATGTGTCCTTTGGCAGTGCACATACGCAATCTGGTCAGGGCATTGACGATGACGCGCAGGCGCTTGCTTCCGGTCAGGCTATTTGTCCAGTAGGCCGGTTCATTGCCATACATTTTTTCCAGACCGCGTTTCCACTGCTTGCTGCGCAGTACCTCTTCAACTTCTGAGGCAAGGCTCAGTGTCTTGGATACGTTCCATTTGGGCAGGACGCCAGCGTGAACAAGCAAGTGGTTGTTCTCAAAGTGGGCCAACTTTTGCTGCCGTAGCCAGTCAATGATGTCCTGGGCATCAGGTGCTTGCAAGATCTCCTGGATGGTGTCGTTCTTGCCCGGCCCTCGAACACCGGCTGCTACAGCAAGCAAGTGCAAGTCATGGTTTCCAAGCACGAACACACAACGCTGCTGGATGCTCATGAGTTTCCTGAGCGTATCCAGCGAACGCGGGCCCCGGTTGACAAGGTCTCCTGCAAACCAGAATCTAGCATCCGGATCTTGCGCTATGGTGGGGTGTGTCAACAACCTTTCCAGCGAGTCGCAGCAGCCTTGGACATCACCCACCATCCAGATACTGGAGGCACTCATGATGTCTGCCCACCCTTGATGGCCTTGCCTTGGTCTTTCCGGGGCGGCGAAAGGGTCTTCGGTCCTACTCTTCTTTCCATGTTAAGTATGATCAGAACTGCACAGGCGAAAGTGACAACGCTCGGTAAAAGCGCCGTCACGATCGGATTCCAGTCATAAAGCATGCCGATGTTCAAGGTAAGCTGATTTACCATGAAAAACAGCGTCCCTACCAGAATGCCAATGAAAATCTTTGCAGCAACACCGCCGCGACGGGTCTGGATAAAGGCAATGGGTGCTGCAATCGACATCATGACGACCAGGGTGAATGGATAGGCAAGTTTTCTCCAGAGAGCCACCATCTGCCTGTCAGTGTTCAGGTTGTTCGACCGCATGTAGTTCGTGTAGTCCCAGAGGGCATGGATGGACATGCGTTCAGGAACCAGGATCTTGGCTACCAGGCGTTGTGTCGTCAGCGATGTGTTGATTTGGTAGTTGTCCAGATTCTCAAGTTGCATCAAGGGTTCACTTGGTGCTGTCGCCTGTGACAGGGCTTCGAAGGCGTTGGCAGGGAGTTTGTTGCGTACTGCATGCTCCATGATGAGCTTGCCAGATTGAAGCTTGCCAGAGTCTGACCGGGTGACAGAAGTCAGCACCTGCTCTGGCTCAAAATCATAGATGAACAGGCTTCCCAAGTCGCCATTCGACAGGAGTTGGCCTATGTTGATGATCCTGAAGCCGCCGTTCTCGCGTGGTTCCTTGAACCAGTAGCCACTCACCATGCGACCGCCTTCGACTTTTCCTCTGAGCATCAGATTGGCTTCGCTGTAGCGGATTTCAGCAGCCGGCGTCAACACTTCGGACAACAGCATGGCCAGTGCGATGATGGGGATGGAAATGGCCCAGAGCATGCGCAGCAACTGGCCGGAACTGACTCCGGACACTCTCAGGATGACAAGTTCGTTGCGCTGCGCCAGGCTGGCCAAGGCAAGTACAGCGCCAACAAGCAGGCCGATGGGTAGCAGTTCGTAAGTCCGGGTGGGCAGGGCCAGAAGCTCAAGATACAGCAACGCCGTGAGCGGAAAACTCTCGCTGATCGAGTTCAACTGGTCGACCAGTGTGAAGAAAGAAAAAAGTCCAATGAGTGCAAACAGAACCACGAGTGTGGATCTGTAGATTTCACGGGCCAGATAGTTGCGAGCGGTTGACATGCGTGAAGTTTAACGGAGCTAGCCCTTTAACTGTGAGCGGATTTGCTGTAGGACCGGTTCAATGTCAGGTCGAATTCCGTTCCAGATACGAAAGCTTTCTGCTGCTTGACCCACCAGCATGCCCAGTCCATCGGCAAGTTGGATTGCGCCAAGTTGCCGCGCGTGCTCCAGAAATGGTGTTGGTGCAGCGCCATACATCATGTCGTAGACACCGGTTTGCGCAGTGACCGCATTGGCTGGCAACGCGATGGCCTGGCCACTCAGACTGCCGCTGGTGGCGTTGATGATCAGGTCCCAGGGTTGGTTCAGCACAGGATCTTCCAGACTGCATGCACCCAGCCTGGAGGCATCTTCCGGCGACTGTTCGATCCACTGATCGCAAAGAACTTGTGCCCTGGAAACGGTACGGTTGGCAATTTGCAGCCATTGGCATCCAGATTCCAGCAATGGTCCCAATACGCCCCGCGCAGCACCGCCAGCGCCAAGAAGCAGTATCCGCTGAGCATGCCCAAGCATGTCAAGTCGCTTCAAGTCTTCGAGTAGCCCAACGCCGTCCGTGTTGCAGCCATGGATTTGGCCATTGACCTGCCAGAGGGTGTTGACCGCAGCCGCGCGCAGGGCACGTTGGCTCAGATTGTTTCGTGCCAGGTCAAAAGCCCTTTCCTTGAAAGGAACGGTGACGTTCAAACCTTTTCCGCCGTGCTCGAAGAACTCATGCACGATGGCTTCGAACTTGTCAGGATCGGCATCAATGCGTCCGTACTCAAGGTCGATGCCCGTTTGCTTTGCAAATAGTGCATGGATATCGGGTGAGCGGCTGTGAGAGATCGGGTGGCCGATGACTGCAAATCTTAAGGTCTCTTTCAACTCTGTCTCCGGGGTCAGTAGCTTGGCTAGGACTGTGGCAAACATCAGGGTTGGTGGGTGGTCAGCTTGCCTGGTCTGAATTCCCATGTCCGGGTAATGACCAGTTGGTCGATTTCACTGGCAATAGATGGTGGAAACGGTGCAAATGGGCCAGCAATCTGCAAAATTCTCCGCACAGCCTGGTTCAGCAAAGGATCACTTGCCGGCTTGTCGATGACCACATCGACAAGCTGACCCTGTGCGTTGATGGTGACAGTGGCCTGCAGAGTGCCTGAGGGTCGATAGTCCCCTTGGCTGGGATAGTGTTCACTGCCGACTTTCTCGACGGCGCGTCTCCAAGCCTCGACGTAGCCGGAATAGCGGTTGGCGATTGCCGATGGGGCGTCAAAGTGCTTTCTGGGCCTACTGTTGTACTGTTCGATGTCCTTGAGGATGGCCGCAATGCGGGCATTCATTTCAAGCGCTTGCTGGTCTACAGGGTCTGTGCCTTGCACAGACTCGTTGTCAGGCTCAGGGTGCTGGTTGTGGGCGTCAGGCATGGGCCACAACCCCATCAATTGCGTCAGAAGCTGTTGCTGTTGATCCTGCAGTGCCTGACGTTGACGGGTCATGGCCTCAAGCGCAATGTCCTGCACTTGTTCACCCATTATTTCAGAGGGATTTGAGGCAATCTGGCTGCTTTGTTCACCGCCACCCTCTAGGTTAGCCTGGGCGATGACTTGGGGCGCCAGTGGGGCTTGTTCACTGAAAGCGTTGACCAGGACTACCTCCAGTGCAGGCGAAGCATCTGCTTCTTTTCTCTCAGGGTGGTAGGACCATGCCAGGATGATGGCATGAAAAAGCAGTGACACTGCAATGCCCCAGCGCAAGAAGTTCTGCTTTGGCGCGCAGAACCAGTGATATGCGTGGGCGATCATCGATTCCCGTGCCATTGCCTTGCTCCACTATGCAGAGAGTTCGCCAGGTAATGCTTCACGGACCCCCAGGAACCGTGCCTCGATGCTCAACGTCAGTTCATCGCAAGATGTGATCTCGATATCCACGGGCGTGGCCCTGGGCAACTCAGGCAGACTGGCAATATTCAAAACCAGTGGCAGGGTGCAAAGTCTGACCAGGTCATCGCGAATGACCATGGCTTCAAACCTTGTCTGCTTGTTCTGGTGCATCCAGCGGATGCACCAGTAACGTTCCATCTGGTACTGGAAGTCACTCCAGGCTGTGTACTGTGCCTCGAATGCACTGATCAACGCAAAAAGGTCTGCATCTTTGGGCTTGTAGGGCGCCACCAAAGGCGCGGAAATCCCATGTTGCGCCAAGGCGACCAACTGCCGTTGGTTGACCAGATCCACATAGCGTCGCAGCGGTGAAGTGCACCAGGCGTACTGGTTCACGCCGATGGCTTCATGGGCCAGTGCATGGGTGCTCATCCGCACGCGCCCCATGTTCTGCGAACGGAAAATTCCCGCCATGTTGTGGTCGGCGAGGGACTTGGCCCATAGCTCATTGGCCAGAATCATGTATTCAGCGACCATCAGGTCGAGCGGGGCATCGCGGCGTCTTGGCTCAATGCGGATCGGGGAGTCAGGATCGTCGGCCGGACCGTCCAGGTAGAAGTTGAAGTCGATGCGGTCATTGCGCTGGGGCTTGCCGCGCCGCACATCGCGTACGGCACTCAGTGCCTTGCAGAGTAACCAGAGAGGTCTGAGCCACTCGCCCAGTCGCAGGTCATGCTCCGGGTCTTCAAGGGCTTGTTCGGTCACGATGTCATCAAGATCATTGTGACGCAGGTTTTCCTTGACGATCAAACGCTCAAGCTTGGTCTGGTAGCTACGGACTTCGCCTGTCTGAAGGTTGGCCTGGACGTAGAGTGATATCGCGGGTGTCGGTCTGCCAGCAACCAGAGAGTATTGATCAATCACTTCGTCAGGCTGCATCTGGATTTTTTCGCCAGGCATGTAGACGGTGGACATGCGTTCACGGGCTATCTTGTCCAGTTCGCTGTCCCTGGGCACGCCAAGCGCAGGGACAGCAACGTGTATGCCCACTTCAAGCCACTGGTCATCCAGTTGCCTGACAGAGAGTGCATCGTCGATCTCCGTGGTGGTGATGTCATCTACGGAGTAGGCTTCTACTGCGGCCAGCGGCAGGTCATCGTGGTCGAATTCTGCACGAACCTGTGAGAATCCAGTTCCTTTCGGAAAGTGGGTGGCAAAGAATTTGTTGCGATGCAGAACAAGCGGATTGGGCCAGGCACCGCAGTCCAGCAGTATCCGTTCAGGGGTCTTGCCAGATTGTTCGCAAGCCATTTGCAGTGCCTTCCATGCCTGGGTGTTCTTGTCCGGGCGTGTCACCAGGCTAAGCGCCAATGGCACAAACTCTTCAGGCAGAACACCCTGGAGCAACTGGTTGGCCCATTGTTGCTGTTGTTGGAGTTGAAGGCGTTTTTTTTCCTGGGCAGCCAGTGCTGCCTTGAGGATGTCTTCCGGTGCTTTGCGGTACCTACCCTTGCCACGCCTGTGAAAATATATTGGTGCATCGTGCACACAAAACAGCAGGGCAGCAGTCTCAACGGCGCTAGGTTCATGGCCGTAGTACTCGCGTGCCAGATCCTGGATGTCAAACTCATCTTCTGGCGCAACTTCCCATATGAAGTCCAGATCGATCTCGTTAGCCTGCGCACTGGCCTGCTCAAGCAGGGTCGCGGGCTCTGGGGAGCTGAATGTGAGTATGCAAGTGCTTTGCTTTATTTTGCTGCGCTTGCCCGACTCGGACTCGACCTGCAGGGTTGAGTCTGCCTGGGACTTGATCAGGCCAGCTTTGAACTGGTTACTTTCTTCATACAAAACAAACATGCATTCAACTCGGTAAGGATCAGGTTTCTGGATAAGCAAAGGCAAGAACGCCCGGTAGGTATTTAGCGAAATTGGACAGTCCATGGTCACTGCCAGGAACGATGGTCTGGCGCGCGCCCTGAAAATAGTCACGCATTTCGGTCCAGTCCAGCACTTCATCGCCAGTGGCGGCAATCAGGTAATAGCGATCAAGGTTGGTCAGCTTGGCTGGAGTCATGGCTTTGAGCTCATCCACGTAGTGGGCGTGAAACACAAACGGCTCGCCGTTGTGAAAGTTGCTATGCTCGCCAACCTGGGTGGCAAGGTCACGCGCAGCATGAACGGCTGGGTTGATGAGGACTGCTTTGCAGCCAAGCATCTCGGCAAGAACTGTGGCATAGAATCCGCCCAGTGAGGATCCGACGATGGTGAGTTCATTGACAGGCTTTTGCTGTGACTCGCAAAGCTCCAGCGCTTCTTGCCTGGCTTGCTCAATGGCGGCAGCAGGGCTGGGATCAAGCGCCGGGCAGCGCCACTGCAGCAGCAGTCCGCGCTCTTTCATGGCCTGGCGCATCATGCGTGCCTTGAAGGAGTCTGGCGAAGATCGGAAACCATGCAAATAGAGAATCATGTCGAACCAGGTGTCAATGCGAGAAGGTTGAGCAGTTTCTCATGGATTTGGCCAAAGCTTCCATTGCTCATGACAACAATGTGGTCACCAGGTTCCGCCTTTTGGGCAATTGCCTTGGCAAGGACCTCAAGGTCGCTTTCAACAGTGCATTTGCTGCCCAGGGGTGACAGAACCTGCTTTGGATCCCAGTTCAGCTTGTGCTTGCCGCTGTTTTCAGCATAACAATAGACCAAGTCGGCATCCTGTAGCGAAGCGGCCAGTTTTTGTGCCATGGCTCCCAGCTTCATGGTGTTGGAGCGTGGCTCAAGCACGGCAACAATACGTTGCCTGCCGACTTTCTGGCGAAGACCGTCAAGCGTCGTCTGGATGGCTGTCGGGTGATGTGCGAAGTCGTCGTAGACCGTGATGTCGCGTACCTTGCCACGAACCTCCATGCGTCGTTTGACGCCGGTGAAAGTGGAAAGTGCCTGCAGCGCTGCAGAAGGTTCTACGCCGACATGGGCCGCGGCCGCCATGGCAGCAAGTGCATTGTCGACATTATGCTTGCCAGTCAGCGTCCAGTTGAGTTTTCCGATTTCCCGCTCTGCCAGCCAGAGCGTAGCTTGACCTGCGCTGTCGATGCTTGCATGCCATCCGTCGTTCATGCCGACATGTGTGACAGGTGTCCAGCAGCCCCTTGCAAGGACCCGTTCAAGTGATTCGCTTCCTGCAGGAACAATGATCTGGCCCTGGCGTGGGATGGTTCGCACCAGATGGTGAAATTGGGTTTCTATGGCTGCCAGATCGGGGAAGATGTCAGCATGGTCGAATTCCAAGTTGTTCAGGATGGCTGTCCTGCTGTGGTAATGGACAAATTTGGAACGCTTGTCAAAAAACGCAGTGTCGTATTCGTCAGCTTCGATCACAAAAAATGGCGATGCAGGATCAAAACTCGCAGACACCTTCAGACCTGGGGCTACACCACCGATCAGGAAGTTCGGTTTCTTGCCGGACTGTTGCAAGATCCAGGCGAGCATCGAGCTGGTTGTGGTCTTGCCATGAGTGCCAGCCACTGACAGCACATGCTGCTTGCCCAGGATATGGTCACCCAACCATTGCGGGCCGGAGACATAAGGAAGGTTCAGATCCAGTATGGCTTCCATCAGCGGGTTGCCGCGGGTGATGACGTTGCCGATCACAAACAGGTCTGGTTTCAGGTTGACCTGATCTTCAGAAAATCCTTCGATCAGGTCGATTCCCTGCTCCTTGAGCTGCGTGCTCATCGGCGGATAGACACCTTGATCGCAGCCTGTGACCTTATGGCCGGCAGCACGCGCCACCAGCGCCAGTCCGCCCATGAATGTTCCGCATATGCCAAGAATGTGAAGATGCATCTGATTTTCTCCTTGCGGTCATTTTAGAGGTTGTCACAGGTTCAGAGGGATGTGCACGACACATAGGGGGTGCGGCTGGCTTGAACCAAGGCTATGATTGCAATCATTATGAAACGAAGAACTCTGATCATAGGGGCAGTTGGTCTGGCAGGCATGGCGTCTGTCGGCTGGTTTGCCTACCGTGAAACCTCGCACAAGGCTCCCCAGGCCAACAGCCAAGCGCTGCGCGAGCGTCCCAAGCTGGATCCGGAGATGTTTTTCAACGCATCCTATCCGGATCGTAACCAGCAGATGGTCGGCATGAAGTCACTGATCGGCCAGCCTTTGGTGGTAAATTTCTGGGCCAGCTGGTGTGTGCCATGCGTCAAGGAAATGCCGATGCTTGACGAACTGGCCAAGGAAGTCCCTCAAGCCAAAGTGGTTGGTGTTGCCATCGATAGCGCCACCAATGTACAAACTTTCCTGGAAAAGGTGCCGGTGTCGTTTCCGATCTATATTTCAGGGCATGCTGGGATCGAAGTAACGAAAGCGTTGGGTAATGAGGTCATGGGACTGCCTTTTACAGCAGTATTTGCATCAGATGGGACGCTGGTCTCGAGCATCCTTGGCGAGGTTGATCCAGTGGCCCTGAAGAAGGAAATTTTGAAATTGTTGGCCGGTTGAGCGGGAAATATGTAAAATTGGCCGCAAATAATGCGGAATTGCGAATTTTTACGGCCGAGTCTGATGAAGTCCCACCAAATTCTAGTTGTCCACGGTCCAAACCTGAACATGCTTGGTGTCAGGGAGCCTGAAATCTATGGGAAGCTGACACTGAGTCAGATCAACGACTCGCTGTTCAAGCTTGCGGCTCAGCACCAGGCCAGGCTGGAAGCTTTTCAGAGCAATTTCGAGGGCGAAATTGTTTCACGCATCCAGCAGGCTCATAGTGATGGCACAACGTGGGTGATCATCAACGCAGGCGCCTATACGCATACCAGCGTGGCGATTCGTGATGCGCTTTGCGCCATTGGCAAGCCATTTATTGAAGTACACCTGTCCAATGTTCATCAGCGCGAGCCGTTTCGCCATCACTCTTACCTGAGCGATGTCGCAAAAGGCGTGATCGTTGGTCTGGGTGCTTTTGGATATGAGGCCGCTCTACAGTATGTGTTGCAGCAGCCAGTCTCTTGACTGGTCTTTTGATATTCAACCTTAGTGATCTTGCTGAAGATCAGCTTTTACCGATCCCCTTACGGAAATATTTACTCATGGATCTGCGCAAACTCAAAACCCTGATTGATCTGGTCGCGGAGTCTGGCATTGCCGAACTCGAAATCACCGAGGGTGAAGACAAGGTTCGTATTGTCAAGTTTTCACAATCGGCTGCAGTCAGCGCACCGCCAGCCGCGCCCGTGACTGTGGCTGTACCGGCCACTGCTGCTGCCCAACCGGCAGTTGAAGCAGCACCGGCAGCCAAGCCCGAGGTACAGGAGGGCTTCGTAGTCAAGGCTCCCATGGTAGGAACCTTCTACCGTGCGCCAAGCCCGGGTGCCAAGCCATTTGTCGAGGTGGGTCAGACAGTCAAGGAAGGCCAACCCCTGTGCATCATCGAAGCCATGAAGCTTCTAAATGAGATCGAGGCTGAAAAGGCAGGTGTGATCAAGGAAATCCTGGTGGAAAATGGCGAACCAGTCGAATACGGTCAACCTCTGTTTGTGATTGTTTAACATGTTCGAAAAAATCCTGATTGCCAACAGAGGCGAAATCGCCTTGCGCATCCAGCGTGCGTGCAGGGAAATGGGCATCAAGACAGTGGTCGTCCATTCCGAGGCTGACCGTGATGCCAAATATGTTCGTCTGGCAGATGAGTCTGTCTGTATCGGTCCAGCAGCGTCCAAGGACAGCTACCTGAACATGCCAGCCATCATTTCGGCGGCTGAAGTGACCGATGCTGAAGCGATCCACCCAGGGTATGGCTTTCTTGCAGAAAACGCCGACTTCGCCGAAAGGGTTGAGAAAAGCGGTTTTGTGTTTATTGGTCCCAGGCCGGACTCCATCCGCATGATGGGTGACAAGGTCAGTGCCAAGCATGCCATGATCGAGGCGGGCGTGCCGGTTGTGCCCGGCTCAGAAGGTGCGTTGCCGAACGATCCGCAGGAGATCCTCGAGATTGCACGCAAGGTGGGCTACCCAGTCATCATCAAGGCCGCTGGTGGCGGTGGCGGACGCGGCATGCGTGTGGTCTATACCGAGGCAGCACTGCTGAGTGCCGTTGCCATGACAAAGACAGAGGCTGCAGCGGCATTCAACAATCCAGAGGTTTATCTGGAGAAGTTTCTTGAGAATCCGCGTCACATTGAGATCCAGGTTTTGGCCGATGGTGGTCGCAAGGCGGTGTGGCTGGGAGAGCGTGACTGCTCCATGCAGCGTCGCCATCAGAAAGTGATAGAAGAGGCACCAGCACCGGGTATTCCGCGCCGCCTCATTGAAAAAATCGGTGAACGTTGTGCCGAGGCATGCCGCAAGATCGGCTACCGTGGTGCCGGTACTTTCGAGTTCCTGTACGAGAACGGCGAGTTCTACTTCATCGAGATGAACACACGTATCCAGGTCGAGCACCCGGTTACCGAGTTGGTTACAGGCATCGATATCGTTCAGCAACAGATCCGGATTGCTGCTGGTGAGCCCTTTACCCTGCGCCAGCGCGACATCCAGTTGCGTGGTCATGCCATTGAGTGCAGGATTAATGCCGAGGATCCGTTCAAGTTCGTGCCAAGCCCTGGAAGAATTACCAACTGGCACGTTCCGGGTGGCCCTGGGGTGCGCATCGATTCGCACGCCTTCAATGGCTACTTTGTGCCACCAAACTATGACTCCATGATTGCCAAGGTCATTACTTATGGCGATACCAGGGAGCAGGCACTGGCCAGAATGCGCACAGCCCTTTCTGAAATGGTTGTGGAAGGTATCCAGACAAATATTGCTTTGCACCGCGAATTGCTGGTGGACGCCAATTTCATCGAAGGCGGTACCAGTATCCACTATCTTGAGCAGAAACTGGAGGGGCGTCCCTGAGGTGACTTCTGGTCATACGGGGACCGTTCCATCGCCAGGCACATTTGGCAAAAGGGCCGGATAGGAGAACGTAGTGCGAGAACTCGTATTGCTTTGCAGCGGGGATTTGGCTGATGACCTGACGGATGCATTCATTGACGCGGGCGCACTGAGCGCAAGCGTTGAAGATGCAGATCTGGATACGCCCAATGAAAAACCGCTGTTTGGCGAACCTGGCAGTGATGCTACACCTCAGGGCTGGGACAGGAGCCGGTTGTTGGTGTTGTTGCCAGATGGGCTCGATCCCGCACAGTTGGTCGAGCAGGTAGAGCATCAGCTTAAGCTCCAACTGGGGCAGTGGGATGTGCGTGATGTTCCTGACCAGGACTGGGTGCGGCTGACACAGTCGCAGTTTGGCCCTATTGAGGTCAGTGACCGCCTGCTGATTGTCCCCACCTGGCACGCTGACAGTATCTCGCCGGCTGATAGTCGGATCCGGATCGAGCTTGATCCCGGCCTTGCTTTCGGCACTGGAAGCCATCCGACTACCCACTTGTGCTTGCGCTGGCTTTCAGAATGCCTGCCCGCTGACACTTCCGTCCTGGATTATGGTTGCGGCTCTGGCATCTTGGCGATTGCGGCCAAGCTTCTGGGTGCCGGGCTTGTCTGGGGTATAGACATTGATGAGCAAGCCGTCCAGGCCACAACCGACAATGCCCGCGCAAACAAGGTTGAGATCCATACGGGGCTGCCAGATCAGCTTCCATCCATGGAGTTTGATGTGGTGGTGGCCAACATTCTCTCCAATCCTTTGAAAGTGCTTGCACCCATGCTGTGCGCACGGGTCAAGCCTGGCGGACATCTGGTGCTTTCGGGCATTCTTGAGCGTCAGGCAGAAGAAGTCGCTGCTTTTTATGAACCTTGGATCCGGATGACAACCTGGCAATCCTATGATGGCTGGGTTTGCCTGGCAGGGCAGCGTGCAATCGAGGTGTCCTGATGAGCTTGGTGACCCGTTGCCCCAAATGCCAGAGTGGTTTCGAGGTCACCGCCGACCAGCTCAGGTTGCATGACGGCTTGGTCAGGTGTGGCCAGTGCTCCTACGTGTTCGATGGTTATGCCAATTTGCAGGCTTCTTTACCCACGTTGACCCGGAAAGTGCAAGAGCCGAGCAGTGCTGGTGTGGCTGCTGCGGCAGGCCCTCACGTGCAGCAAACAGGTTCTGCTGCAGGCTATAGGCCAGGGGGAGGGGGGCCAGAGTCACAACACACTGCAGCCAGGTCTGACGTGGTGCAACAGCCTGAGGCTAGGCCAGAACCAGATCTGGAGCCAGATCCCGAACCTGAGTCTGCTCCTGAGCCCAGACCCTTTGCGTTTCGAAGGCAGCAAGAAGACGAGCTGGAGACTCTGGCTACACGATTCAGGGAGCCTGCCATCAAGCTGCCGCTTCAGGATGATGGCCGCAGGCATGAGGACGATGATGACGATGTCGAAGTGCCAATCCGTGTGATCGGTGAGACTCGATTTCGTGGCGATGATCCTTCGGCAACTGGCCGCAGGGAGCCGGAGTTCATGGAGACTGCAGACGAGTCGTCCTTGGGTTCACGTCTTTTCTGGGGGGCGCTGTCAGTCGTGCTGCTGTTGGTCATGTTGTTGCAGCTGACGCTGTATTTCCGCAACGACATTGCGACAGTCATGCCTTCATCCATGCCTGTGCTTCAGACCTTGTGCAAGCCCTTTGACTGCGAAGTGCACTTTGTCAGGCGTATTGACCGTATCATCATCATCGGCTCATCGCTGCAGCAAGTTGAGCCAGCTCAAGGCCAAGGCTCGGTAAGAGGGGTACCGTACCGGTTGAGGCTGACACTACAGAACCGCAATGACCATCCACAACACTGGCCATCCCTGTTGCTGACACTCAATGATGCGTCTGGTACTGCAGTGGTCAGGAAAGTGCTCTCACCATCGGAATACTTGCCAGCATCCTTGGCAGACAAGCCGTTTGCCGCAAGGCAGGAGGTGGCCATCGAGCTTGACTTGGTTGTGCAAGGGCATGATGTGAGCGGTTTCGAAGTGCGGCGTTTCTTTGAATGATTCTTGGATGAAACAAACGATGACACAGCAAGTGCTGATTTGTGGTTCGATGGCCTTTGACTCAATTGCCGTGTTTGAGGGCAGATTCAAGGACCATATTCTTGCCGACCGTATCCACACCCTGAGTGTCTCCTTCCTGGTACCGACCATGCGCAAGGAGTATGGCGGTTGTGCTGGCAATATTGCCTACAACCTCAAGGGTCTTGGTGGGGAACCTGTTCCAGTGGCTACGGTTGGGGAGGATGCAGGAGACTACCTGGACAGGTTGAAAGCCCTTGGTATCCAGACGCGGCGTATCAAGGTGATCCCCGGGACATGGACAGCACAGTGCTTCATAACGACTGACTTGGACGACAATCAGATCACCGCATTCCACCCCGGGGCGATGGAGTACTCGTCAAGCAATGATCTTTCTCAGGAGCAGGCCGCGTGGGCCATTGTTGCACCTGACTCCAAGGCTGGGATGATGGCTCATGTCGAGAGTCTTAACCGTGCAGGTATACCGGTCATTTTTGATTTGGGCCAGGCCATGCCTCTGTTTGGAAGTGAAGATTTGATCACTGTCCTTGGCAAGGTACAAGCGCTAGCTGTCAACGACTATGAGGCCGGCATCGTTGAACAGAGAGTCGGAAAAAAGATGGCAGACCTGGCGCAGGGGTTGCAGGCAATTGTGGTAACCCGTGGTGCAGAAGGAGCAACGCTTTATACGCAAGGCAAGGAAATTGCCATTGCTCCGGTTAAAGCGAGTGCTGTGGTCGATCCGACAGGGTGTGGAGACGCACACAGGGCTGGATTGTTGTATGGTTTGACCCGTGGCTGGTCATGGGAACAGTCGTGTCAGTTGGGCAATGTGATGGGAGCCATCAAGATCGCTTCCAAGGGCCCGCAGAATCATCGTCTGGATCGCACTGAAATAGACCGCATGATGAAGTCTGCCTACGGCGTGGGCTTGTGACAGTGGCTAGGTAGCAGATAGGTAAAGGTAAAGGAGAACACATGAAAGCAGTAACGAGAACAACAAGTCCGATCAGAAGCCTGCGCCTGGCCGGCATTGCAACAGGGGTTGTGGCATTGGCTGTGACAGTGTCTGGTTGCCAGACCCCGAGCGCTTCAGCAAACGTTTATACCTACGGTCAGGCTCAGTCTGAGCAGATCGTCAGGCACGGAACTGTAGTTTCAGTTCGTCATATCGTGATCCAGCAAGATAGGACCAGTGGTGCTGGCATGGTGGCTGGTGGTGCTCTGGGTGGGGTTGCAGGTAGTGCTGTCGGTGGTGGCACTGGTCGCGACCTGGCCATTGTGGGTGGTGCCATCCTGGGTGCTTTGGCGGGCAACATGGTCGAGTCGAGCATGGGAAAGTCAAACGGTCTGGAAATAACCGTCAGGCTTGATAACGGCGAGGAACGCGTGATTGCTCAGGAAGCGGACGTGCCCATTTCAGTCGGCCAGAGAGTTTCGGTGATTTCTGGTTCAGGACCGGCACGGGTTGTGCCTTTGCGCTAAGACCAGATCGCTTTGCCAGAATAAGTCAAAGCCCTGTCGGCAGGAGTTTCCGGCAGGGCTTTTTGCTATTTGGATTCCATCCAGAGGCACAGGGCTTTAACAGCTTGAACAGTATCTGCGCAAAACTATGCTAAACTATCCATTATGGAGAGATTGGTTAGCATCGGGGTCGCGGCGTCAGCGCTGGGCGTGTCGATCACAACCCTGCG